>JAEIGA010000253.1_pt1 | contig 76586 bp, 114 predicted proteins | sample 9270691 | NCBI WGS metagenome assembly JAEIGA01 (sample SAMN17057246, study PRJNA624740) | gut metagenome | biome: biome; isolation source: fecal sample | host: Bos grunniens | place: China: Xizang | collected 2019 | reverse complement strand
CTTGCTTGTTCTTAATCAACTTTTGGATAGGAATAGCCATGCGCACATGCTCTACCTCGCGATAGTCGTTGTCGGCAATCTTGACGCATATCGACGGAATGTTCTCGTCGAATAGCACATTATGACAATTAGGGTCGAGCTCTCTCAAAAACTTCTCTTGAGACACCGAATAACGTGTATGCTCAGGCAAAGAAGCCTGAACCTTGCCACCTACGGGGATAGACTGACCACTCACGCCGCCCTTCTTACGGTCAGCACCTCGTGTAAAAGGTCGCTTCTCGCGCAATTTGTCAGGGCTCTTAAGTAAATCGTCAATGATTTTGTTTCGTTGTTCTGACATTTCTTTATTGTTTATTATTTTCTATCAAGCCATATAGTTCCATAGCTTCCGCCTTACTTATAGGGCGTCGTGCTACCTCGGTAGAACATACGGGGCATATAGCATCGTACTTAGCGTTCACCACTACCATTTGTTCCTTATGCTCCTCGGTAATCTTAAACTTGTCGTTCAATTTTACGGTAATATCGGACAATATCTTAAGTCCCGTAGCCTTATCGACTTTACCGCTTGCCATCTCATCTTCGGTCTGCTTCTTTAGTTTAAGCATATATGCCAAGTTTTCGTCAAAAGATATGGATTCGCCCTCCTTCTTTTGCTTCTTTGACTTAGGCTTATTCTCATAAACTTGCAATACATCCTCAAGGTATTTTACTTTCTCGGACTTAATGTAGTTGTTCGCTTGCGATTCGGGCATCTTACCATCTTTGTCGAAAAGACTTCGGAATACCGTAATCCTATCGTCAATGTATCGACACAAGAGAACGTAACACACGTCACGCACCTTAGCGTCATGGCCGGCAATCCTCGAATCGGCAAGTATCTTGTTTAATACATCGTTATCAATCATACCTTATTATATATAATTATAATTTAGCACCAATTACTATCGTCGAACACGTCAAACGTGCCAAACGAGTCGTCGTATTGAGCCGTAAAAGCGGGGGCACTGCCCCACAATTCCTCGCCATAGGCTAACTCTAACACGGGTAGCATGCGCATAGCGAATGGGTCAAGTACATCCATTGAGCGTCCCTTGCCGAGCTTTTGGTTCATTTCGCGCTTCGTGAGCAACGTCTTCTTGCCGCTTTGCACATCTTTGAACGCAACAACCAAGCACTCCTCGATAAACTCGTTAGCGAAAGTTACTCGCGCCTTATTCTTTTGGTGCTCATAAACCCTATTCGCAACATCGTCGGCAATAGAGATGCCGCGCTTCTTTATCATGTTTACTAAACGCAAGTAGCACTCGTCTTTAAGACGCATAGCCATACGACCGTACATGCCCATAGGCTTACGCGACGAGATAAAGGGTACGGCCTCGGGTATGTAGTCATTGATATACAATGCACGTGTCGCATCGTATATAATATGATTGTTCGCCACGCCATGTGATGCAGCAAACATTTCTAATCTCTCTGCATTTTGTCGAGGTGTTGTATGAGCCAAAACCAAAGTATCAATAAGATGAAAACCATCCCATGCCAAACATACAAAGTTATCCGTTCCTACATCGGCTAAGTCAGCCGTCACCCACTTGTCGCCATTAGTTTGAGGGTCGTTAAGCAATATCTCATTTGCCTCGGTAGAGGTTATAGCAGACTCAGTATCGTCGTCGGGCGACACATTCCAATTACCCTCAAGCAACTGCTCGGCATTACGACCTCCCGACATCGCTACCGCACCAACATAGCCGCTATTATTACCTATTGAATCCGTATTCTCGGACATTCGCCCAAGGTAAAACGTGAACGAACGAATCATATCCTCGTATGTCGCCTTACCTGTCTTTCCGTTAATCTTGGCGAGTTGTCTATCTATTTGAATCTTGCATTGACGATAAACATCCTCTTTGGTGTCACCCCATACTACATCCTTGACCGTCTCGCCCGCCATATAAAAATAACGAACGACACCCTCTCTATCCTCACGGATAAAGCCATCAATGCCTATGTACCAATCAAGGAATGTTCGTAACCAATGGTTTCTATCGGGGTTAGTTGTTCCACGAATCTTACCAGTCCACTTTCCTCGACCACGATTACGCGTACACACCTCGGTGAAGCACTCCCATGTAAATCCCGTCATCTCATCGAAATATATCAAGTCGTACTGACGTCCCTTAAAACGTTGGCGCACTTTCTCTCGTGTTTGGTCGGCAATGTGAGTCACGTCTACGCGAGCACCACTCGGGAAGTCTACGTGCGGGTCTCCACTCTCGGCTACTGCTACACCGCCACGATACATACTCTTAAACTCGTCGAGGATACCACCGCCCGATTTCAAGTCACCAAGGTTATTACGTAGGAATACGGCACGCCAATTCGAGTCGAGCGAAGGCTCGGCGCACATAAGCACAGCACCTGCCGTCTTGCCGCAGTTGAGAACTCCACCCGCGACACATACGTCGACGTTGGTACGAACAAACTTTTCTTGAAATCCCGCGTGTGGGCGTATAATCTTAGTTTCCGCCATGCAATGTATTTTACATCACAAAAATACACTAATATACGCGCAAAAAGGGGGAAATACTACCTCATATTAAGACATATGTCATAAGTACAACCAAAAATACTTGTAAAAATGAAAACAACCATTTTAATTTTGTGAAATTAAATAACTTTTTCAAATCATGAAATTTACAAAAGACGACGCGCGAAAAGAACTTTCGACGCAAATGACGGCAAAGGGAGAAAAACTCAACTTGTCGGAAAGAAGCCTTAACGAGCAATTAGATGCCCTAATTCCGTTGGTGGCAAACGAGGAAATGGAGTTGGCTGATTTCGTAACAAAGGTCTTGCCTATCTTTAAGACCGCAGACGCGAATGTACGCAACGATGTTTCCGCAGGTATCAATGATTATAAGAAGGCAAATCCTCCTCAGCAACATATTGACCCTAAAAAGAAAGAGGGCAGCGAGGGTGATAGCGAACTTGAGAAGCGTCTTGCAGCTCTTGAAGAGCAGCTCGCTAAAAGCGAAAAGGCTACGCGCATTGAGGCTATCAAGAAGTCTATCGTATCAAAGTTGAAGGAGAAGGGCGTTAAGAACGACGAGTGGTCTAATAGTCTTATCAGCGAGATTGCTATTGACGAGGACGTAGACGTAGACGCTAAGGTAACTACCTTGCTCGGAATCTACAATAAGATGGCCTCTCTCGTAGACCCCAACGCAACGCCGGGCGCCGCTGGCGGTGGTAATCCAAACAAGGATTTAGAGAATATCATCAAAGAGGCGTCAAACATCGTGTCTTCACAACGTCTTGATACCAAAGAATAGATAAAGATATAAACTAAAAAAAGAGAAAAATGATTCAGGAAGCACAGAAAGGAGTTTTCCGTGGTAGAAAGCTCTTGCAGACGAGTGGTGAGATTGGCGGTGCTCGCTCAGTATTCGTCAAGATTAAGGGTATCAAGAATGAGCTTGTATACCCCACCTTCGGTGGTAAGGTAATGAACCCTCCCAAGGGTAATGGTTTTAAGTTCTTCGCTGGTGACTTGTGGGAGTATCGCACTAACGACAAGGGCGTTAATCCCGAGATGTACTTGCTTAAGACTTACCTCGTACACAGCGTAGCCGGTTCTGTCGTAAACATCGTTCGCGATGGCTACAAGCACAAGCCTTTCGTTGGTGACGTTGTAGGTGTTGCCCCCGAGGAGATTGGTGGCGCTATTAGCGAGGTTACTATCACCAAGGTAGAGGCTAAGGTTGTTGACGGTGCAAATGTTTGGGCTTGTACTACAAGCGCCGCGCTTTCAGCAGATGCCGACGATATTCTCGTAGAGGGTGACGGCGAAGGCAAGATGCTTGTAAAGGACATTAATGCTGTAGCAGACTGCGACGGTGATATGCTCGACGCTGGTGCTGAGGATGCTGACGACTTCGAGGGTGCTCGCTACCACTACACTCCCGCTCTTGGCGGTATCATGTATGCGCATAAGATGTCTCCTATGCCCGCTTGTGTTCTCAAGCTCAATAAGTGTAACATCAACGGCTGGTTCCAAATTCAGTCAGTTTAATTAAAAAGGTAACGAAACATGAAGTTTGAAAATAGCAAATATAGCAAGATTTGGGAGAGCGACGAGGGTCGCCTTATCGTAGATACTATCCTTCGTGACCCTAACCTCATTCGCGCAAATCACACTTTCTGGACTACCAAGTTTAAGGTAGACTCACAGATTACTCCCACCAACCAGGAGGGTGAGGCAGTATTTAAGTCGAAGATGCGTCCTATGAACGCTGGCGTTCTTATGGACATGCGCGCTCCTCTTGGCGACTCTACTCCGATGGACGTTAAGGGTATCTCAGCTTATACAGGCGTAATCCCCGACTTCATCACTAAGGGTACAGTAGAGAAGGCTACCGAGCGTTGGTATAAGGAGAAGAACTTTGAGCAGTTTGGCGACGCTCGTCTCTTGGCTCAGTACGCTACCGAGGTATTGCAGGAGAAGGTAGACTCTGCTAACCAAACATTGTCTTACATGTCTGCATACTTGCTCTCTCGCGGTAACTTGTCTTACTTGCAGGGTGAGGGTATTCAGGACAACTTGTATAAGGCAGCTATTCCTGTAGAGAACTTTGACACTGCCGGCGCTAAGGTATGGTCAGATAAGACCGCTCGCATCCTCGACCAAATGGTAGAGAAGGAGGAGAAGTTCAAGGAGTTGTGGGGCGTAGAGAACATCTCGCTTCAGTGGGAGATGTCTCGCAAGACATTCCGCGAGTGCTTCTTGCAGAACGAGCAGGTTATCGAGTGGGTACGTTACGTGAATGTAATCAACAACACTCCTCTGCCCGAGAAGCTCGTCATCAACGACGAGATGGCCATGTCGGCTATCTTGAAGTTTGCCGGTGTATCGCCTATCGTTATCATCGAGGAGAAGCAGAACGACCTCAACAACGGTGTTGTTAATGGTTGGAAGGATGGCGTAGCCGTTCTTCGTCCCGTAGGTTATGCAGGTTTGATTCGTCACACCTCTATCCTCGACACTGAGATTTTCTCTAAGTATGCTAACAAGGTTAACTCATACAACTTCTCTAAGACTTTGAATGGCCTCTTGACCATCATGAATAGCGTTGTTGTAAACGGTAACTTTAAGGAGTGGCATACCGATGGTTTGATGGCGGCAATTCCTACTCTCGACGAGTTCTTGTATCACGTCATCATCGACACTACTACTGCTGATAAGGCGTAACGTATAACGGATGGCTGTAAAGTTTGATATATTAGATTTTCTTTCAGGTCTCACGGGCTTCGTCTTTGACAAGTCCGTGCTGGCCCGAATTGCGTGGGAGCGAGACGTTGTAGATGTCACGTCTTTTGACGAGTTAGATACGAAGACTATCGACTTGATTAAAGCAGACTTATACTACACGGCTTACCTGTCACCTAATGTGTGGGCAAGTCAAACAAACTCGCATGGTAGTTACTCGCGTACTACGGGTAGCCAAACAGTCTATGTGTCAGATAAAGACCGCCTCTATAACGCGTTTACGGCTATATATAGAAAGTATGACGACGCTAAACTCGACGAAATAGAGGTAGCGGATAGTAATTTACAATGGCTTTAGTTTGCTACCATGGCTTATATAGATAGAGATATTCTTGAGGAGTATCCTCATTATGCATACTTTTATCGTATTACGATTGACGATAGCTTGCCGCTCGACCAACAAACAGAGGAGAAGGTTGTTATCTTTGAGACTCCTTGCGACATTACCGAGTCGTCACACTCATGGTCACGCAACTTCATTTGGGCAAAGTACGCTGTTTACTTTCCATTTGATAAGCATAACGACGAGATAAAGGTGCGTATGGGCGATATGTTCGAGGCTGACCTCTATGGCATGAAAGCCAATGGTAAAGTTGTCGGAGTATTCCCCTCTCAATTAGGGGGAGTTACGGTTTATGTTCAAGATACGGATGTATAGTATGGCAAAGCTCAAAAGATATTCCTTAAAAAGTCTAAAGGCGATACAAGACGTCCGTAAAATGATTGACACCGGTCGTATAACACGTGGTCTTGTTATGGGGTTAGCCAACGCCGGCGAGGATATAATTAACAAAGCATATCAACGTCGAGATTGGGAAAATCGAACTGGAAATCTACATGATAGCTATGTGAGCGCAGTATTTGTGAACGGCGTATTAGTAGATGGCGAAAAACCTATACAAATTGTTGGAAAAAGTGGTGAAATGGAAAGTATATTACTGCCAAGCACTATCAGATTTGTTGATGGAGGCTCGCAAAAAGCTAAACGCGCTATTGAAGTGGGAACTTTTGGCACTAAACACTATTCGGGCGACCCTATTCAAACAACTGGCCACGAAGAGGCTCTTGAATTTCTAAAAGCCTATAAGCAACGTGGTCGAGGTAAAATGGACAAAGTTCAGCTTGTTATTGCAGCTGCGATGTATTACTCAGGCATCCTTGAATCGAAAGGGTATACCGTACTGTCAAATATAGAGTGGGACTTAATAGACCTTTTGAGAGATGGCATATACGCTGAAGGTTTATTGACTACATCTATTCCTGTAGATGGCATGGTTCATCGCCTTGATATTGTAGACCCGAGAGGCACACGATTTAGCTTCGCTAATGTAGACTAATTATGAATAAGGCTAATATAAACGTATCAAAAATTGAATCCTACCTTTACTCGATTATCGACGATAAGGTTAGCGCAAACACATATGCGGGAACGTTGCCCGACACTATACAAACAGAGTGGAAGGATATGTGTCTCGTAGATGTTAGCACAAGTATTCGTGATATGGATGCATACGGTGAAGGTGTGGTATTGGTGTGGCTATACGCTCGACCGTTAGCCAACGGTGCTAAAAATGTCGCTAAAATGTCAGAATTAGAAAGCAAACTTAACGAGGTTATCGCAAGCGCAAATGATAGCATATACCACATCAACCGTAGGGCGACTTACTCCGACTACGATAGTGAACGTAAATGGCATTGTAACATTGTACAATTAAATTTAAGAATTTTTTAATAACATAATAAAACTAATAAAACTATGGCAACACACGAAACATTGAGTACCGCACGTCGCGTATTCTCAAATTTGAAGGCCGCTAAGTTTACTCCTTGGGAGATTACTACAGGTTCAGACGGCAAGGACACTGAAACACTTGCAAACGTAACATATGACCTTGTTGACATTGTAGCTGACACTACTTCGGTAGAGCAGGCAGACAATGAAATCAACACTATTGAGCACGAGTTTACTTCTGCGCCCTTGTTTGAGAACGTAAACTTGGGAGAGAAGACATTTACTACCGAGTGTGTAGACTTCCAGAATGCAGTGCTTAAGGAGCTGTTTGGCTGGTATACAACAGCAGATGGCGACGCTTTCGCACCGGTAGGTTATCAAGACTTGTATTGCAAGGTGGAGTTGGAGTTTAATTCAACTGACGACATCTTGGTTCTACCTAAGGTTAAGTTGAACTCACGCGCGGTTATCGCGTCAATGAAGACTGATGTATCTCGCGCCAATATCACCGGTTCTTGTTATCCGGCATATGTTGCAGTTGGTGATTCTTCTGAGAGAAAGTATAAGCGAACTGACATGGCTGTAATATCAGCAGAGAATAAGTCAAATTATGGTGTAACTTCAGGTAAGCCAACAGGCGCTACTGAGATTGCCTAATATTCGACATTCGCAAATCAAAGGGGGTGGAGGGGTAAAACCCCCTACCCCTTTTTTTTATTAAAACAATACGCTTATGGCTGAGATAAAAAAAGCTGTTAACACACAGAAGAAACAAACAATTAAAAATAAGGAAGTAAAGAAGGCATCCGATGAAGCCATGGAGCGCCTTGTGCAAGTTATGTCTGATTCGCCGTCATTGGTAAAACTTGCTAACACAGAGTGGGCGATTACGGCTCTAAAACCCGCTGTACAATGGGAGATAGCAAAGATAGCATGCGAGGTGCATAAGGTAGAAAATGCGCACTACGGTGATGTGTTAAAAGGCTTTGCTACTAACCTCCCCGCAGTTGTACGCGTTATCACTCTTGCGCTATTGAACGACAAGGAGCGTATAGCTAATGAGTACGACAAAGTATACGACACGCTCATGTGGGAATCTAAGCCTACGGAGTGGGCGACACTATTATTCGAGATTTTGAATCTCCAAGACATTAGTTTTTTTTTGCAAATTACGCAAGTAGTAGAGATGTTTCGACAGACGACGCTTCAGAGGAAGATGACGATGGAAGAACGGAGATAATCTACTCGCGTACAGAATGGGGGCAAATGATAGACTTCTTAAAGGCGTTTCCTTTTGTCACGAAGGAAGAGTACATGTGGAAGTGGACTGTGCCTCAAATAAAACTTGCATCTGCCGACAATACTCATGTGCGTTATCTTAGCGAGAGTCAAGCCGAGAGACGCAAGGCTGAGATGCATGATGGTAGTGACCTAAGAAATGATTTAGGCATGACCATATTGTAAAGAGAAAATAATTAAAACATAAGATATATGGCAGAACAAGGTTATGTTCTTGATATAGACGCTAAGTTTATAGAGCGACTTGGAAAGGCTGATGAAGCGTTAGATAAATTTGTTAACAGCACGGATAAGCTGTCTCAACAATTTGATAAACTCGCGTCAGGAGGCTTATCTCGATTTGCGAGCGCGATAGACTCTATCGTGCAATCTATCGGTCAAGTGAGCCGAGTAGATATTGGTGATATGGGTATATCAAACGTGTCAAATATTGCGACGGTGGCTGTTGACAATATTAATGATATATCTTCCGCAATTCAAAATGTACAGGAGGTAAGCAAACGTACGACGCTTAGCTTTGATATTGGCGACTACGTGAAGCCATCAGAAGTCAAAGCTGAAATAGCAAAGACGGAAAAAGCTATCGACAATGCTACAAAGAAACTCACACATTGGCAAAACACATTGGCAACGTATCAAGAGTTCGACCCAACAATGCAAAAAGCCGATACAAAGAATGCTGTTAAAAAGGTTGCCGTATGGGAGACTCAAATCAAATCTCTAAATGAGACATATAAAAAATTAAACGATGACTTAGAAGTCGCGAGAGCGAGGGCTCAAGAGCTCGCTAACGCCGCTAATAGCACTGAGTTCAAGGATATTGCGACATGGAAGGCTATCAAAGAGGCGCAACAAGAACTTCTTGACACAGGTGGATTTGAGTCGAGAGCCGAGCAACAACCTATCGTTGATAAATTCGCGCAAGCTCAAGAACAGATAAAAGACCAAATGGTGTCTACTAAGGAGTTTGCGGAAATGACCGATGACGAACGTTATCAAATGGAGCTGCGAAACTTAGCTCGAAGACAAAAAGCTCAAGCGGATGCGGCTAACGCCGAACAAGAGCGCCTTGAAGAGAATGCGCGTGTTCAAAATGAAATAGAAAAATCTCGCCTTCAGCAATCATTAAAGCACTTGGATGACGAGAGCAAGGCAATGAAGGAGGAGCAAAAAGCTAAGGAAGAGGCACGCCGTGAAATAGCCGAGGCGGATACAAAAAATATCCTTAAGGCGAGAAAGGAACGACAAGAAGCATTAGAGGCAGAGACGAGGGCTCAACAAGAATCTATTAAGAATGCACAGCAAGCATACGCTCAAATCGTCAATGAGATACAAGCTGAGTACAAACAAGTTCTTGCAGAGCTAAACCAAGTAGCTGACCAAAAATATAAGCTCGACTTATTCAAAGCAAAGCATGGCGAGACGGATGAGACTAAAAAAGCTGACGAGGAAGTCTTGCGTCGTCAAAACGAGTTGAATGCTAAGCGAGAAAACTTAGAGACCAACTACCAAAAGCATTTAACGACTGTAGTAGAGGATAACGAGAAGAATCGCGCAAAAGTAATCGTCGACAACATTGAGCGTCAACATCGTATCGCTATGGAGAATCAAAAGCGTTTGGATAACGAGAAAGAGAAAAACGCTAAAGCCGATGCGAAGCGAACTCACGAGGAGCGTACCACCTTCTCTGGTGCGATGGGGTATAGCCAAACCACTAAATCAATCAACGACCAAATTCAAGCTATAAAATATCTTGAGGAGGCTCGCAATAAACTTGATAAGACAACTTTAGGCGCGAAGGAGTATAAGCGTCAAGTAAAAGAGATAAACAACGAAATAACGCGACAAAAGAAAGAGGTTGATGAGCTAACAAATAAACAACGCCAACTCAACGACGTGGCGGGCAAGTTAAAGGGAATGTTAAGCACTATGTTTAGCATTAGCGCGATACGTGGATATGTCAACCAAATAATACAAGTGCGAGGAGAGTTTGAGCTACAACAGCGCAGCCTTCAAGCATTGCTGAAAAGTAAGGGTGAAGCGAATAAGCTATGGAATCAAACAGTACAGCTTGCCGTTAAGTCGCCATTCCAAGTAAAGGAATTGGTTACTTATACAAAACAGCTTGCGGCATATCGTGTCGAAACAGAGAAGTTGCACGATACGACAAAAATGCTTGCGGACATTTCCGCTGGCTTGGGCGTAGATATGGGTCGTTTGATTTTGGCCTTCGGACAGGTTAAGGCGGCTAATTACCTTCGCGGAACAGAGCTTCGTCAGTTCTCTGAGGCCGGCATCAATATCCTTGACGAGTTAGCCCGTTACTATAGTGCTCTCGAAGGCAAGGCTGTAAACGTAGCGCAGGTGTTCGACCGTGTATCAAAGCGCATGGTGTCTTTCACTGATGTAGAAAAAGTATTGCAAAATGTAACGAGTGCCGGAGGCATGTTCTATAAGATGCAGGAGACTCAAGCCGATACTTTGAAAGGCTCTATTTCTAATCTTAAAGACCAACTCGACCTTATGCTCAATGATATAGGGGAGCAGAATGAAGGTATAATGAAAGGTGCTGTTAAGGTAGCAAGTCGGCTTATCGAAAACTATAAATTGCTAATTCCTATATTATCAATGGGCGTGGCTGGTTTTGCGGCTATGCAAATATCAATGATAAAAGCTAAGATTGGTGCAGAAGCGTTGGCGGCGGGAGTCAAATCATTACGCGCTGTTATGTTAAACCCATGGACAATTTTATTGGTCGGGATTTCTGCTTTAATATCTGGGATGATTCGATACGAGCATAAATTAAAGCAAATAGAGAATGCTCATAAAAAGTTCAATGATTCCATGGTGGATATTCAAGCGGAGATGAATGATGCAATCAACACTGATAAGATAGATGAAGCAAGAGTTGCGTTAAACAAACTGCTTGAAACCGCGAAAAAAGACTTTAAGATAGACTTAGGATTATCTCCGGAGGATATAAACAAACTTGACACCGACGCCATCGTCGCAAAATTTACGGAGATTAGACAGAAAATATTTGATGCGGAAATACTCTCGAAACAACTTGCCGAGGGCTTCGCAAGTGCTGAATCATGGGATACTGGATTTTGGAGAGGTTTGGTGTCTGTTGCGTCAATGGGAGCTATGCAACCAAAGTTTGACGAAGGTTTGAAAGGAGACGCCGAACAATACCAAGCGAGTGCGGATAAATTGTTGTCTACAATTCAGAAATTTGGCTTAGAACTCGCTGCAAATGCCGATATAAAGCTGCCTCCCGAACACCCGCTGCGAGCGATGCAAGGGGAAGATGAGAGTAATCTTGAATATTTAGAGCGACTATTAAATGCTTTGAATGTATTGAGACACGATAGCGTCGTCATAAGTGCAGGAATAGACTTTTCCGCTATAGATAAAGCAATCGAGGAGTATAACTCACGCATGGATGATGCATCTAATGAAGCCAAGCTATTTCTTCAGCGAGCATTGGGCGACACAGCTTCGCTCGCACCTGAAGTAATAGAAGCGGCTCTTACTAATTTTACTAATAACAATGCTTTTTGGGATAACTTCAAGAAGGACTTGCTATTTAGGGCGATGGGTCTAAAACCTGAATCAGATGATGTTAAATCTACGGTAACTACAGAAAGCGACCCATCCAACGAAGAGGAGATAAACTATTGGGAGAAGCTGACGGATACGATAAAGAAGGTTAACGACGCATATAAAGACTTAAACAAAACCTTAGACGATACTACTGCAAAGCAAGGTGCTATAGAGAAGTATACAGAGGCACTCGATGATGTATTGAGCAAAATCGCTATCGACGGCAAGAAGCTGAATGCTTCGGACTTTATGGAGATGTTCGATTTGACCACAGAAGAGGGCATGCTCAAGGCTCTTGATATGATAGCAAAGGAGGCACCTGAAGCCGCTGATAAACTCAAAGCAAAACTTGAGAAAGGCGAGATAACTTGGGAAGGAAAGGTTAAGATACAACAAGATGCTGATAAAGAACTTGCTGACCATATAGCCGATTTGTTCTCCGGCTATGAATTGTCAATGGAATTAGACAATCTTAATATCCCATCGGATTTTGCTCAAGGCTTTTTTGACGTTGCTGTGACATCTCTCGACCAGTTGCGTCCGGCGATACTTAACGCATTTGATATGAGCCAGTTCAAGGGCATGGCTAATGAGGATATATTTAAGACAGAGCAGTTTAAGCGCATGTCTGAAAATAGACAGAAGTCATTGAGGGATGCTTTGAATAAGGAGTCTGAGATGGAGCGCAAGGCTCAGGAAGAGCGCCTTAAGACCTACCTCCAATATGCTCGTGACGCCATCGGGGAGCGTGCTAAGGTTAAACTTGAGGAAGTTAAGAAGCTCCAAGAGATAGAGTTGACTTTTGGCGACGACCCAAAATATGCTAAAGCAAAACGCGATGCGATAAAAGCCGTGCAGAAGGAATCTACGGATGCTTTGAATAAGCAACAGTGGGAAGATTTCCAACGTTCGGATTTGTTCGTTAGTCTTTTTGAGGATTTAGACCATGCCTCTGATGCGCTTATCACGCATGCGATAGACAAGCTCGAAGAGTTCAAAGAGCAATGGAAAGGTATGCCTCACGAGGAGATGAAATCTATAGTGGATAAGATTTCGAAGCTCAAAGACCAACTCGGAAGATATAATAGCCCGTGGGCGAACATTAAATCTTTATCTAATGAACGTAGCAAGGATAGTAGAAGCGACGCTGACATCTATCTTGATGTCATAAGCAATACGGCCACGATAGAGGCCGCAAGAGAGGAGGTAGCTCTATTAGAACAAGCCTTGACTTTTGTAAGAGAAAGGAAAGACGAGGAGTTATTTAACTTGGCTACTGAGACAAGTCGCTATGAGTTAGAAAATGCAACCGAAGGGGAGCTTATCGCGCAACGTGACGCTCAAAAAGATATTATCTCAAACGCTCAAAGAACCATCTCTAATGACGAAAGAATATTAGATATTAATAGACGTATTGCCTACGAAAAAGGACGTCAAGCCGATATATTAAATGACTTAAAGACTGAGGCGAATAAACTTTATGATGCGTTTAGCGATATTTATCAACTATTCGGTGATGACGACGATGTAGCCAAAGTTTTTGCCGACATGGGTATGTCTATGGCGAATACCGTGATTGACGCTTTTATACTGAGCGCTCAACTTGCAGAACAAAAAGCTTTAATGTTGGCTAACGGTGTCGCCGCAGATGCCTTTGCCATGAAAATGAACGCAGCAATGGGAATTGTCGGTTGGATAGTAATGGGCGTCCAACTTATATCCGCAGCGTTTAAGGCTATATTTGCGGCGCATGACAAAAGATTAGAGAGACAGATTGAAAACATACAAGAACGTGTTGATAATCTGTCGAAAGCGCTCGAACATCTTGAGGATTGTCTCGATAAAGCCTTTTCTACTCAACAGCTTACGGCGTACACAGAGGCGGTACAGAAAAACGTACAGGCTCAGATAGCAGCATACGAGCAGATGATTGCGTTGGAGGAGGACAAGAAGAAGACCGACAACGATAAGATAAAGGGGTGGCGCGAGAAACAAGAGGAACTTAGAGAAACACTAAATGAAACGTACGCCGCCGCCTTTTCCAAATCTTCAGCCGGGATACTTGACGACATATTAAGTGCGGCGGACGCGTTCGTAGATGCTTGGTATGAGGCATTCAAAGCGACGGGCGATGGATTATCCGGCCTTGAGGATAATTTTGCAGAGATGCTCACTAATTTAGTGAAACGACAAGCAGTAATGCAAATTGTAGGAGAGTATACAAAAAACTATTCTGATTGGCTTAAAGACTATATAGATGTAGAAGGTGGAGACACGACGCTGACCGCCGAAGACGCAAAAAAATGGGCAGAAAGAGTAAAAGCAACGTTCCCTGAGTTATCCGCACTACTTGAAAGCTTCTTTAACGGGACACAAGATTTGATGCAAGAGCAAGGTGAATTGAGCGAATTGAGCAAGGGTATTCAAGGCGTTACCGAGACTACGGCTCAAGTTATTGAGGCTCTTCTTAATAGTATGCGATTCTACGTAGCCGATAGTAATATGCGCTTGCGAAATATAGAGTCAGCGTTTGCTAATGATGACATATCAAAAAGCCCGCTACTCAACGAGTTAAGACAGCAAACAGCTTTGATTAGGTCTATTGAGGAGATGTTTGGAAGTGTTATAGGACGCGGAGGCAGCTCGCATTCGGGTGGGTATATCAAAGTCTTAGTTGGTTAAACTTTATGATTTAGGGGCGTTCTTAAAAAAGAACCGCCCCTATTTTTAATACTCTGATATTTCATATCTCAATAACGCATCGCGTATATCTAAGGCAATCGCATTGGTTTCATAATACTCATTAGCTATGCGCCTTATCTCTTTATATTTAGCCATCTTATATGCCTCGTGAGCATCTTCTTCGGAATCAAAGTATCCCAATGTTTTTTGTTGACCGTCGTGTTGCATTTGTGCCACGAATTTTTGTGCTCTGCTTTTCCAATATACACCCACCTTGTATTTCCCACGAGCCGCGGCGCAATTACCTAAAAGCGCGTTTATCCTATGCGGAACGAAGCAGCACGTGTTAGGAGAATATAGTTTATTCCCTTGCACTAATATATCCTTATCCAAGTCGTATCCTTCTATATAATGTTCATTGAACCACGCGTTGAAGCTACTAAAGCGCTTCCATTCTTCGCAAACAGAACACTCAATGTATGTAGGATATTTTTCATGCCATTTGTTGCTATAACAACGTTCTAACATGCGCTTCCAAAAAGAGTAACTATCAATATGTTTGCCATTTCGCTTTATGGGAACTTGTGAGTCGTTTATGCCTACTCCATAAATCTTCCTCTTTGCTCGCTCGTCTCTACACCTCGGACATCCATGGCCTCGCAAATGATGAGTAGGAGTTTGCTCGAATATCCCATGAAATGGGCATATAATTTTTACTTTAGTATTGCTTCGTTCATATTCTACCATAGAGTAATCGTAATACCCTCTATGTACAAGCTCTGCCTCTCGGATAAACTCTTTTGTTGTCTTATTTCTACTCATTATTTATAATTTCCTTTAGTCGTGCTATATCGTCCTTGTGAAACCCTATGGGCATCTTACGAAACTTATGACTCCTAATCCCATGTTCCTTGGCTAATTGAGCCAACTTATTGCGATTATATGGTAGTTGCAACTCGTCTATCGCATCGTCATACGACATATAATCCTCTTCTACGATGCCCACTTTCGTCGGTATAGCAACTTGAGGCAAGGTCTTTATGATGGTTTCGTCGTCGCATTCGTTTACAATCATGTGTTTTACCGTATCTACTACGGCAAGTGCGCTACGCTTGATTGGCGATAGTTTACTCTCGTCCATTCTTTAATCTCTTTAAGCGACTTACTTGATAGAAATGGCGAAAAGCCAATGCTACACTCGTTGTAATACCTAATGCTAATATAGATATTGGCAATATATTGAATATATTTATGGGAATGTAGTTAAAATAATAATCAGTATGATTTATAAGGTCAACTATAAGTAGGGATAATGCTGTCCAACGTATATATATACAATGAAAACGCCCACTACAAAATGTGTAAGACACGACACACGCCTCAAATAAAATTACATATGAATTTGTCAATATATCTATCCCGCATAGAGCCAATAGATATGACACAATAAAATATATTGTAACTAAAATAATTGTGATTCGAGTTATAAATCTATCCATCTTTAGCTTTTTTGACAGTAGTGACCACTTTTGCGTTTAATATGCCGCCAATATTTTTTGGCGCAGTATGTCCTGCTTTTATTGGCTTCTTTTTGACCATGGCTTTTATCTTACCTTTTACTTTGTTAGCCATATTTAATCATATATATTAACTTCATATCTGCATAGCGCGTCATACACTTTAGGTTCAATGACGTCTTTATATAAGTCTGCATTATGCCTTATCCATGCTTCCTTCTCTTGCTTATAACGATTGAATGCAGATGTAGCATCGTCATACCTGCCTAAATATACCTTCTTCTTCTTTTTACGCATGGATGCAATATACTTCCCGTTGTAATATTGTACTCCTATTGGGTTTGCCCCTCTTATGGCATTACACTTAGCGAATAGCCCATTTATATCACTTGGCACAAAGCAGCACGTATCAGGAGAATAGACCCTATTGCCTTTAACAAGAATATCTTTATCTAAATGCCATCCATCTTTATGATGCTCGTAAAACCAAGCTATAAAGTTTGAAAAACGAAGCCAATCATCACATACAGTACAATCCGAATATGTAGGACGTCTCTTTTTTCCGATTTCGCTATAGCATCGAGTCATCATCCCATGCCAATGCTTATAAGCTTCTTTGTGTATGCGCCTATCGGCGTCGTTTACCCCAACAGATAATACTCCTTTTCGACGACGTTCCCTTGAGCAATGAGGGCAGTTTTGTCCCGATAAATGGTGTGCGGGTATCTGCCAAAACTCGCCATGCTTTTTGCAAATGATACGCACTTTTGTGTCACATGTGTCGAAAACGACTTTTGAATAATCATACTCATTTCCATGTATTGTGATAGCACGTTGGATAAACATATCAACACTCATTTTGGCACTTTCTGATGCACATTTGGGGCATCCGCATCCTTGAAGGTGGCTCCCAGCTTGCTGCATAAATACGCCATGCGTTGGGCATATAATCGCAACTTTATCTTTAGACCCAGTTTGTATTACTACTTTAGAATAGTCGTATTTGCTATTGTGCTTTCTTGTAGCACGTTCCACAAAATCTTGTGTATTTAATCGTCTCATCGCTTGTTTTATGTATTTGATAAAATTGCGCTTGTAATAAAAAAATGTGGAAGGGTACAAGCGAGACCTTTTCGTTGGGTGTACAGTCCAACTATCCACATTTATGATTTTGTTTATCGTTTATTAGACTTTTTCAAATCTTCGATAGCTTTAGCCGCTTCCTCAAACTTCGCGTCCTCCTCACGTGTCTCCTCTTGTAGAGGCTGCGCTAATGCTTCTTCATACGTCTTGCGTAGATATGCAACCATCGTCGTGGCTAAGTCGTACTTTAGGTTAGGGTCGCCAAACGCAAGCATGGGGATGTTAAGCACATATGCCGACGCCGATAGGTCAAGGTCATACACCTCGCGTTCTTTCTCGTCAAGTTCCTCTACAAGCTCTTGATTTACTACATAGTCGGCAATAGCGTTAGCGAGTGAACGCATGCGATTGCCGTCAGCTACGATAGTATATCCGCCATATACGTGATAGATAGCGTCACCGTGCTTTGTGAGCGACATCTCGAATGTCTCGCCCTTAAGCGTCTTAACAACATCGTCTACGGGTATATGCACCAATGTAGGCTCAATGCCTAACTGCCCCTTCAACGAAAGCAGTTCATCGACGAGCGTGTCAGCAAAATGAGCGTCCTTGCTATTAGCCTTAATCTTCTTCTTCACCTCGTCAAGTTTCTTTTTCAATACTTCCTTATCCATAGTAAGTGTTTTTCTCATCAAACTCTTTTTGAGACTTAATATCTCGTCTCATAATCTCGTCGTCAAGTTTCTTGACCGACATCTTGGCGTATGCTTTTGCGTTTGCTTCGTCTACTTGGGATAGATACGCCACCTTTGCCTCTTTATTCGGCAGTTTAGTCATAAACTCCTCTCGTAGATACTCGTAAGGGTAATACTCTTCGATAAACGCGATGCCGCTCACCGTGCCAAAGTCTTTCTTTATTGTTGGCTCAAGCGTTTCTATATTACGCGATACATAGACGTAGGAGTGAGTGCCGTCACGCTTTGCTACCTTTGCTAAAGCCTCAAGCCAATATCCCTCACCGTCGTCGACGGGTGGAATATCTCTTAATGAGCAGTATGATAGAGCGTCTACGAGCGCTTCTTGTTCACTTTTTCGCATGGCTCATTGAAGATTGTCGTATCCACCACATACTTACCTACGAGGTAGTCGATTATAGTGTTGATGCAAGCCTTGTCGTAAAGGTCTTTCGCCTCATCCTTAGCCTTAAACAAAGCGGCAAATACGTGGCAAATAGGAGGCTTTACCGACGGGTTTTCGTTCTTATACCACGCATAAAACTCCTCCCAGGTGGCATGACCTCGCTTATACAATATCTGCTCTTGCTCACCCTTCAATCCTTTGCCAATAAGGAATCCCGTAATCTTAGTAATAGCATTACTTGAGTGGCCATTCTCCTTGAGATACGCCAAAATCTCCTCTTTTGTCCTCTTTTTATTATCTTTAATTATTGTCTATCCTTACACTCGCCCCATAGGTTTTGGAACTTGAACGACACGCTAAAATATTGCGTAGAGCCTTTCCAATCCTCGTCACTTATCTTAACCTCGTCGGCGAGAACGAGCAATGCTTCTTTATTTCGAGCCGTATCCCAATATGTGATTTTGCCGTTCTTCACGTAGCTGTAGAAGTTATTGAACGCCTCGTGGCGTGTATCACCCAAGAAGAAGAACGTAAACGTAATTGTTGTAGCCTTACGAGTCACCTCCTCGCCTTGCCATACGCGTAGCGTGTCGCTATCGCTATACTCCTCGGTATAGATGTTCGAGCGCTTACCCTTATCATTCAAGCCAACGCACTTTTGATAGCGTAGGCCAGGGAAGTAAGCCTCAATGTCGATAGCGCCCTCGCCCTCTTTTTGCATATAAAATTTTACCTCTTGTGCCATATTACTTTTTCTTTGCTTTTGATTCCATTATGCATTGAGCAACATACTCGCCTTTCGGTCTCCAAACATACTTGCTTTTTACGTCGCGCAAGTAACCTAATACAGTCTTGTCATATCCGAGGTCTTTCAATTTTTGCGTAAATGCTTTACTTACGCTTTGCAATACTTGATATGACTCCTCGTTAGGATAGCGATTATTGTAATTTAAGAATGCGTATATAACAACACATTTATTCTTGCCCTCGTACAAGCCGTTGCGGTCAAGCGGTATGAATATACCTCTTTCTACATACCCGTCTTCGTCATATTGCTCGATAATACGTGAGCCATGTAGCTTTGATAGGTTTATTGCTAAACGCTTTGAAACATAGTCCATGTGTATTAAATGCTTTTATTCTTAAACATGATATTGGCTTTAGTGTCGTCGTACTCAAACGTAGCACCATTCCAATAATCGACATAACACTTACTCGTAAGAGGGCAATTTATCTTTATCTTACTACCGCCATCGACAAACAAATGTACGCACGTGTAGTCGTGGACGTTTATCGTGGCGTTACAACCCAATAATGTAATAGCGGTCGTACGCACCTCAATATCTCCCTCGTGAGACACATAGATAACACTTGTGTATGGATGTTCGCCCGAGCTCGTAAACACGTACTTGCCGTTGATATATGGAGCGAATTGACGTGTAAGCATTTCGTAGGGTGCGCCATAGCCTTTGTCTCGCATTTCGCATAGATAGGTGATACCTCTGCCGCCTAACGCCAAGTCAGCAAGTTGTTTCTTGCTCTGAGCCTCGTGATATTTTGACGTGTATTCTTCGCAGAGGTTTCCACTACCTATAATCTCCTCAAACCATTCGTGAATGTCCATAGTATAATTTTTATACAAATATAATACACAAATGCTTAATTTGCAAACTTTTATCCCTAAAAAGGTGCTTCTTCATCTTCGTAAACGCTACTATCGCCCCATGGACTCACGCTGTCTATCGCGAAATCGCCATTAGGCTCTATCATTGTGCCTTGCTCTGCCGTCTCGTACCAACCGTATAATACATTTTCGGCGATGCTATTTTTAAGACGTTTGCTTTCGTGTTCGTAGTATAATCCCGCAAGAAAGTCGGTAATACCGAGCTGTCTATTCTTACTTACCTCAATAACGGTACTATACTGCATGTACTCTTTTGCTTGATTCTCGCCGAAGAACTCAGTCGCGCGTGTCTCAAAGTCTTTACCCACACGATGTACGAGAATTACATTGTCGGCAATATTTGTTAAGTCGGCACTACCGCTAATACCCTCGCGACGCAAAAAGTAGTTCTGCTTTCTTGGATGGGCGACTAACACGATATGTATATTCTTCTTCTTCGCATAGTCCTTTATGTCGAGAATGAATTTAGTTTGGTTTGAATACTTATCACTATCATAGTCCTCGATATTCAATGCAGCAAGGTTATCGAGCACGACGAGTTGCACACCTTTCTCCTCGACTAATTCCTTAACATCATTGAACAACTGTTGGAATCTATTACCATAGTCGTTGTTGTATAGGAATAGTTTATCGTTGAGCCACACGTTTATCTTGTCCGCGATATTGTTGGGGACATAGTATAGATTTTCATACCCTTGCTTTTTGCGAGTATAATTCTTACCTGCGGCTATTTGGTTAATCCATCCTTGGAAGCGCCAATCTTGCATCTCACCCGACCATATAGCAACCTTATAGCCTTGATTAACGACATTCAACGCGAGGCAATCAAGCCACGAGGTCTTACCGCTTGCCGAAAGACCCGACAATACGGTCAAGTCGCCCGCAAATAGACCAACAATCTTTTTGTCTAATTCGTGAAAACCCGTAGGTATAGACATAAGGTCGGCTATATCTACGCGCTTAATATCACTCATTTGTAGCCATTTCTTGCCTTTATCCACGCTCTCGGCGACAGGTACGAACGGTTCTTTTTGAGGTGTGCCATAGCCTCGTCGCGGCGTATATGTGTTATAGGGTGTGCGAGAGTACGCGTCGGGCTCAAACATAGTGCGCACGTCGCGCCATGTATATTGAGAGCAGGACTGGTGGAAACAGTGATACGCAATAGCGCCAGACGTGCGTTGAAATATAACCGCGTCCTTGCCTTTATGTTGCTCATTAAATAAGCAATGGTCAAGGATGTATTTCTTTCCGTCGGCTACGGTCTCAACCTTGCGTATTTGGATATTGTGCTTTGCGATAAACGCGTCGAGGTCAAATCGCTCGATGGAGTAGTTATTTTCTCGCGACGGCTTTGTCTCCTCTTCGGGATACATATTTGCTATCTTCTCGAAATACTCTCTTGCGTTGACATTTATCTCGTCGGGCACTTTCAAGAAACGGCAACGACGTTGCGGTCTCGTCGGGTCATTATTAGCGCCCTTGCAAGAGTATGAGCCGGGAAGTCGGCTAATACGTGCGGCATTAAACACCGCACAATCGCAATCTACGTGTTCGTCGCTAAAAAGCATGCTCAACGCATTTAAGAATCGCTTAATAAGTTTAGTATTTTCCTCGTTATTAAGTAGAGCACAGCGCAAATACAAGTGTATACCCGACGAGCTAAACACTACGATAGGCTCGTAAAAGCCGTTGTCAATAAGGAATTGATAGACCTCTTGACCTTTCTCGTACGCTTTCATAGCCTCTTCCTTCGTAGAACATACTCCACTCAATCGCTTGGCATCCAAATCCACGAGTACCCAATCACGAGCAATAATCTCGTGGTCGGCGGTCGTATTCTTAACGCGTTGCAATATACGGTCTCGTTGCTCTCGACCATAACATGCTGGGTCTATCTTGTTGAGGGTGAAATAAATATTAAAATTATCAGTATACGGCCTTACGGCTTCTATAAGTGTCTTAGGATTAGTAAAGTAGCCACTCGCGGTCTTATTAGAACCTATAAGACGCACCTCGACTAATTCATTGTCTCCTCGCATGACATCCCACCACATGTATACTTGTGATTCATCTAATCTTGCCATATCGAAACTTATTGTACGTTTTTCTTAAATATGTACTCCATACTATCCATTTCCGATAGCGCATAGCAAACCATAGGGAAATGACCCTCAATATCCTCGCAAAGATGTTCGAGGTCACACTCGTCACAAGAGAGACATGTTTTTGCTTTAACTCTATCGTATCGAACATTGTCGATAATTATGCTTATTTGCTTGCTCATACTATTTATAGACTTGACCGTTTATAATTACTACATCACTTACTTGACCGCTCGATGCCGTAGGCTCGGTAGTGTATCCCTCATTAGGGTCAGGGAAATTATTTAGAAACGTACTAAAGTTCTTCATATAGTTGATGCCATAGTTGCTATCCACCTCGTGACGTATCACGCGCTCGATTTCCTCTTGCGAGTACGTTTTTAATAGTCGCTTAATCTTAATTTTATCCTTTCGAGACTTGCCTAACGACGTGTTACGTTTAGGACATTTCGTTGGATATAGTGCATACATCTTGTCGACGAACTCGTCAACGAGCGCGTTGTCACCACTCTTAGCTATTGGCGTACAAGCCTCAAAAAAGGGAAACGAGCCATCGGCTATCGGTAATATAGGCATTTGAGGTTGAGTAGAAAGCCACATGAGTGCATCAAGTTGCTTATAGAGATACTCGGCGATGGCTTTAGGCGTACGGTCTATTTGTTCGGCAATGCCGATAGACTCAATCACATCCTCAAGTTTAGATATGACTTTTTTCTTTTCCATAGGTTAGTGCATTATTGTCGCGCACCGTTGTAGCTAAAAAAAAGAGGGTAGCACAACAATGCCAAAGCCACCCTCTCCCGATTAAAACTGCAATAGAAATATGTGTTTACAAATGTAGCAACAATTTGTTAAACTACAAAACTTTTTTTACATAAAGATTACAACAACATTTATCATGTTCTTTATAGTTTGAACATGGGCAATGTTTGTCGACGCTCGTATTATTACACGGACATTCTCCCTCGCATCGCTCAATGCCCTTCAAAATAGCCTTTACAATCTTTTCGTTAGGATTAAGTTGCCAACCGTCCTTTATATAAAATTCCATGTTAAACTTTATCAAAAATGCGCCATAGTTGCGTCATAGTGTTCAAATTATTCGCTAAATCTTTAATCGAGCCGTTATTCTCGACGAGATAGTCGGGTACGATAGCGTTTAGTTCCGTCTCGCTCTTATGACTATCGCCATTACTTTCACAACTCTTTCGCTCAATACGAACGATAACGCCACCTTTCTCCTTTATAGCCTTTGCCTCGTTGAGCATGCGACAATCCGAAATGATGACGTTCGTAGGGTTATCGTGTAGCTCGAACTCTACGAAGATGTTAGGATTCTTTGACCTCATAAGGTCGCCAACGCCTTGTAGCAGAGAGCGATAATTGTGTTTGTCATTCGAGCAATATGCCCATAGATGTTGAGGCACAATCTCATTCTCCTTGAAGTCGTAGTCCTCAAGATTCTCCATAGTGCATCCCGTCATAAGGCATATCATCTCTTTTAGTTTCGTAGCGAAACTACGCACCTCGTAGCCGAGGATTTCTTGAAGTATGGTCGTTGCGGTACTCTTCCCGCTATGCTTTAGACCCGTGATTGCTATTAACATAAATGTGGCTCAAATAATTTCTTGTAATAATCATAGTAGTAGCGAGCGCACTCCTCTTTGGTGGCAAAAATCTCATGTTCGTGACATTCGTACGGTCCTACTTTGTACAACAATTCAGACTCTTCGCTTTTGCCAAGAATACCGCCCCAATCGTCAAGTTTAGGCTTAAGATACACCTCTATTCTTTCCACGTATGCTATGCAGAACTCTGATGACGACTTCCGGAATATCCATACCTTTTGTCCTACATTAAACTTTGTCTCCATAATCACAAAACATTATCCATTAACACTTTTGTCACAATGTCGATATTCATCATTATCTGCTTGTGAACGTCTATCTTCTCCATATCGCGCATAATGATGTTATCAAACTTGATACGACCGCCGATGCTATCAAGGTCGGGGTTCGTTGCCAAAAACTCCTTCATTTGTGTGTGCATCTTGTATGAGCCAAACGGCCACGAGCCGAGTAATATCTCATATTCACAACGAGCCCAATATCGGTATAGAGATTTACCTTCGACAAATTTTCTAAACTCGTCAAAGGTCTTTGGTCGTTTGCTTTGTGTTGTATCGTAATACTCTCTAACAAAGTACGGTATTACGTCATAAGCCTCAAATTTGTGCGTATTTATATCCTCATTGAGAACATAAAATGGCGTTGGTTCTTTCTTTGTCTTCGTCATAATTACTCACTTTTGGGAATGCGCATAAACTTATCTACGTCATCAAGGTCGCAAAAGTAGTCGTCACCCTCACTGTCATCCCAACATTCGTGATACTCATTATATACGACTACATCCCACCACAATCGGTTGCCATTTCTTAGAGCCAAGACTCTCTCGCCGTCGTCAGGTTTATTTGTTGGGAAGTCTAACCAAACTCCATACTCTTTCATAATTATTTACGCATAAAAAGGATAATACTTAAATTGGAAATTACATACTCCGTTAGCGTTGCTATCAAACTCAATGATGAGGAAGCCTGTGTGGGCTGCAATCTTTTTACCAGCCATCCACGGTGTTTGCATTTGCAATGACGGAACACTCACGCAATGTATCATTCTATCGAACACATAGCACATTTTATGAACGTGTCCAGCGAGTAGGATATTAGGCTTCTTACCTCCCGTAAAACTCTCGCATAGCTTCTGTAACCTATATGATAGGGCGTACGAGTTATGCGAGAAGAAACATTTACCGTTCTTCCTAACGTAAATTAACCCATTAGGCACGGAGCAACAATAAATCATACCTTTGTACCATTCTTTTTCGGGACGCTTAACCATGGAGGGATATTTTTGCACATTGCATATAGATATACTGTCCTTATTAAATGTCACGGAATACCCCAACTTCAATGCAATTTCCCCCATGTCGGATAATAGCTGTTTGCTGATGCTCCTGTAACCATATTGCTCGTTTTTAGCGTTTGCAATCCAACCATCGCCTTTTATCATTGTGTCAAATATTACGCGGAGCACCTCCTTTGAATTATTTTTCAAGAAGGACGGAATACTTTTATTTCGAGAGCCACTACCACATATAGACACAAGATAATTAGCCAACTCTTTAGAGTAAAACGTTATGCCTTTATCTGTTATATAAGGATTTACGCCAATCTTGTTGGCTAATCTTACTATTTGCGCATGGTTATCCGAATTTACACTATTGTATTGAGAAATTCTAACATGCTTATCGCAAGCATAACCCTCTGTCACATACCAAGCAACAAGTTCTGCCAAAGTCAATATATCCAATCTGCCTATATGATGCATTTTCGACTCCATGCCTTTGTTCTTGGGTGTTAGGTGTGGGACATCGACATATTGAGTGAAATCAGTTTGTCTGTATCCCTCTACGCATGCGGGGAGTTGCCACTTTTGTCTCCTCCAACCTTTTGCTATATACTCCGCGGTATAGCCGTGCCATTTGTCGTCATACTTATAGTGTGCTTTTTGAGGGTATTTATCGGCGCAACGAGGTTTGTTTATGGATTGATTGTATTTTACCCACAATCTATGATTAGGCGTAACGCTAAAATCGAAACGTCTATTCTTAAAAGTGTAAACATCACCCTCGTATGCTTGTTTAGTTATCTCTATCGGCTTTTGCCACTCAAACACATGGCCGTCCTTTGTCATGGTTGCAACCTCCATATCCATCGTAAGGTCTTTGAAGTCAACCCAACCGTTATCCTTAGTCAAAATCTCTGTCCCCTCGGTAAAGCAGTTGCCGTCGCCACCATGAAAGAGTCTAATAGTCGCGCCGTCGATGGTTATATCTGCTTGATTATAGCCAAGGTACTGCATGTTGGGCACTTCATTACATATCTCCTCTACAATGTCCGCACCCATAGAACTATACCAAGAGTCGTGATTTCCAGAGATTGCGTATACTTGAATAGGACATTGTGAGAACACCTCTACGGCAAGATTACGTTGCTCTTTATATCCGATATGAGACAACTCGTATATTTGGGTGTCAGCTCGCTTTGGATTCAATCCCTCAACCAAGTCGCCACAATGTAATATGCACTCGCAATCCTCATTCTTAAAAGTCTCAAAGGCCTTCAAGTGAAACTCTACTGGAGAGTATTTAGAGCCAAGATGCCCATCGGATATTACGCCAATCTTATGGTGCTTACCCGTAAGACAAATGTGCGGATACGTCAAGTTCTTATCCTCTAAACCATGACCTTTGCTCAATAGTCTAAGTTCATCCTCGCTATACCGTTCGGCGATGATTTGTAAAAGCCTACTATTTTGAGACGTCCCTTGGTCTTCGCAAATAGGCTCGTCGTACACTCTCAACGTAATGCCTTTTGTCTTATTGACGTATACGCCATTAGCGTGAAGTTGCTCTTTAACGTGGCTACGAGCGCATCCACGCTCTCGACAAAACGCTCTTATAGAGTCGTATATTCGTCCCTCCTGGTCTATTACTCTCATTATCTTTTAGTTATATTTTTGCAAATATAGTAAAAGTTTTTTATTAGAACAATTTTTGTTGAGATAAATGACGATTGATTCGAGAAATAGTCTCTTGTAGATAAGTTTCGTTTATCTCGCATCCCACAAACTCGCGATTGCGGTTATGCGCGGCTATTGCCGAACTACCGCTACCCAAATGAGTGTCAATCAACTTATCGCCATCCTTAGTGTAATTGTCGATTATCCACTCATATAAGGCAATAGGCTTTTGACAAATATGTATTCGCTTTTCACCGGTATTTCGCGGGTGCGTAAATATCTTAGCGTTCTTATCGAATGACGTCCACGCCATTTCGCAGTCCGCGAGCGTTTGCATCCTTGCCTTCTTGTCCCATATAAGAAAACAACGCGACGGATACAATAAGTCGATGAAATAATTTCCGCCCCATACTATTTGGTTTTTGCTAATCCTAAATAGTTCGTCGAAATACTCCTTTGTGGGCTTGCCGCCTAAAGACCCATCAAAACCTTTATACTTTGCCGCCCATGTTCCGCCTTTGCTTATTTTCTCATCAAGTCCAAAGTCGGGGTCAACAATAGCTAAGTCAAAGTAATTATCCTCATATTGGCGCATAACGTCCATGCAGTCGCCTTGGAATAATGTTATCTTGTCGTTTATTTGATGTTTATTCATAAGTTAGAATAATGTAAGGGGTTTGTTTTTTGCTTGATGTTTAGGGATGAATAGTTTTTCCACTCGGCTTATTGAATTACTATTCGCGTTTAATAGAACCTTTTTGCGACGCGCGGCTATGCAAATAAAATACTTTTCGGGCATTTCGTACTCACTAATAAACAGAGGCTCTTTTTGTGCCATGCACCAATCGTAAAATTTGTCATAATCAAATTGTACGTCATTATATTGAGCCGTCGCGCGATAAGGTATGTCGCAGTATACAACACTGTTAGGTTTTATATCAACCATGTCGTATGACTTACATGAGGCCGATATTTTATCCAAAGATTCAACACAAGCGTTATTGCCTATATAATTTAGACCGGTCAATCTTTCCATCGACTGAAGCCTATTTAATGCTTGGAGATGCTGAGGCATATTAACATTGCCTTTTAACGCGCTTTTTATAACGGCCATGCGCCTATCGCGTTCGGTTATATTATCCAATTTAGGCATACATCCACCCCCTAAATATGCTGATATAGGGGTCAGTATCACCGAGGACTACGGCATAATGAAGAGCCCTTTTAAGAGGCTCTATCTCTCGTGAATACGCGTATCCTTTTCGCCAATTATTGCCAAATGAAAAGCATATGTCAACCAACAAATCCCCTTTACCTTTTAATTCGTCAAATTGCTCATGACTTATCCATCTGCTATCGTCATGGTACTTGCCCTTAATGCATTCTATAAATCCCTTTGGCATTTCGCCTTTGATGTCATTGATGAAATAATTATTATACTTTCTTTGCTCAATAGCACAATGTGTAATAGCGCATCCGCCGCAAAACAAGTCGTAAAAATTATCAGCTTTAGGGAGATATGATAAAATCCATTCGGCTATCGAATTTTTGCTACCCATATACGGTATGCCGTATCTAACGCTCATATTAAAATAATTTAGGTTGAGACAATTTGTTTGATATACGTTTATTGGCGTAATCGGTGTATTTTTGACTTATCTCACTGCCCATGAAGCTCATGTTCTCTTCGATGCAGGCGAGCGCGGTAGTACCCGTCCCTATAAATGGGTCATACACCAACATGCCATCTTTGCCATATATTTGCAGCAACTTTCGACACAACTCCGTACTATAAGTGGCTGGCTTTATGGAAATCTACAGAGCCGTCGTTGTTAGCCGCCTCTATAAAGTTAGCAACATTGCCATACATCACTTGACCGTTAGGCCTAACACTGCTAATCGGCTTATTTGTTGTGTAGCTATTATATTCGCTCTTACGGCAAAAGACAAATACGAACTCACATATGCGCGTAAGGTGTTGAGGGCTCGTATTATTGACTAATGCATTACGCTTCTTCCATATAATACAGTCAGCGACCGTGAAGTTTGTACTGTTTATTACTTCAGCTATAAGACGCCAAAGTGTTTCATTGTTTTCACTACCATAACTTATGTTGTATAATACAACGCCGTTGGGCTTTAGTATCTTATCAAAACTGTCGAATAACCGAAGCGTCCAAGAGATATATTCATCATTACTCATGGTATCACTATACTCTTCGTACCTCGACGCGTAAGTTTTGAGGCTACCGTTACTACGACAAGTGTTATACGGTGGTGAGGTAAGAATTATATCGACACTGCCTAAGTCTATATTATTAGACATAGTGGCAATGCAGTCCTCGTTGTATATATTATTGATTTCCATAACTACGAAAGAATCATTGGCATCAACAATATTGTCTTATTCGGTCTCATCGAGTCCTTGAGTAGCATCGGTTGAGTGGATGTGCCAAACTCAATAGTAATATTATCTGAGAATACGTTTGACGCACATATAGCGAGGAAATTAGCCTTTGCGCCGATAGACAGAGACTCGCCACGTACCATGCTTGCATTAACGCTATCCTTTGACATCTTTGAGAAGTCTATATCGCTACCCTCCATATCAATCTTGTCGCTTGATACATTCAACTTAACGAGAGACGTTGTTGAGTCGGTAAACAAAGCTACACGACTTAACGCTTGAATAAACTCGTCCTTGACGGCCTCTATCATCGTAGGATGATTAGGTATGATAGCCTTAAAGTTAGGGTAGTTACCGTCAATCTTACGACATGTAAGCGTCGTGTCACTCGTCGTAAAAATAAAGTTCTTGGTATCCACGCTCATAGTAACCTCGTCTACGCCATTAAGAATAGTCAAGAGCGGCGCGAAAGCGCGTGAGGGCAATACCGCCTCAACGTCTACACCCGGTGCAGAATCTACGTCGATGCTATCGGTGTACAGCTTATGCGCGTCAGTAGCACACACCTCTATGTTCGACGACATGACATGTATATACATTCCATTCATTATATGTCGTAGCTCATCGTCGGCCACGAAGTTTCTACTTACCATTATCCACTCTTTTAGCCATTCACTTTGTAGAATGCAATTTACATCCTCGACATCATCTTGCGAAATTGTAGGGAATGTAGTAGCGTTTTGTACGGGCATTGACATCGTTCCCGAGGTGTGCGAGATAGTGAGCAAGTTATTCTCTACTACGAGCGTAATCTCGTCGTTTCTCAACGCCTTAATTGCTTTGATAAGGTCGTTAGCACATACGCAAAACTCGCCAAGTGCGTCACACGACACTATGTTACATAGCTTAGTGATAGAGCACTCAAGGTCGAATGACGTGATGGTCATCGCTAATTGGCTCGTTGTAATCTTTGTAAAGCCGAGTATAGGCACGGCCTTTGCTTTACCCTCCATGGCGCTACCTACGGTTAGCGCGTCGATAAACTCTTTTCTATTTACCGTAATAGTCATAATAAATAATTTATTTATGCAAAGATACAAAATAATTTTCAATTACCTCGAAAGGCACAGGTGTAAAATTATGAAATTCAACATTTACGTTGAAATACCTCTCGCCTAAACTTTGAGGGTTATACTCCCATCCGTCAATAACACCTTTCTTGTGTATATGCCCATGGATATTACCTCTGCAAAATGCTAACTCGTGAGGATGTATAGGCACGTGCGTACAGAAGAAACCTTTGTATTGTAGACATCCCATGACGGGTATACCGAGATATTGATACTCTCGGCAACATCCACCAACACGAGTGTTGAACCGCCATTATAGCGCCTACCGACATTAATACATAGATGCTAAAATAAATCCCAATCCTCTTCAATGCTTTCATAACTGCGTTATTTTAATTCTTCAAGGAAAGAGTATATTTGTTTTACGACATCCATGATGTCTGTGCCTTCAAACTTCTGTTCGCCCTTTGTGCGTCCATTAGTAAACTCTACCGACCCGGAAAAGTAGAACGTCCCGTCAAATATTCTTTTTCCCATACATATAAATATACGCTCTACCTTGTCGGTTGCAAAAGGATTTTTTAATGACGACGGTACGCTACTCGTATTTCCAAATAACTTTAACATGATTACAATGGTTTTAATTCTTTGAAACTTATCTCTCCGTCCTCTACGACGACGTAATACTCGGGCATTTGGTCATTAAACCAAATACCATCCTGCTCGACGGGAGTTATTAAATGTGTATGACCGACCACTTGGCGATAACCATCGACCTTACATTTCAATAACGAATGAGGACGTATCCAAAGAGGACTTTGTGAAATGGTGTCTCCGTAGCCATCATAGCCTTTTATCATATTCCAATCGAGACATGACATGCCGAATGGAAACTCTTTAATCTTATCAAAGGTAATATCATGTACGTCGTTAAAACCACACACCTCGCGCATCCAATAGTCCGACACGCCGGCATGAGAGAATATGATGTCGTCGTGAATATGAATAAGGTCAATCATCTTCTCGTTGAACATATCCTCGAATAGCGGACAATAGAAATATCTACCTACCGCATTCCAACCGCTACATTTCTCGCCATAGTGGTATGAGTGGTCGTGATTGCCGTAGAGCAATATCAACTTATCGCCCATCCGCTCCTTATGCTTGATAATATCGAGCAAGTTGTCGGCTATATCCTTTGGTTTCAATGAAAACGAATCCACATAGTCGCCGAGCATGATAGCCTTATCATACTCCTCATCGTTTAATATACGCTTCCACGTTTGATGACCGTGTGTATCTCCTATTACTACTATTCTCATATTACAAAAGGTCTTTACAAGATTCAATTAAGGTTTTGAAATTATTGTAAAAAGCACTACACATTTCTCTTGTTGGAAATGCAAGTACATGTTGGAGTTCGCATGATGGCTGCATCTTTAATTCATTAGCGACACAATATATGTTATACTTTTGTTCGTTAGTGTTTGTCCAATCAGGATGCCAAGGCTTATCTAAGCCCTCATTCTCAGCATATACTTTCCAATAAGCCTCACGCATAATAATGAGCCTTGCTAAATTAGTGATGGCATAGCCTAAATGATGAGCCATAATGCATGGCATTCCTGAATTAATTACTTTTAGCGTTTCGCAACACTCATCAAAAGTCTTTGGATAGACAGTTTTCTTTTTCACAACAAACCACTTCCCATTCTCTTGTATTAGTTCTCTATTAGTTAAATCTAATTCAACCTTGTCTGCAAAATCATTATCCCAAAAATAAAACCAAGCTATTTTCTTAGTGTCATTTGAGCCTTGATTAGACATCGTACAATATCCTATTGGCTTTAATTCATCTGCGCTCCACCATTGGCTCATACAACCGCGAGTCACTATCTGATAGACAATCCCTTCCCCATTCCAAATCATTTTGTTTATGGTATATATTGGTTGTTCGGAGTCTTTACTATAAGTCCAATGAACCTTATCGCCAATCTTATACGGGAACTTATCAATAAACTCTTCAAGAGTAAAGACTATGTATTCATCAAAATCAGTTGGATGAACACTGCCCTCTATATTGCCGTGCTTATTTATATAGTAGTAGTAATTCTCTCCGTGGCCTTCATAACCACATTTGCAGCCTCCTAACATTTGAAATATCTCAACAACTTCTTTAGCGCGAGTTGTATGTCCTTTAATTGCTAATTTCTTGCCCATAACCATTACTCTTTTTGTGGCATAATGCCGTAATACTTAGCGTCGCCATGAAGTTGACGACACATAACGTCTACTAAATAGACCATTTCGTCGTCGGTAAGCATTTGAGCTAACTTTTTATATGACTCAAAGATGATACTCAACGTGTTGTCAAGCGCCATTCTATTGATTGACTTTAACCACGCTTGACGTGTCTCCTCTCGACAATCCTCAATGCATGTTGGTTGTCGTTTATCCTCGCCCTCAAGGGTGTCGAAGATGTAAATTCCACTAAGTCCAATTCTTTCCATAGGCTAATAATTTTAAGTTTAATATCTTTGCGCCACTTCGAGTACCGCCCTCGACGAGTGTGCTAAACACAAGTGGCTAACCATTTATTAGTTACTCATTTTGTCCACAAGGTCTGTCATCATCTTCAACCCTACAGCGTCCATAGCGTTGTTGCTGCCATCATTACCATTCATTACGATAGTAGGCAGCTTAATCTTTGCGATAGCGTCTGCGACACCAACCTTGGTTTTATATTCCCACTCTGCTCTCTCTTGAGGCGTCAAACCTGCGGCTACCTTCAAGCGATTAGCCTCAGCCTCCGCTTGACCCTCAGCAATTACACGCTTCTTATCAAACTCTGCCTTCTCTGCGGCGAGTCGAGACACCTCACGCTCCTGCTCGGCCTTTGTTACTTCTGTAGCCTTAATCCTCTCCTGCTCCCACTTAGCTTTGGCAGCAGCCGCCTTACCCTCAGCCTCTGCTTTGATTGCGTCCTGCTGTGCGGCGAGAGCCTCTGACTTCTTAGTCTGGATAGACATATTTGCTTGCTGCTGAGTCTCAATCTGCTGTGTTACCTTCTCGTCATACTGAATCTCCGAAATAGCTACTTGACCAATCTCGATACCATAATAAGCAAATGGCGAGGTCTCAGAACGCTTATATCCACCTGGTGCATTCTCATCTGCGAACAACGAGGCAATCTTTGTCTTTTTCTCCTCTCCTGTAAATGAGTCTACCGTAACAATCTCTTTTACAGATGTCTTGTATACACCATTAGTAAGTTGGTCATCAACGTAGGCAATAAGGTCATTCTTTTTCTCAGCATATGACTCAAATGCGGACATAAGAGGCCCTGATGCATATACTACCTTAACAACAGTCTGAGATACGAGGTCATTCATCAATCTATCCATACCGTTATAGTCAGTGTGAATTAGCTTTAACTTGTCCTCGCTTGTAGGCAACTTGATGCGCAAAGAGCCATACACATAACCTACCGAAGCGTCGTTGAAGATAACCTTAATAGGTGTTCCGTGTTGATTGCCATCAGCGTCAGTTCCGCCAAACCAATACTGCTGGGTCTTATAATACTCGGTGGTATTACCCCAACCTTGCCACTTCCAACCAGCCGTTGTCCAATATGCCATCTTACCAGAGAATGGGAACTGATTTACCACAATCTTCTCGTTAGATACGTCCTCTCCCAATTTGCCAATAAGAGCAAAGAAGATAATACATACCACTGCCGCGATTACTGCGACCACTTTTTTCATTAAACTACTCATGCTTGCTTGTTTTAATTGTTAATAAAATAGTAAAAAGGAATTAATAACTTTTTTGTTTCAATCTTTTGCTTGGTCAACTTGACCGCTCCGACTATGTGTAGCGCTACCAATGCATAGTACATTACTACAAGGAATAGCAAAAGCATGATTATTAGTTTGTACATGTATTATAAACTTTTATTACCTGGGGGTTTACCTTCACGTCTACAACAATAGTGTCATTGTCCGCATCGTTTAGCTCTTCGAGCTCAATCTTAAGCGCATCAACCTCTTTTCTAAGAGAGTCGATGACCAACTTATTCTTATTGCTCTCGCTCGTGGCTATTCCTGTCGTCGCAATAAGCACTAATGCTAAACATAGCGCAATAAATACCACCAATGTTATTTTCTCTTTCATACTTACACCTTTTGTGCGCCTACCATACGTGCGCGTTTCTTTTTAGGCTTAGGCTTAACGAGTACGCTCTTAAGACCTCTCTTCGTTGGCGTCTTGCTATACTCGAACACTCGCTCTATCAAGTCATCAATATACGCGATAGGGTCTTCTGTGTCACGATTGATTACGCCCGTATAGACGAACCTACTTGCGTCAAGCAAAAACGCCTTAAGCTTTCTATTACCCTCCTCTCGCGTCGTATGACTATATCGAATAGCGAGTTTTATCTCGGGCAACCATAGATGAGCAAAGCCTTTTACTTTCTTACGATGTCTATCTCGCTTATTCTTTCTCAATATCTCGCATACGAACACCTTAAAGCCTCTATTGAGCAAATGTTCATACACCGAGATAAATCTATCGTCGAAGCCCCATAGTCGATTCTCACGTTCTGCCCACACGTCCGCTTGTAGCGTATCCGCGTAGTTGCCTTGTGTCTTATCGGCATTAGCAACACTCGCTAAAAATTCAATCTTATTCATATCCTTACTTTTTCTTGTCAATAGCGATGTGCAACATTCCAAAGATGTCGTTCCAATCGCGCATATTGCCATAGGGCTTACGTAGGATGCAATCCTTCTTTGACTTCAACTCACGATACCAATCTTTGAAAGGATGGAGGTTACGGACACCTGCCCACGCCACGGCCATGTACTCAAAGTAGTTACCCTTAAGAGGGCGACCAAGTGTGGTTAGAATCTCAAGAATCTCGGCATGAATCTCCTCGCCACGCTCAAAGTCGTCGTCGCTAAGTACGAAAGAACCATTGCGCAACTCCTTACTACATGCCATGCCCTTAAGCATAGCTGCACCATAGCGATACTTGCGACGAACACCGTCGATACACAACGTGTGGTTTGAGCACCAATCGTCAAGTGCTTGGTACATGTCGTTAGTGCGAGCGTATGACGCGATATAGTCATCTAACGACCAATTCTTTGAGTTGGTATTAGCATTTACGATAGCCTCCTTCTCGCACTCCTCGGGAATCTCGACCAACATGACCAACAACTTTGAATCGGCGGGCAACTCACCACTATCTACTAACGACTGAAAAGCCTTCAATCTGTGCTGACCGTCGATGACGTTGCTCGTAGTGAGGTTTACCGTGATAGGAGGCATAACACCCAACGACTCCTTCATCTGAGCCTTGATGCGATTTACGTGACCATGGTTGATTGCGCGGTTGCTCTTGTTGAACTTAAAGTTAGCAGTGAACTCGCGATTTGCGTGAATAATGTTTTTGTTCATAGGTTTTGTCGACTTTAACGCTTGAAGTCTTACGTTTAATTAATTGTTAGTTTATTATGGTTAAAAACCTTTACATATGTATACTATCCGAGCCCTATCTCCCTAAACCATAGCATAAATAGTCGAGGTGATTTTCACTGACAAATAGTCAAGGCTCGCTAAAAACTAAATCGTAGCATAGACGTTTATCATATCCTCGGTAAAATATGTGTCTATACGCCCCTCCCTCAGAGCAATGCTCTTAACAAGGCTTTCATTATCATCACCTACGATGCGCTGTTTAGGGTCGGGTTGCAGGGTAACAGAGCCCGAAAGATTGTTATACGCCAGCGTCGCCAGCTGCGATGATATATGTACGTTTTTCACTTGACGTTTGAGTTAAGGTCTAACCGTAAGAAAACACCTTTGTTTTTAGCTCGTATATAATGTGGCATAAAAAAGCCACCCACGAGATTCGTAGATGGCTATATAACATAAATAACCGCAAACGAATTGTTCCCCATTTGGGTTAGGACGACGTTGCGATTATTAAAGTATTTTGTCGCTAAAAAGCGTTATTGTCTAATGCTTACCACAAGTCGTCCATCTCGTGTCGTTGCAAATATAATACGTCTTTTTCGTTTTTGCAAATATTTTCGCAACTTTTTTACTTTTTAGTTAAATTTTTCACTTTTCTTATGTATTCCTCGTCCTCGGCATACACGCTACCTATCTTTTTGAGGTATTCTTGCTCGTCGAGATTATACGCATATCTCTTTTGCCAAAGTGCGTAGTCGAGTATCGAGTGCGCCCAAGAGCGAAAGTGTGCATAGCCATTCTTTTCGCCCATAGACATCGTAAGTCTTTGACGAGGATGCTTCATGCCAAAGTAGTTGTTATTCTCTTTAGCGAGTTTGCTTTGATAGTAACCCGACTCAAGTTTCATTTGTGCGAGGACGATATGAGGATGTTGTACCTCTATCTCTCGCATCAAGAGCAATGCCATATCGTCATTAACGTCATGTTGGGCGAGACTATCCAAACCACCGAGCATAGAGGTAATAGAATATGGCGCAAATGCTATTTTCACCTCCCCATACTCGACTTTTTTCGCATCTATGAATAAACATTGAATAAATGCTACAAACGCTATTAAAAACGTAAAAATAACCACAATGCTTATGCGCTTAACGCTTTTGCGAATATCATTTTCTCCGTAATACATATTATCCATTTTGCTCCTCCCAGACTACTTGTTCTACTAACTTTACTACGCGATTAACCTCAGTTATGGAGTCGAAAAGCGCATCGTGACCGCTACTATACTCAAGTCGAAAGTAACGCTTATTGCCGTCGTCGTCAACGATGCAATGAATAGGCGTCTCAAAATCATCGGCGAGATTATCTACCACAAAACAAGAATTGTAGTACATCTTATCAAATCCCCAATGACACAACTCGGTCAATGCCCAAGCGGCATCTTGCCAATTAGTCTTGATTGATTGCATCATATTGGCTTTATCCTTAAAGCCATACCAATCCTCTTGACTCCAAGTTCTTGGCTTTAACTCGTTAATCTTATCGCTCACGAATCTATACATCGCCGAGCATAACGCTTGTTTAATGTCTTGCATAACTATTCTTTCCAAAAAAGTTTAACAAACCAGTTATCTTATTCCTTTCCTATAATATCCCACTCATTATGCCAAAAGTCGTAAATCTTGTAATTCCAACACGATGGATACTCATATATATCGGTAATCTCACCAACCCAAGTACCACCATCAAATTCAAACCTAACTATATCGCCAACTTTATACTTTGGCTCTCGCTTTACATCCTCCATAATCTACTCTATTCTTTTACCATTTACATACTTTCTCCACTCGCCATCTACGAAGTACCAATTCTCTTGCGACTCTCCCAAATTAGCCCACTGCTTGTAGTGTTCTTTGTCTTTGGTGTAAAGCCTGCGTTTCATTTGGTCGTAGTATTCCTGGGTGTGAAATGGCGGTTGATATACAAACGAATATTCGCTATACCACATAGGTGTAGAAGGGAAACCTCGTGAGAAACACTCTAAACACCTTGTATAGTATTGTAGCCAAGTTTTATGCTCTCTATACTGCAACACGCACGGATGATTACTCCACGCAGTCTTGCCGTTTAAGGCATCCAATATTTGACCACATTCGATTATCTGCTTATTAAGCCTTCGCTTGTCCAAAGCCTTAGCGGTCTCAAGCGGCGTTCCTACTATGAACACTTGCATACCAATAGTATTTATATAACTTTTACGGTAATACGTTTATTACCTTAACATTGTCGGGCAACTCAATCTTGTCCCAATCCGCGTAAGAGTTTGTGATAATTACCTCGTCAAAATATTTAGCGACGTTCTCAATCCCCTTCTTCTGTACGGCGTGAGTAACAATAAGTCGCAACTTTGTAGGGTTAAGTCTTCTTAAATGCGTCGTCAACCCAATAAAAGTGCCACCACCGTCACAAAGGTCGTCAACCAATGTAATCTCACCACCTTTGAATACCTCAGGATTTACTACTTTGAAACCCTCTAAAACTCCCGTATCTACATTACGAACCTTCTCGCAACACAAAGCGTCTAATTGAGCCCAAAGGGCTTCGTATCTATCTTTAGCACCTTTATCGGGGAAGCATATTGTCGACGACTTGGCGTATTTGATAATAAAATCCTCGGTAGGGTTATAGTCTATACAATCGGTAAAGTCTATGCTCTTTTGAGAGTGAGGCTCGTATATACGCGTCCTCTTTGCGCCTACGCTTTTCACTACGTTCGCAACTATCTTTAGAGAGTATGGTCTATCAAACGAGAATACTCTATCGCATCGCATTGACATAAGGTATGGGATATGCAACTCATCTACTACGACCTCCTGTCGATGTAGGATGTCCGACAACTGCATGAGCAAGAATAAGTCCTCGGCGTTGCGAATACGCATAACAATATTAACACTCTCTTTTCTATTTATCTCGTCAAGTTGGAGATGAACCTCTCCATCGGGAAATCTATGTATAGTATAACCTATACCTTTGGTAAAATCAATAGTCATAACCTTTTTGCATTTTAATAACTTCTACTACTGCACTTAACGTATAGTAAGCCTCCTCAAGACCCGCCCTATCGTCAAGCAATATATTATAATAAGGTTTGCGCGTAGCCATTATAGGGCTTTCGTTGATATAATCCACTTTAATGCCTTGGCTCTCACAAAAAGCCTTACAATATGTTAGCTTCTCCTCGCCCTCGTTAGCCGTAAATAGTATCATTGTGAATCCTAAGTCGGAACATTCCACAAGTAAGTCCACTACACATTGCATGTCTCCACCGCAAGCGTGATAGTCCCATATCGTATTATCAAAGTCAAAGGCGACTATAAGGCTATTGTGCTTTACATAGTCACTATATAGCCGCCTTACGCATGACTCGAAGTTAAATGGGTGATTAAATGGTCTTTCGCACATTGTCTCGCACCTCTTGGAGTGTAAACTCTTTAACCAACTTGCCATCCTCGAAAACTACTTTGAGTTCGCTATTTGACTCGTCAGAGGGATGTGCACAATCGTAGGCGACATACTTGCCGTCCTCCTTTACTACGCTAATCAAACCGCGCAAAGACTTCTTCATTCCGCTATCCGTCTTAGGACTCTTGAAGATTTCCTTACGCTCGCCGTTGACGCTCCTCTAACGCACCTACAGCGTAAGCGGTACTTCTAACTATTTGCCCCATCTCGTTATTAGGGCATATACCCTCGGCGTACTTTTGCGCTCGTTTGTCTATTGTTTTCATATTATTCAATAGGTTTATAATAATCACATTTACGACTACTCTCTCCGAAATAAGAATGTATGCCGGAACGGTTGGCTAACCATCGCTTATGCCATACACAAGTATTTCGGCGCTCTTCGTTGCACAAGATTGCCATACACATTGATATTTTTTGCCCAAGATGTTCGTACATGTATGTACCATCGGTGCTTTTCTTTACTTCGCTCATAACTCACCAACCATTGATTTAACACGCTTTAATGTGTCTAACGGCTCTTCGTAAAATGGGTCATTGATAACCATGCCATCATTCGTCGTATAAGTTGTCAAAAACTGAGCATTTATTAGTATTTGACCTAAACGTAAAGACGGATGGGCATCTACAATCTTATCAAGAATCTTTAATAACTCTTTATTAGCCTCGCGCCTCCTTGCTATCTTTATTTTGTACGCATCGTTTAATGCTTTTAACTTGCTATCCATACTACAACTCTTTTATAATTACACTTCGCTTTTTCATTTTTTCGAGATACTCGTCACGGCACTTATCCGAGCAAAAGACTAAATCCTTATGTGTATGGTCAAGGATGTATTGCGTAGGTATCCTATTCCCCGTAGCGCATATTACGCCACATTTCTCGCAAAGCAATGCGAGATTACCTCCGTTAAACTTAATTCTCATATTACTCTACTTCTAAAGTATCACTATTACCCGCAAAGAGGTAGCATACTTGTCCCATAGGCACGGGAAGATGGTCGTCGTCGTACACGGCAGCCTCGTCAATCCACGTCATAGTCGTGATGCCATAATGCTCACGGAACATATCTTGAATAGCGAGGTTTACGCGAAGTCGCGCCGAGTTAGACAATGTAGCGAAACTTACACCCTCCATATCCGTCACGACGCAATCGGGGACACACGTGCCATTTACTTGTGTGCTAAACATCGACACTTGACAACCCTTGAGTATCGCATTAACTTTGTCGCCTACTATCGCTGCCATCTCCTCCATGAGAGCCTCTATTAACGCCTTCTCGCCCTCCATCTCGGCTAACGTACGAGCCAACTCTTTGTTTTCTTTCGCTAAAGAGTCTATTCCCGCTTTTTCTACTTCGGCGTATTTCGCCACACCCAACTCCATACTCGCACTAATAAGCGCAGAAAGAGTCTCTTTGTCGGGCGATTTAACCGCGCACTCAGTAAGTTCCATCACCTTATCGTGTAGTCGCTCTGCATTATAACGCTTCAAGAGGTCATTGACTACAAACTGCTTGTTCTTAATGATTGATGGTATAGCATCCATGCGCTTTTTGATTGGCGACATGAGAGCCATCACTTGCGCTCTAATTTGCTCGGGCGTATGCTTTGCTAACTTTGACGCCAACTTTGAGTAGTCGCCCTTGAGAGCATCAATGTCACATCCGCCAACTATACTCTCAATTACCGCTCGCGCTTTTTTCTTGTCTTGAATAGACAACGTGGTAAAGAACGCACCATCCAACACGAATGGCATCATATCCATCGGACATATCATCTCCTCTACCCACTCGGCAAATGCCGTCGCCGTAACCTCAAAGTCATCAATCTTTGTGATGTATGTATCGGATGCATCTTTTACCCACTCCTCCTCTCCGCGCGCGCGCTTGAACTTTGCTTGTGCTATACGCTCCAACGTATACTCCGTGCCATCAATAGTGAGCCACACCTTAACACTTGCTTGAGGCGTATCGGGCGACAATGGCACACGATTATCATATAGGTTAGCATTACGACCCGACGTAGGTGTAGTGTATGATGTGAATAGCCAATTCCACGCTTGCTGAAGGCTACTCTTTCCTACTTCATTCTTTGCGCTAATCTTTGTGACGCCCTCATTGAATGTGACGTCGAGATTTTTCGCTTTCCAATCCGTAAGGCAGATTCTTTTGATAATGATTTCTTTCATAGGTAAATGTTTTAAGTTAGACTAAATATTATCCGTAGGTACGATATATATACGCATCTTGAGCGACTCACATATGTTAAGTAGCGTTCTCATAGACACGTCTCTACCTTGCTCTGCGGCTCTAACCGTAGCATATACCATACCATGCTCTTTAGCGATTGCTTGTTGTGTTACGCCGAGCTTTTGTCGTCGCTCTTTAAGTTTCTTTCCAATTTCAATAGTGCTGTTTATCTTCATATACATTTCTTTTATTAAGTTCTCATAAAAAAAGCAAGCACTATCTCACGACCGTACTTGCTCTGTCAAGATTGCTAAAATTAACCTAAAATTCATCAATTATTTATGGCAAGATGAACCTGCGGAGGAAGTAGGACTCGAACCTACGATACAACTTTCGTCGTATGCCACGTTAGCAATGTGGTGCGTTCACCAACTCCGCCATTCCTCCGTGTGTGTGTCTTTCCACACCGTCAGCCTTTGAGTAGGATTCCCCTATTATTGTTTAAGAATCCGAGGTTTATGTACTACGATAGCATATTTCATTATGAAAGAACACTACGGTAGGGTACTATCGTTTAACATCCTACTCCCCTCACTTACCCCGACAAGGGCAAACGCATCTTTAGGATTCGCCCGCGTAGTTTCACGTTGGAGCGGGGTGACTCGAACACCCAACCTTCTGAGCCAAATTCAGATGCTCTGCCGATTGCGCTACGCTCCATTATTAACGGTTGATTGTTGGCTCAACCGTCAAAGCCTCGATAGGATACTTACCATAGGTAAATCTCTCTATGCAAAGATACTATTTTATTTTCTCATAAGCAAACTTTTTATTGATTATTATTCTCCCCATCCTTGGTCACCGCCTATCAAGTATATCAAGATATTAGCGGCCATCGCTATTACTACCATAACTATAAACATAGGCATACATTATTAGTCATAGTCGTCGCTATCAATTTCCCAAGGCTCGGTTATAATCGCGCCAATGCCGTCGCAATGTTCACACTCATCGAGTGTCCACAACGACTTATCTTCTTCCGATAGACGTTCGTAGTCCATGGCGCACATCTCGTCGCCATTTTCATTGTAGTACACTCCTCCATCGCCTCCGCAATGCGGGCAGGTCTCATATAGAGGCTCTTGCTGATTCCAAGGGGCGTAGCGGTCGTCATAGTCATTACCGCTCACGCTCTGATTTACTCCGAAAAAATATCCAAAAGGCATAACTTTTGTTTAATTAATGATTATTCCAATAAGTCGCATAAGCATCGTCATCATCTCCGTATGGACCAATCTCCTCGTAGTATTCGTAGTAGTCCCACGCCAACTCCATGAATGTCTCCTCGGTAATCTCATACGTGGCAAGGTCACTCGCGATGTACGGCCACAACTCGTCTGGAGTATAGTATTCGTGATTCTCGAACATTAGCTGGTCTACGAAAGAATCAAGGTCGGCGTAGTCTGTTATGCGTATTATAGAAGGATGTGAGGGTTCAGTAGCATCCTTAACCCTACTACTCAATCCTTTATAGTACGATGAGCCACGATAGTTGCTATAACAACCACCATAACTATAACCGTAACCGTAACTATAACTACACTCGTACTTATGTGGATACACATCTGTCAATGTAGCGATGATATATCTTACAAAGTTGAGGCAGTTGAGTAGGTCGGCCTTAACGGTATACTCCTCGTCGGAATGAGGGTTATAATATCCACACGAGAGGTTGATGCACGACAAGCCTACGCCACGGTCGGACAACTCTAATACATCGGTCATAAGTCCCGACGTGGGTGCATAGCCAAACCACTCGGCGTGAATATCCGTCTCAAACTCCTTGCTACATATACGACCGCTTATGCTTGTGATGAGGTCACTCGCACCACGTCTATCCGGCTCGACGACGTAACGACAATCCGTAAACCACGTCATATCGCATCGACCGCTACCTATGCAACCAACCTCCTCGCCGACGAAGAACGCGACCTTGATAACATCAAACTCCTCCAAACACTTGAGTGCCACCCAAATACCATTCTTGTCATCGGCGCCCAACCCCTCGTGGCATCGCTTTGAGGGCGAATATCCAAAGATTATATCCTCGGTCTCCACGGCCTTAAAGTCCTCACTATGATTACGTTGCACTTGGTCGAGATGTGCTACCACGCAAGGATACGTATCCGCCTCGCCTCGCATAATATACACGTTACCATCATTATTGTCTGTGCGAATGATAGCATCCTTCACATTCTCACGCACCCAACGCTTGATAAACCTCTTTATTTTCTTTTCACCATTACTCGGTGCATAAATCTCATACAAATTCTTCAAAAGTTCCATAAAGCAATCTTGTTTTAAGGTTAATTAATCTTTAATTTTGTAATACTCACCGTTGCGCTCCACGGCCTCGCCATCGCGCACTAAACGGTCGGCATAGGCAATAGACACTACGTCATCCGTACCGTCGTGGTGATATGTCACCGCATCATCGGGTACGATATAGTCATCGTGAAAATCAGACCACACCCAATTATCTCTTTTATAGACCTCCTCCGCCTCGTCAAAGCAATGCTCGCAACAGTAATCCTCGCCTGTTAAATCAGAATGATAGCAATTATCATTTAACTCATAACTATTGCACCATTCGCAATAAAAAACATCTTCCTCGTTATGATACTCGTCGCGGCTCTCTACCCATCTAAAATCGTCAAGGCGGTCTTCGTCACAAGTGTATCGCTCCCCACGATAGTAAACGCTTATAAGACGCGCAGAAGTATACTCTTCGTGCCAAGAGTCCCAATTTCCACCCTCAAAGGTGTCTGCGGTAGAAGAGAGGACCTCGCTAAAGCCACATCCGTCATAGTTGTACGCCTTTTGTCCGTCGTAGTCGAACCACTTAAATGAATCTTGATACGACATGATGTCGCCACAATCAAGACGGCAGTCTATGCAGAACCGGGGGTTAGCGACGGCATTATCATTAACATCCATCCAAAGTCGCGGGTCGTGGCAACCAGCACCTACCTTCTTGTAAGCATCAATATGACCGCCCTTAATCAACGCCTGCACGAGGAGTCGCTTGTATATGTCGTCGCAGTTGCTCGAATACTGACGCTCTGCCAAACGCCACACCTTACCATCCGAGTCTACGGCTTTAGTGTATATCACGCAACGTGCTACAATCTTACCCTCGCCATTAGTTAAGTATGCAGCCTTGGCGTCCACGGCATCCTCGTAGAAGTGATAGTTATCACCGTCGGTCATACACGAATGGAAGTCTCCGACACACTCGTCACCATCATATATGCGAGCGAAATTGTCATCCACGTGCAGTTCATATCCCTGAACCTTTGACTGCGTGTGCGCTATCCACTTCGTAGTCATCTCTTCACACATATAGAGGATAACGCTCTCGGGTAGATGCTTGCCAAACTCACTTGACAAGATAAAGTGTTTATACATCTTGCCTATTTTCATCTTAAATATCGCTTTGCGCTCCACGTTGTAATAGCGATAACCTCTAAAGTCACCGTCGACGCAAATGCCACCGCCATCGGGGGAAAACTCATTGCTCGCATAGTATTTATCGAAGATATGATGGAGGTACACACCATTTCGCGTCTGCGATACAAACAAGTCGCATAGGTAGTATAGGTCGGCCATCGACCTTGCTCTCAATAAAGAGGAGTACCGAGGATTGGCTTTAAGATATTCATTAAAAGCCTTGTCAAGCCACATATCGAGCAAGACACGATTCTTACGTTTGCCGTCTTCACGGATAAAGAGTCGCTTGAACTCTTCGTAGTTGATTCTCATAATATAAGTGTTTAGATGATGTGTAGTAATATGTTGCCGAGTATATAGTTGCAGTCGCGTCCTTCTTGCCTATACGCTCCGAGTGTCTTGTCGTATTTATAACCCGGCGCTATGTCGCCTACTTTGACTATAACGTCAATCGACGTGGTGTATCCCGTCGTATCGCCAAATCTAACATAACGCATCTTATCAAGTAAGACGTAGTTCTTTTTAGCCCAATTTAGAGCCGACCTCACACCCTTCAACTTCTTGTCCCATATACGAACCGTACTGTGTACGTTATCGTACATCAATGCTCGATTCATATAATATATCGAGTTAAACGTTTCGGCAATGCGCATCTGCAACGCGGAAATCTTATTCTCCAATGGCTCGGAATCGTATCTCTCAAGACAGAACAATTTAAGAGCCTCATCAATCTCTCCTGGCAATATCGGAAAATCAAAGTGAACTGTGGTGCGCATATTCGAGTTGATTATCGACACCAGCCTATCCTGTATAGACCCTGTGTTAAGTCGCATACGCTCCAAGCACCACTTTTGCGCTTTTGTGAAATGCATCTTGCGAGGTGCTTTAAGAGGTTTTGCTTTCTTGATGCTTGGCATTACGATTGCGTGTGGGTATTTGTCAAAGAATACATGCCATTGTTGATTACCGATTACCCGTGACCAAAACTCAAAACCTTCAACGGTGGCATCCCAATTAAAGCCGCCGCCATCAACGGCAGCCCTATCTTCTTTTTGAAAAACCTGTACGCTTGGCACATTGCCTTGACATGACTGATTTATAATCATCATCTTGACAACCTCGATAGGGAATCCCGTCAACTCGCCTATAAGGTCTTTTTCGTTTACTTCAAACATAGTGAATAAATTTAGATGGTTTATAATTTAGTTTACTTAAATACTCCGAGAGCCGTCTTTACGGTATCTTCGCCGAGAATCTCGATGGCTTGTTTAGCTGCCTCATAGCTAATAAAAAATACTTGACCATCCCGCATTGTAAACTTACAATCTGTGTTATACACTGCTATATCACCATTTCGGTCAATATAGATATAATGATAACCGTGTTCGAACGGCCTACCTTGATTCAAATACTCCGCCACGTTCATCAACTTGTTGTACGCAAGCAGTCGCGCGAGCTGGAGATAGTTTGTTGCATTGTTAGCTTCAGTGAAGGCTAAAATGGCACGTTGGTTTTTTATACACCCATCTGTACTGATGTAATGCACTGCCTTACCACAAAACAACTCTTTAGCCACATCTCGATACGTCAGCACCTTCTTCTTAAACTTGATGCACTCAAAGGTCGAGTTCTCCTTGTCAATCTCATACCCCTCGGGTACGGTGATTTTGATTTCTTTGTTTGCCATAATCGTATTGTTTTAATACTATTTGCTCCAAATTGGGTTGTCGGGGCTGTTTAGTAAATCGTTAATAGTTCTCGCATTATGCGGGTGATAAACTTTTACTACATCGAGTTCTGGGGATAAGTTGTCAACCATTGATGCTTCCCGCCATGAATCCCTTTTGCAAAATATTAAACGACCGCCAATTTTAAGTACCAATCTCTTGCTCCCATCTCGGTACTCCACAACCATGCCCGGCTCAAGCATATCATCAGTGAAGACTTTTTCGACACTTATCTTTACCTCTCCATCCACGATAGAAATGATAGAAGCATCGTAAAAACAATGGATTTCATTGTCATTTACTCTCAATATGATTCTTCCGTCAATAACGCTCACTACCGATGCGTTGTTAAATGTTTTGATTGTTTTCATAGTTTTTATTGTGTTATGTTATAATAATATCCTTTGATTATATCCTCGCTCGGCCAATCCTCGGGTGTAGTTTCTCGCAACCATAGACTAACGATTACGGAATAGTCCGTACCTGCCCATACGAAGAATGTTTTGTCAAGATGTAGTGCCTCAAACTGATTATCCGCAATCCATTTGCGTACACTCTCTATGCTCGGCTCTGTACCCGTCATATCTACCGTTTGGCGATACCACTGCGACATACTATTCGCCACATATCGGTCGTGTAGTCGTATGAGGGCAATAGCACATCGTTTGAACCACCCAACAACCCAATCATACTCCCGATCACGCACATTCCACTCCTTGCGTAATTGCGCCACGTCGTGATTCGTGAACACAAGTCTTACGTCTGGACATAATCCCTGCAACCACTCCGTCATCGCTTGCTCTCGACCTACTTGATGCACTCTCCAACCGTACTCCTCAACGAATCGGTCGTACGCCCACTTTACTTTCGCGCCGACCTTACCCAGGCAACGTACATCGCCTTCACCTTGCTCTATACAATCCACAAGGTACTGCTCAAATGGTGCTAACATAATTCGGATGATTTAGTTCCATAAATCGAGTTCGCACCACCATTGCACAAGTGGCTTACAATGAGCGGCGAGCCAACACCATACAATCATCGGCGCATACGCAAATAGTTTGGGCATATAATCCACGCCCACAACTAAAAACAGCATCGCTACAATAAGAGCGATAAGCATAATCTTGACAGTCTTATTCATACGTTATAATGTTTTATAGATTGTTAATTCCTCTTTGGTTAGTCCATCACACCCGTAGTTGAGTTTGATGTATAGAAATTCCTTGTACGAGCCGTAAAACTCTCGCACGATGCCTAATCGGTTCGTGTAGGTGTACGTCTTTTTCTCGTTGAGCAACAAGTCACGCACCAACGCATCTACGGTTCGATGGTTGCGCTTTTTATAACGTACACCGCACTCGCCCGATTCACCTCTCGCACCTACTCTCGATACTACCCAAATCGTTGGGCACTCCTTGACGTAGATAGTCGTTCCGCCGACTACTCTACGATGACTTCTGATAATTCTCATAGCCTACCAATTTAATTCGTTAGCCAATCGTTGTGCCGCATCGTTAGCCGTATGACACTCCTTCTTCGTGTACTTGCTCGTCGCACAAGGAAACTCGGCACAAAACTCCTTCGCTACTACCTCCCACTTCGTAGCGTACTCATCTACATAGATGATGCCCTTGCGAGTCATAAACTCGTGCTCCCTGATAAATCTTGCCATAGCCGTTATATTATCTCGGTTATATGTTTCGTGTAAGCCTGAATACGGATATGGTTCGACCCGTCACGATGATTGAACCCGTAGAGAATATCAGCGCCTAACATCTTGAATAGTTCGCTCTCAATAGCCGCCCAATCTACATCGTGGTTATTCTCAAACACGTCACTGCCCCACTTGATGCTAAATCCCGTAATGTGCGACATCGCATTTAGGTCGTATGCCTCCTCGAAACACCAACCGTTCGATAACGTAATCTTTGCCATAACTGATAATTTAATTAGATTTATAATTAGGTTAATAATAATACTATAATAAGTATATATATATATAATAAATAATTATATATACTGAATAGTTATATACCTATATGGTAAATAATAGATGTAGTAAATAATAGATGTAAGAGATATTGCCGATTGGTCAGCAATTTTTCGTGGGTGTATAGCAATTCGATTGCCACCATCTCGGTACAATACACCCTATAACACAACGCACCCATACGGATACAAGGACACGAGTTTGTTAGGCTCGTTCAGTCATCTCCGTTTCGGTGCTCCAATAGTTCGTTTTGTTTGTTTGTCTGTTTCTGTTCTTGGTTATGATTCGGGCATTGTCACGCTTAAGCCGTTATGCCTTGATGTAGTTCGTACGCCGACTATCATCTGACCGCACAACCTCATCCCGTCGTCGGCTTGTTCGCCGATAAGATTACGGGCATCCCTCTTTATACTCTTATTCTACCTGCGCCAGCGATACCACATCGACCGACTCGTTCGTTTTGTTCCGTTCGGTTTCATCCTACTTGGTCGTTCGAGTCCCTCGGTGTGGCAGTGGTTTATCTACCTTCGGAGTGGTTCGCACATCGTTCGCCTTACTATTGTTCGGGCGGATGCCTCACCGTCAATACGTCAAAGAACGTGGTTCGAGCCGTTCGCTCGATTAGTGGGCGGATAGGGGTTCAGTCCACACCGCCCTGTGGTTCGTTAGAAGTAACGGTCAACTCGTTCGATTATCTCGTTCACGTCATCCTCGTTCAAGTGGTTCGCACAACGTGACTGGAAAATCCAATTATCCATCACCTCACGAACCTTCGGCCTTCGGTTTGTGGACTCCCACAAATCCACCACTATGCCGTTTGCTATGTATCGAGCGCAACTGCGCAACTCATCGATGTGTGCCATCTTCGTTATCAGTTTAGATTAGACAATAAGAAGGCTGGCCGACATTCTCGGCCATAACCTTCTGAATATGTGTTTTGCTTACTTCAAGCCTGCGATTAGCGCATCCAACTGCTCGGGTGACAACTTTGCGAGCGTATCGAGCGCAGCCTTCTTCTTCGCCTTCTCCTCCTTGACGGCCTTCGCCTTCTCCTGCTTCTCGGCCTCGGCACGGATAGCCTCCTGCTTCAGCTGCTCATCATACTCGGTCAGTCGCTTATCTCGTAACTCTACGAGCGTATAGAGCAACTCCAGCCCGCAGTCGGTTGTAGTGTCGATTGCGTGGCAATCTTTTAGAGTATTTATCGCAGAGTCAAGTCGCTGCTTCAGCCCAAGTACCTTCTTCGCACGGGCCTCCTCCGTCAGTGTTACTCGGGTGCCTGTCGTTTGGCCGGTATATGTGCGCTTCTCACCCCAGAAGATGCGCTTGAGTTGCTCACTATCCTTCTCCATCTCGGTCGTTACGCCGGCGCCGTCAGTAATCTGGACGTGCCAGATAGTTTTTGCACCTCGATGTGAGCCCGCACGATGTGAGCCGGTAACTGTCATCTGCATGCCGTTGCTGTTGTTTGTGTAGGTCTGGCCTACTTTGTAAGATGTTGCCTTCATAATTAAATAAATTTAATAAGTTATTAAATATAAGTATATTTGCAACGTATCTCCCACGTTGCTAATGCAAAGATAAGCATTTTTTTGCTTGTGTCAAGGGCTTTTTTATTGTATTTTCTTATAGCGCTATAAGAAAAATTTATAGAAAATACTTGCAAAAATGATATTTTTTACTTCGCTATTTTTAGGCGATTTGAGCGAGGCAGTCAAAACGTGATATAAAGTATTGACCCGGGGGGGGGGTCCCCCGAGCGCCTGGTGGCGAGAAAAATGTTGCTCCTCCTCAAATTTTTTTTTCAAAATTTTTCATCTATATTTTTTTATTTTTTTTATTTTTACACATACCCTTTATTTTTTCAATTATTTTAATTAAGGGTATTCACTTATTCGTCTTTGCTATAAAAATCGAAAAAAGTGCGACAATGTAGTAGTAAAAATTGCTTATTTCGATTATTTTTCTTATCTTTGTTTCATTAGAAGCTACAAAAAAGCATTGGTTTATGGGTGAAATTAAGGAATTGAGAGAGGAATTTGAGGGTGAGGGCGAGGTAAGGGGTTTTACGTTTCGTCGAGTATTGGCTAATGGTTATGCTTACGTGTATATTGTTAGTGGAGGTAGTTCGCGGGACTACTACGAGGTATTTGAGCGTAAGGTAAACGCGACGTATGGTGTAGTTAGTTATCCCAAGGCTAAGGCATTTGGCGTATGGGCAAGGACGACATACGATTGGGATAAGGCATTAGCTTACTATGGTGAGTTTACGATGAGGGTAATGAATAGGGGCAATGTTTTAGATGATGGATTTTAGTTAATTAAATAATAGATAGTTATGATTTGGTGGATTTTTTCTTTATGCGCTTTCGTGGCGAGTATTTTAGTCGCCGTATTATTCGCTTTTAATGAGTGGTTTGATGAGCATGAGACGCTTGAGAATGCTTTGATTGCGTTAGTGTTACTTCTCGTCAGTCCTTTCATTATTTTTGGTGTTTTATGGTACGAGGTACTCTATAATTTAAGTGATGAGTTATGATTTTTGTTTTAGTATATATAGTTGTCTACGCGCTTGTTGCGGGGTGGATGTATGGTAAAGATAGGGATGAGACTTGGTTTGGCGTAGCGTTGTTTTGGCCTTTAGCTCCTTTTGCGGCTATCATTCTCGCGATAAGTTATGTTGGTTATAAGGCTCAGCGCTATTTTGACAAGTAGAGTTATGAATAAGGATAGTTATGTTTTGATGCGTCGCATGATGGCGCACAACGAGCGGCTTAGGATGCCGAGGAATGAGAAAGATAAGATTGAGAATTTACGTGCCGTGCGCATGGTTACTCTAATAGGGTGTTTAGACTATGCGATGCTTGAGTTGAGGGAGAGACTTGAGGAAGCGGGTATGCTTATTCATATAGTTAAGCATAACTATAATCGTGCGTCTCAATGTGTCACCGACATGCATAGGGAGGTATACGACATGATACGTCGTGCGGATGGTGTTGCGACGCGTCTATTTAGTGATTTACGCGATACGAATTGGTGGTCGATAGACGAGCATATTAGTCTTGGAGGTGTTGAGGGCGCTTATTGTATCGTCATGTCTTTATGTCGTCTCATTGAGGCGTGTAATGCGTCTATAAGCAAGCGCTACAACTATCGTAGCGTGGATAAGCTAAAGCACGTCAAGGACTTATTAAGCGTATTAGACGTTGAGGACAAGAATTTAGATTTTATAATTGATAAAGCCGTTATAGTACGATGAAAAGCAAGAGGATAGATATACCGATATATGATTTTAGGTTAGACTTACTTGAGGTGGAGGGTAGTAACGACGTGGCGATGCTCGCGAAGTTCTTTAAGTGTGTACGTCTCGACGACGAAACATCGCTTGAGATACTTGGTGCCGTCAGGGATGGCGACGTAGATGGTGGTTGGACTCTCGCCAATCTCGGCATTAAGCGTATCTTAGTCGTTTTGCTCAAGATGCGTAGCGAGGAGCAGCGACGCGGTGTGTTAGCGCATGAGAAACGCCACGTCGAGGACGATATTTTGAAACATTGTCATGTAAATGATGATGAAGCGGCGGCGTTTCTCGCGGGTTACTTAGGAAAGTTCATGTATTAGTGTTATTTTTTTTGTGATTTTCTTTGTTATTAACAAAATAATAGTTATCTTTGTAGTGAGTTAGTTGAATGCTCATTTTGAATTAAGTTTGTTGGGTGATATAGGGGCATGAGTTTTTTTTCTAATTTGTTTTTGCATGCTCCTATATTTCTTTTAGTTCTTTGACGATTATATCGCGTAGTGATTGAGATGAGTTACTTCGGAGATTAGCATAACTGGATTACGCATTACACTATCATTGTAAAGATTGTCGGTTCGAGTCCGACATTTTCGATATTTTTCACACTTGTCTCTCTTTTCTCGCGATAACACCATAAAGGGTAGTTAAGATGTGTGTTACTTCGTTCTGCAAAAACTAAAACACGCACGTCGTTTTTTCTCCCTTTAACTTTTAGAGTGGCCATGAGGTGAGTTACTTCGTACAGGTCAGGTTTACATTTTGTTCTCTCCTCGCTTTTCCCTCTTTCGATATGGTGGTAGTAATTTGTAGGGTTACTTCGATTGCTAATCCGTGTGTCGTGGGTTCGATTCCCACCCTTGTAGGGGTGTCGCCCTGCGAGGTAGCTCAGTTGGTAGAGCGACGTACTACTGTGCCTTACTACTTTTTCTCCACCACAATTAACGAAAGGGGCTATAATGCCCCTTTTTTTTATTAACCTTTAACACTTTGACCTATGTCGAGATTTAATGCGACGAAGACCACGCCTACGACGACGAATTTAGCGGGCGGTGTGGCTTACGAGATGTCTAACGAGATGGCTCTCGTATCATTACTTTTAACGTCTTTTGGCGACGACAAGTATTACGCTAAGGCGAATGATGAGTTTAAGCGTTTAGAGACGCTTATTGAGGCTTGTGACAAGTATTTTGTCGCTCAAGCTATCGTGTTCGCGCGTACGGTATTTGGCATGCGCTCTATTACGCACGTTGCCGCATCGTTGCTTGCTAAGCACATCGGTGGCGAGGAGTGGGCATCGCGTTTCTTTACGCGTGTGGTACGTCGACCCGACGATATGACGGAGATTGTCGCGTATCATAAGATGCGTAAGCAAAAGATGTCTAACGCCATGAAACGAGGCTTTGCTAAGGCTTTCGAGGGCTTTGATAGATACCAAATATCGAAGTATCGAGGCGAGGGTAAGGATGTAAAACTTGTGGATATTGTCAACTTGTGTCACCCGGTGGAGTGCGACTTTAACGGTGGCGCTATTAGCGCGTTGGTTAAGGGCGAGTTGAAGCAAGAGTCTACGTGGGAGTCGTTGCTATCTCAAGCGGGCTCGGATAAGGATAAGAAACGCGAGGTATGGCACTCGCTCATAGACGCTAAAAAGCTCGGATATTTCGCTCTTTTGCGTAACTTGCGTAACATTATTCAACTCGACGACGATGAGCTAAAAAACAAGTCCTATGGGGTACTAACAAACGCGTCTTTGATAGACAAGTCACTTGTGCTTCCATTCCGTTTTGATACGGCATACGAAGAGATGCGTAAGATAGGCGCGATTGAGGCTATGCGTCAAGTTAGTCGCGCATGCGAGATTTCGTGCAAAAATGTTCCAAAACTCGCAGGTAAGACTCTTATAGCGCTCGACGTTAGTGGTTCTATGATGGGTCGCCCATCGCAGATAGGCTCGTTGTTTGCGGCCGTACTCGCTAAGTCAAATAATGTCGACGTGATGACGTTTGACGATAGCGCAAGATACGTTGCTTTCAACCCCGACGATAGTCTTATGACTATTAAGTCGTCGTTTAGATTTACGGGCGGTGGCACTAACTTTAACAGCGTATTCGCGACGGCTAATAAGACGTATGACCGCATTGTGTTATTGAGCGATATGCAGTCGTGGAATAACACTCATTGGCATGGGAATGCTCGTGAGGGTATAAAGTATTATCGTCGCAAATGGAATCCCTCATGTAAGTTTTACTCGTTTGACCTCAACGGGTATGGCACGCTAATGACACCCGAGCGCGACACTTATTGTCTCGCGGGCTTTAGCGATAAGATTTTTGATATTATGTCAAATCTTGAAGCCGATAAAGACGCCATGATGAACGAAATAAAGAAAATTTCACTCTAAAAGTGATTTTTTCACTAAAAAATTTGCAAAACAACGAAACGTATATTATCTTTGCTCTCGTAAACGAGACGTAGCACCCTTGAATACACGCATTGTTGGAAATTTTTTTAGTTAGTACATAAGTCCATAATGCTCGAAGTGGTGCTACAACCCATAAGGGTTCTTCGAGCGGACACTCAATAGGCCGTAAGCGAAATTTCTCGTTTACGGCTTGTTTTTTGCTTAATAAAGCCATAGTGGTGGAATGATAGAGTTGATTGCCTTGCAAACTCTCCACTCGTTGCCTTAACAACGAAAATTGCGGCATAGTCGTATTAGATGCCTATAAAGTCTCGCAACGTACACCGCCCAGACGACGAGCGACCCAAGAGTAAATAGAGTAAAATAGGTAAGTGCAAGGAGGTAACACAGTGCTAACACGGCTGTAGACATTAAGGAAGGTCGAAAATTTCTTCAATAGAGTGAAAAAAGTGAAAATTTTTCTTTTTGCTTGTTTTTCTATTACTCTCTTGGGGAGGTAATGGGCGGACTATGTTTATGCGTGAAAAACATCATCTTTTTTTTGTTATTTTGTTAATAATTTTGTATCTTTGTGTAAACAAAACTTAAGTTAAATAATAAAGTAAAAAGCATTATGCGAGTTACAGTAAATGGTAAAATTGTGGCCGTTCTTGAGAAGAAGAGCGGTATTAGCAAAGCGGGTAAGGAGTGGGCAAACCAAGACTACGTACTTCAGCCCGACGGCGACGAGGATGTTATCTCATTCAACGTATTTGGCGAGGAGAATATCGCTAACTACAACCTACACGTAGGCTCAATGGTAAGTGTTACGTTGGGTATTCGCTCACGCGAGTACAATGGCAAGTATTATCCCGAGGTACGTGCGATTCAGTGTTATGCTCAGTCTACGGGTAACACGCCTGCACCTCAGCCCGTGTCACAAGATAAGTCTACGGTAGAGGGCGTGGCGTCGCCCGATAATCTTCCTTTTTAATCGCGTGAGATATGTTGTACGAAATATCGAGCCGCAGAACGGTAATAGACAAGCGCGGTAACGACAAGTCTCTAACGGAGCATTTCTTAGTAGACAAGATTGAGTTGTTTGCCGAGGCCGAGCAAAAGGGCTTAGAGTTGTATAATGGCGAGAACGACATCGTAGCCATCAAGCGTAGTAATATCCACGAGATTGTCAATAAGCGCAAGGACGACGACGAGCGCATATATTTGGCCTCTATCGAGAGTTTATTCGTCGACGACGAGGGTAATGAGAGCACGACTAAGTATGTTGTGGCGTTGTTCGCAAAGACATTGCAAAGTGCTACGACAATAGCGTTGGATTACCTAAAGCAAGGCCTTGAGGATATGACTCTCGTAGGCATCAAGAAAAGTAAGTTTGAGGATATAATTAAGTAGCTATGTGGACTAAAGTTATTGGATACACAATAGGCGTTTTAATTTTATTACTTGTATTAGCCGTATTGGTTAAATGGTCATGGAATTGTGCTATTGTGTATATCTTCGGATTGAAGACTATAAATTTCACACAATCATTTTGTTTAGTAATCCTTTCTCAAATTTTGATAAAAAGTGTAAGTAAAAATGGCTAATAATTTACCACAATTAAAGCAAACGCTTAATGCGCCGAGCGTTAAGGCTAAGTTTGAGGATATGCTCGGTAAGAGAGCACCTCAATTCATGACAAGTATTACCACCGTAGTACAAAATAACGCATTACTACAAAAGGCCGACGTAAACTCTATTGTCATGGGTGCAGCCGTAGCAGCGTCGATGGACTTGCCTCTACATCCATCATTGGGTTATGCGGCTCTCGTGCCATTCAACTCTAAGGACGGTTGCTTTGCGCAGTTGCAAGTTATGGTTAAAGGTCTTACAGAGTTGGCTTTGCGTAGCGGTCAAATTCAAGCTCTTATCGCAGAGACAGTGTATGAGGGACAGCTCGTTAAGAAGAATAAGTTTACCGGCGAGTATGTATTCGACGAGGACGCTAAAACGTCGGACAAGATTATTGGTTTTATGGCGTACTTGCGTTTGAGCAATAACTTCGAGAAGTATGAGTATATGACCGTAGAGGAGGTTAAGGCTCACGCAGGTCGATTCTCGCAGACTTACAAGAAGGGATTTGGCGTCTGGAAGGAGCACTTCGAGGAGATGGCCAAGAAGACGGTCTTGCGTCGACTGCTAACACGCTGGGCGCCCAAGAGTCTTGACATGCAAATGGGATTGACGTTTGACCAATCGGTAGTTAAGGGCGACATCAACAATGTCGAGAATGCCGACGTGCTATATGCCGATAATAAGGACATGCACGCGTCAGATGTTACCGAGGTAGACTACGTGGAAGTCGACGAGGATGGCGTAGTAAAGGATGCTGAACAGTAGTCATGGCGCGATTACAATGCTTAAATTCATCGAGCGCGGGTAATTGTTTTATCCTTACTTGCGGAGACGAGAAACTCGTGCTCGACTTAGGCGTTGATTGGACAAGGACGCTAAAAGCCCTTGACTATAATATACGCGACGTTGTTGGGTGCTTATGCAGTCACTCGCACTCAGACCACTCCAAGGCTATACCAAAGGCGTTAAAGTATTGTTTAGACGTATACTCATGCCAAGAGGTGTGCGATAAGTTTAATGGTGTACAACTATTGCCCAAAGGCGTTAAGACGTCGATAGGTAGCTTTAAGGTGCAACCGTTGGCGATAAAGCATAATGTGGAGAACTATGCATACATCATAACACATGAGGATATGGGCAAACTCGTATTCGCACTCGACTGCGAGGAGTTTCTCTATAAGATACGTGACGTGAATCATTGGGTTATAGAGGCGAATCACGACTTTGATGTTATGTTAGACCACGCGTTAGAGAATATGTATTCGGCGTCGGCGAGTGAGAATCACTTAAGCATAGACCAATGTGTGGATGCCTTATCAATAAATGCTTGCGATGCTACGACGACAGTGATATTAGCGCACCTTAGCGACGCGAACTCACATGCGACACGATTTAGAGACGCTATAAAGGAAGCTCTCGGTCTCGAAGAGGTGTATATCGCGCAAAAAGGGCTTAATATAGAACTATGCCACAAAAATTAAGTAATTTATTCAACCTAATCAACAAATTAGGTTTAGAGGTAGAAGGATGGAATATGGATGCAAGAAAAGATAGAACTTATCACGAGCTTAAGCATAGCTTTAAGAATGAGGTGATAGTGCCTACGGTGGCGTTAACAAACAATTACGACTTTTTTATCTTTGCAAGTGCAGAGAAAATACTACGATTAGCCGACGGCACTGAATGCGTGGTAGAGCAATACGAGGAGAAACATATTTGCGACCTTGAAGACGACATTAAGCGATTATACGACGTTGACGCATGGAGTTTTATCAAGCGTTGGCACAAGTATGATTCGATGATGACAAATATGATGTTTTTGAAAATGATTTTGACAAAAAAATGAAGTTAGAGTTAACTGACGAGTTTGAGACTTTTATGCGCGAGACGTTTCCGTGTGTAGTCAAAGCCGAGAATGCAATTTATGAGGCTACAGGTATCACGCTCGAACAGATGAGAGGCAAATGTAGAGAGGCTGCATATGCAAACGCTCGCGCTATATTCTATCATCTATGCTTCGCTAAAGTGGGCCAAAATACTTACTTAACCTCTTATCTTAATAGAGACCACTCTTCTGGCTCGTATTATAACTGCAAGTATCGTAACAATCGTAACACTGATTTTTTGTATCTATCTATGCTTGATAAGATTACGAAAATATTTGAAAATAAGTAGTATAATGGGATTTTTTAGATTTAGTAAGCGACCTAAGTATGGCAATAAAAAGGTTGATTACAACGGTATAACATTCGATAGTAAGAAAGAACGCGACCGTTATATCGTATTGGTAGACGCACAGAAGCGTGGCGAAATTAGTCATCTTGAAACTCAAGTTAAGTATATTCTTATTCCCGCCATACGCGAGGAGTACGAGGTAGAACTTAAGACTAAAACAGTTGTTAAAACGCGTACACTGCAAAAGGCTATTACATATACTGCCGACTTTAGGTATTTCCATAACGAGCGACAGGAGTGGGTGGTGTCTGACGTAAAAGCAAGTGCATTAGCCGCGTCACTTGATAAATGCTTCGTCTTGAAGGAAAAGATGATGTTTGCATTGAATGGCATAAAAGTAAAAAGAGTATATAAAGCAAATGATGAGATTTAACTATGGCAAAGACAAAAGTTGTATTTTACTCCGCACCTTGGTGTAGCGGATGCACTCGCATGAAACCTAAATTTTACGATAAGTGTAGAGAGGTAGGCATGGCGTTTGAGGTAGTTGACGTAGAGGATGATGAGGGCGTGGCTCGTTCTATTAAGCATGGCGTTCGTAATGTCCCTACATTAGTATTCATGCGCGGAGGCAAGGAGATTGGTAGAGCCAAAGGCAATGAATCGTATAAAGCAATCGACAAATATGTATAATCCGCGACAACGCGTCTCCTTATGTAAGGAGGAAAAAAGTGAGCGTGAGATTGCTCAAGAGGCTCTAAAAAAAATGAAGCAAATAGAGGCGAGCAAAAGCCAAGACATGCACACGATTGTATTGTCGAATGGCGCTCGAATATCCTCTACGAGTCTCGAACGATTAAATGAATATGAATCGAAATACGCTCGTATGGGCGTAAAAGTGAAAATGAGATATTAAAATGGAGTTAAATGAATATCAAGAAAAAGCCATGAGCACTTGTTTGCCCTCGTGCGATAACTTTTCTTATATGATGCTCAACCTCGTAGGCGAGGTCGGCGAACTTGCCGGTAAAGTGGCAAAAGCAATCCGCAAAGAAACGGGTTTAATGGATGATGCTAACTTTTATTTCTATATGAATCAAGAGGAGAGCGGGCCTTCCAGCAGCGAGTTATATGCCGACCTAAAATCTGAGGCGGGCGACATACTATGGCAGTTGGCTGGGCTTTGTAAGGTTATGGGTTGGGACTTAAACGATGTCGCTCAATGCAACCTCGACAAGTTAGCGAATAGAAAGAAGGAGGGTACAATAATTTCACACACAGACCATTAGTATGTTTAATGTAGAGACCATAGAATTATCGGGTGTTCGTAGCGCACTTGAAGCGTTGCGATTGCCTTTTGGCAAGGAGTGCAGAAGCGAAGTAGTTGATGAGTATATAGGTTGGGTTAATGAGCCAGAGGTCATGAACTTCAATAGTTCTCACCAAGTTGATATCCATCCTAAAGATATGCTTTTGATGTCTACACTTGTTAGACGCGGTAACGAACATGCCAAAGTCGTGAGGGGCATTATTGTGTATGCGAAAATAACCGCCCCCGTATATTGGTGGTGCGAGATGGAGACATATCGAGCAGGTCATGAGCGACTGTCAAGCGAGAGCACTATGCACATTGATGCGCGAGGCTTGAGCGGTAGCAAACTCGTTGAGGTAAAGAAAAACATACCTATGGGAAAGATGCTTACTAAGGTAGACTTCTTTAGCTATCAATGCTTGCGCACCATAGTTAAGCAGCGTCACAACCACCGTTTACCCGAGTGGCATTTGTTCATTGATTGGGTTAAGGCGCTACCATTTGCCAATGAACTAATACTTAACGGTTTGGACTTGCAAGGCGATGACGAGTAAGCATAAGGAGTTAGTAGATAAGTACCTCACCGCAATAGACGCGGCCTCGGTGGTTGCGATTATGGACGATGACTTTGTTGAGGTTGTTGATGTTGAATACGTCAAGGCGCTTATAGTTGACTTAATCAACGAATATGAGCGCATGAATGCGTACCCCAAAGTAGATTTTTGGGGCGAACCAATTAGTTAGTAAGTACCCATAGTTATACTATGGGTACTACTGTATCATATCTATTGCATCTTGCAACATCATGCGCAATTCGCCTGATGTATACTTAGAGTCGTCGTCTAATAGATAAGTACAAATTGTCATCAACAACGCTACTTGAGAGTCTACCATAACCTCTTTCATTCTTCTATTCTTTATTTCTACAACACTCGCAAAGTAGATTCTTTACCCTTGGGTACATTTCTCTACATAATTCACCTACCATGTACGCGAACTCCTCACTACGATAGTTAATGTCAAAAGTTGTGGCAATGTGTATGCAACAATGAGCACTTTCGTGTGTAAGGGAGTTAAAAAACTCTGCGGCTGAGGATGCTTTAGCTACTACTAATACCGTTATGCGTTTCGCATAATTCGAGTAGCATAATCCAGTGTCTACCTCGCCGCTTGATAAGTTATCCCACGCATCCTTGGCATTTTTTGCATCTATATTTGCCTCCCATAATTGTTCCATTATCTCCTCAACGAAATAAGTAGATACGGCATAGTAGGCATATATCGTCCAATTATCGTACTTAGGCAATACTATCTTTTGGCGTATCATAAACTACATCATCTCTGCCCAATCTACTATCTCACCATTTGCCACCATAGTTGCGTACCAACGGCGCATGGTTACACCATCTCCCGCGTCAGGGTCATCGAGCACATCTTTAATGTATAATGCGAGGTGCGCCTCGTCGGGTATGCTCGATTTTAAGTAATCAGCCTTGCCCATATTTGCCACAAATACATAGTCGTATCCACCCTTATCCTCGATGTTGACGTTGTATTTCTTTAGCATTTCATCTACTTGCTCTTTTGTGTAAGGAGATATTTTTTCTAACTTTTTTGTGGCAGGATTTTCCTTTTTCATTAAATCTACAGCGAACTTACAAGCCTCCGCAGAAAAATGCCAACCATAATGCGAAAGGTAGCGACGCATATCCTTCGGTATGTCGTCGTATATATCTAAAGGTGTCTTTTTTGCCATATTAATTATTTAATAAAGGGGAGAGTTTCCCCTCCCCAAGATTTTACATGTAACGACCGCGTGAGTCACGACGACGACCACGACCACGACGCTGACCCATCATCTCGTCATCATCGTCCCAATCCTCCTCGTCACGATAACCCATGCCGTAGCGAGAACCGTAGTCTGAATATCGTCCACCCATTGAGTCGTAGCGATTGCCATACGAACCACCGCGATGACCATATCCATGCTCCTCGCCAAGCTCCTCAAGGCAGCTCATGAGCTTACCACCATACTTGAGCATCTTCTCGGTGTACTCGCTCATCTTATCGAACTTACTCTCGTTAATTTCTATAACTGTCATATTCGTAATGTTTTTAAGCATTATCACTTGTTTTCAAGGCTTGCGCCAACATCTTTTGTATAGAGCCAAGAGTTGAACCCAACTCCTTCATTTGGTCTTCCAAAACGCCAATCTTCTCCTCTTGAGCCTTCTCCTTGGCAAGTTGAGGGTTTAACTCCCTCAAGATGCCGTCGCATGAGGCTATAACACTCTCATGGAATGGAACGCTCTCAAGTATACTACGACTATTGCGTAGCATAGCCTCAACCTCGGCATTCATTGCCTCCTTGTTCTCGCTAACAACGATGTTTTGTCCGAGGTTAGCAATAGATAGATTAGAGGGTAATTGTTTGAAGTCCATTGTCTCGTCGCCTACTTTAACGGCGATGTCTACAACGGTCTCCATTTGCTGCCCAAACATGGGCGTAGTGGGATATTGACCATACTTTGGTGTAGGGTTACTTACGTTGGTAACATTACCAACCTTTAATACAGGTTTCTCACCTTTCTCAAGGATATAGAAAAGCGAATTAGTGCGAAGTCCTGAAAACATAGTGATATTACTTTTGGTTAATGAATTTTTCAAAAAGAGGGATAGTCGTTGAGGCTATCCCTCAATAGTTGGTTACGCGAAATTACCCGTTACGAGTTGTAAATATCGTGTGTTACCCTCGTACCAAAAGAGATAAACTCCCGTACCACGAAGGTTAGCCACCGTTGCGGGCTCATTATCGTAACCGAATACGGGAGTGGGGTTGCCACCCTCCGTAGTAAACACCAACTCAGCAGTATCGGCAGTGCCGGTCGGTACAGCTTGCGCAAGTCGTACGGTAATCCAACCTCGAAATACGCCTCCCGTAGTAGGATGGTTCAAGAAGTCGAATGACACCGTATCACCAGCGGTATTTACCGATACGCTTTGGCTTGAAATGGCGGGTATGCCATTTACATTGGTATTGATTCTAAATGGTAATACTGTTGCCATAGTAGTCCTCCTTTCTATGGATTAACCCCAAAGGCTATTGCCGCAGTTCCCATTCCAACCGTTACCAAAACCAAAACCCGCGCCGTAGCCGTAGCCGCAATAAGTAGGAATCAAACCGTACGTTGCGTTTACGCTTGTGTTAATAGGCACATACTGCTCGGGGCAAGCAATCTTCTTAACGGGAACTTGGTTACACTTAAGCTCTGCCAAGTCAGCCTGAATAGGCGCAAGCATTGCAGCAAACTGACTTGTCTGCTGAGCGTTGTTCAAGATGACGGCTTGCTGTGCGTTCTTCTCGCGAAGTGCATCCAACTTATCCTGCATCTCGCGCATCTCGGCAGCACGTTGACCCTCAAGAATCTGCGATGTAGAAGAGGCGATAGCCTTCTCGATGTCGCAAGTCTGTCGCTGAGTCTCGTAAGCTACGCTTGAGAAACCACGCTCAAGACCAACGTTGGTACTTGAGAAACCGCGCTCAGTCAAGTAGTTAGACTCTGAAATCAACTGCTTGATGTCGCAGCAGCAGTTGCACAACTGGCTTGCGAGCGCAGCGTTACCCGACTGAATAGAGTTAATTACTTGCTGGAACGAAAGGCCATTTTGACCTGCAAAGTTGCAAATCTGGGTCGATACGTTGCCAATAGCATCACGAAGGCGGTCGTTTGAGCAGTTGATTGACTGTGCCAATTGAGACAAGTCTACACCATTGCGCTGGATAGCCGACATGAGCATTTCACGCTCGGCGGTGCTTGCAACGAGGTTGCCACCATTACCACCAAAGCCACCGAAGCCACCGAAGTTGCCATTGCCAAAGATGGCGGCTACAACGATAAGCGCGATGATTCCCTCCCAAGCATTGTTGCCGAAGAAACCACCATTGTTGTTACCCATCAAACCCGTAAGGTAGGCGGGGTCGATGCCCCTCTGTTGTAAGAAGGGCAACAAGGCGTTAAGAGAGCTATTTGCTCCGTCGCCAAACACAAAAGTTCTATTTTCTGACATACTATTAAAAAAAATTAGCACGGTCAATATCAACCGTGCTACAATAATAATACATCTCAAAAGCGAATACTATGTCGTATCAAGAAAATATTTTTTATATCTAATACTCAATTAGTTGGGAAATACTAACAAGTATTTTTGCGATAATATGTTTTTTTATTATATTTGTAAAAATTTTAATAAAATGAATTACAAGGAATTAGCCGACAAGGTAGAACAAATCGTGTGTGACCATATTGGTATTGCCACCGATATGGTATTTGAGCGCACAAAAAAAGGCGTATGCGTAAAAGCAAGGCATCTATCTATTTTTATTCTACATACTTTATACCACGTTCCTATACGTTGGCTATCATTGCGATATAATTTCAGTGTGCGACACACATTTAAGTCAGTATCACAAATAAGAGACTATATAAAATATAATAAAACTTATAGTGACCTTTGTAGCGAAATTGTAGCGAAATTGCCTACCATGTAAGGATATTATAAGACACACCAATGCCAATGTATGGCGACAAGCCATCTTTGGATACTCCGTATCCCGCTTGTACGCCAAGACCCCATCGTGACCTATCCTTTATAGTCGTCGTGCGATACTCCGTACGAGGATAGACCGTAACTCTCTTTAAGCCAACATTATACCCCGTGGCCTCAATATCATACATCTCATCTTGAAAGCGATAGTTGTGCATAGGTATTGCCACGAACACCGTGTCCGTTATACGCAACGTATCTACGTCGCGAACAACCATCGGCACTTTCTCGTAGATAATCGTATCAAGCCACACAGTGTCATGCTCGACGTGCGTTTTCGTTATCGTGTCATACACAATACTATCGACGACAATCGTTTGAGGATTGACACTATGTCTACCGAGAAAGAATGCCGAAATGACAATAGCCAATACTATCGCAACGGATATAACTCTTTTCATCGTTACTCTATCCTTAACCAAATCTCTTCTCCTTTTGCCGACGCAAGTTTCAATATGGCATATAATCGACGTAGCGTTGCCATAGAGTTTACGAGCCGTCCGCGAACTTTATTCTCGCCAACGAGAAGGCAGCCCGCACAGTCATTCACAGTGTTGCCGGCATGTATTAGAATACCATCAAAATGAGGCACATCGAGCAGTCGTGGTAAGTATCCTCCACACCATATGTATGACGCTCGACGACTAAACTTAGGCGATATTACGTTCATAGCTACCTTATATCTACCAAAGGGTATCGCCGTATCTCCATATATTTTTTGCTCGCCCTCATCTAAGAGGTCGCCATCTTGATTATAATCGCGTACTTTATCTTCGAGTACGTCGCAGAAATACTCGCCATTGAGATACAACTTACCAATGGTATAATCTTCTTTCTTATAAAGTCGCTTTAATGCTATTTCCATATCTTATAATTTTTGTTGCAAATATAAGGAAAGGTTGTAGAAATATCAAATGGTATAAGATTTCGCTATTGATTTAACATCTCCGCTACAATCTCTCTCACTCGTTCCTCGCTAACGGCATTCTTGAGTCGTGCATCATCTTGATAATTACCTTCAAGAAGGGCGATAGTGATATTTTTCGCACTGGCTGCCTCCTTGAGCGTGTCGGGTAGTCTATACCATGTATAAGGGCTAACCGATATGGTTATCTTAGAGGTGTTTGCTGCGTTGTTAATAATAAACTCCATAGACTCCACATTGATGGGTGACCACGATATATTGATACTTGTCTTGAGGTTTTGAATGTAGAGTGATGTTAGCGAAATGCAATCGCCAAACGCATCTTGCCATGAGCCTTTCTTAGCACCGAAATTAGTGGTATTCTTAGCGTCGAAAACACCAGCGTGGGTGATTGCGGGAGCGTGGTACATAAGACCTCGACAATCCTTTGGGAGTGTGATAATATCCACGCCCATATCGAAGATGCCGATAGCCGTAGCACCATAATATGAGAATGTCTGCGTAGCACCACTAACCTTTGAGTAACTATTAACATAGTCTGGGTTACGCCAGTTAGGGTCGGAATTAACACCATACGACAAGTAGAATGGCTTGTATGTATTCTCTGGTATACGTGAGTAGCACAATGGCAACTGCGATGAGTAGTATATGGTATAGTTAGTACGCTCCTCAAACGGATTGTGAGTATAAGGTTTATCGCTCCAGAACACACAATTAGCATACTGCGCCTTCTGCACATGGAAGTCGCCTTGATAATACTGAATCCAATGATGATAGGTTTCCAACTCGTTCATATCGAACACAATACCATCGAACACCTCTACGCCCTCAAGCCAATCGTGCCACTTGAGAGGTATAGGATAACCCAACAATGATTGTATGCTACGATTCGATGTAGGGATAATCTCAAAATCATCATCGCCTACGAATACCGTTGCTACTTGATTAGCCTCGCAGTAATGCTCCACATCACCCACCTTAACGGTAACAGGCTCAATGCAAAAGAAGCGCACCTCCTTATTGTGTGTTCCAATCACCTTCTCTAACTCAGGAATGAGGTCTAATCGTCGCTCAAGTTCCTCGCCCGTAAATTTACTCTGATAGCTCATATTTTAACACCTTTAATTTTTTACCATCAACCAACAAGAATACACCCTCCTTGACATAGAATGCCTCGTAGTCTTTCTCGAATACGCCCACCGAACACAAAGATGATATGCTTACTCGTAGTGGGGAGGTCGCTCTATTAACCGTAAACGCAGGAAATCTATTGAGGTCGCTTATAGCGATGTTCTCTATATACTCTCGACGTTGTATGGTTGCACTCATCGTGGGCGTTGCAAGCGTTATGGAAGGTGGTATTAAGCCACCCTCCAATCGTGTAACCCTTGCCGTTAAACATCTGCTCATAGACCTTTGATGATGTCGTAGTTTGTGATTATCTCAAGCACCTCGGTACGCAAGCCGTCGTCCGTGAAGTCCTCATCAGGGATGTATGCCGTAATCTTGCACTTGAGTTCTCCTGCACCTACCTCGCTTGTGTCAAGGCGTGCGATGAAGTTGTCGTCGTCGATAGGAAGCAACTCCTCCTTTGTTATCGTCTTTACACGCTTTGTCGAGCAGTAGAACTCCACATTGAAGTCATAACTGCTTGCGTGAATCTCACCCATAGGCTCTATCGCTATGTTGAGCTTTAGTTCTGTGGGTATTACTACCTTCTGTCTTGCCATTTTATTTGTCGTTAAGTGATACTATCTTTATCCCCACCATCTTCATCTGCGGCCATGAGATTATGCCCACAATAGCAATGCCCGTCTCGGCTTCGATGCTCTCTCTGACATTCGAGATGTCAGCAAGAAGGAATTGAGCGAGCTGCTTGCCATTGTCAAGGTCAATGAACGAATCACAATAGCGCACCTTACGCATCGCACCTGCTGCACCTACGATAGTGCCGTTATACCTTCGACCCTCGGTCAGAGCGTATTCATTGATAAACTCTCTATCAATGATTCCCACGCTTGCGCCTGTATCGAGCAGGAAGGCGGCAGGCTTGCCGCCTATACTGCACTCGATAATGGGTCGTTTGTCGGTTAAGAACTCCATGACTACTTGATTATCGGCTCAACATCGAAACGCTGACCCACATTCCACTTGTTCTCGTCGAAGATTTTGTCGATGATAGCCTCCTCGATAGGCTCGGCATCAATCTCAACATCACGATTACCCTCCTCGACCAAAGCCTCGTTCAGACGTGTGCGGTAGACGCCCACAGCCATGTACTGCTTTGCCTGTTCGGGTGTAGCCTTGCCACCTCGGATGTCAGTCTCGATAGCAATCAAATCCTCCCAATTCGCAGGTTTTAGTTTGCTGTCGGTCATCTCGACAAACTCCTGCCACTCCTTATGCACTTTATACAACGGCTTCAAAAGTGCAAATACCTTGTTACGCTCCTCCTTATCGAGTGAGGTAATCTTTGCTGTAGCAAAGGCATTGTAGGCTGTTACGACGTCTTTAATCTTCAAATTCATATCCTACAATATTTAAGCGTTATACATTGCATCTACTGCCGAGAAGAACTCCTTTAGCATGGCATGGATGTTGTCCTGCTCCACCTCGTCGGGAGTGGTGTAGCCGATTGACTTTGAGCCGTGACCCCAACGCTGGAAGTTCGCTACTTGGTTCTGCTCTTTTACAACAACGCCATTCTGAATGTTCTTTACACCCTCGGTGCTGTACTGCACATTAGCTGTAATCTCGTAGTCATTAACTACTGCGCTAACTTTCTCGGTGGCCTCGATGAGACCTTTCTTTGTAATGTTCATAGTCTTTATATTTTTAGTGGTTAAATATTTCTGTTATCTTTCACTTCGATTCCCTCTACCGTATCAATATACTCCGAGAAGTATATTTTTGCTATAAAGCCATCGGGAGGTGTTGGCAAGTAGCCTGTCAGCGTCTCTGTTGCAGTTTGTGTATATTGACCGCTGGCCGGAACGTCAAATGATGGAATGTAGAGGGTTTGTATCTCGTCGCCCGTCGCCGCATAGCAAAGCACCAACCGGGCATCCGATATGGTCTCCGAAACCGAATTTCCATTCTTTATAGTAACAGAGTATGCTACTATATCCGAGCCACTACCACGAGTAAGTGAAACACTTGCACTAACAAACTCCAATGTGCCCTCCTCTGGTGTACGCTGTAATATCTGCACTTGAATCGACTTCACATGGGGTAGAGTGTAGACCACCATTGCACTTGAATCAATGTCGCTAACACTAACAGCTCTATCGCATAGGAATGGCACTATCTTGAATGTGCCCACCCCCAAATCCGTAACATCCATTGCAACCGATGTGCGGCTGGATGTGAGCTGTTCGCCCGTGAAACGCATACGCACACTGCCATAGCTTGTCATAATCACTACACCGAGATAGTAGCCGTCAAAAGCTGTTATCTCCGTAAGCTCTACCGAATCGCTCCACTCCTCTGGAGTCTCAATCGAAAATCGCAATAGTTTGGTAGTTGATGACACTACATCATCGAGCCATATCTGCGTGATGTTTGGGAACTCGGTGTAACTACCACCACTACCCAAAACAAGTGTAGCCTTGAAGTCGACAGCCAAAGGCTCTGCATCCGTCATATATCCGAGAAAATCACCCAAACGATAAGGTGATGATGCGCCACCTGTCGGAAGTGAGCGTTGCCAACCGTTCATGTCGCCATCGTACTTGTTATATATATCGAGGAATGGTGACTGACTACCTGTTACCTTTGCTCCATCCATAATCCAACCATACCGCCCACCATCTTGCCAAAAGTTAGCGGAGTAGTTGGGCTTGGTGCTGTCAAAGTCTTGTGCAAAGTCCACACCGAGAGAAATAGGCTTTCTCGGTGAGCCTTCGGCAATATTCTCCGCAGAGAAGAATGACATAAGGTCATTGGTCGCATGACCACCTGCGGCGTTTATCGCATCCCGAATTGTGCTTAAATCTATCGGTCCTTGTGTTGGTATTATTGCCATAGTTAGTGTAAATAAATATGTCCCTCTACTTCGATATTGGTGTTATCATAACACATCACCTCTGCCCATTCCATCCACGCCTCGTCATCCACCTTATTGCCAGCCCGACTCATTTGAGAGTTCTTCTCTCCAAGTAGTTCAGCCAAAATACGCTCGTCATAGGATGGCAGTTTAGTTATATGTAAATCGCCCTTGATGTGTAGTGTAGTTCTCTCTTCCATTATGATGTTTGTCTTAATTGGTTTATTTCATCACGCAGAGCCTTATTCTCTTGCTCCAATATCTTAATCCTCTGCTCATGGTCAATCACGGGCTTAATAAGCGAAGCGGCCACATAAAACCCTGCATTGCCATAATCCATAGTAAGGAAGTCATTAGTCGAATACACAACTTCTGGAACAACGGTTGCCATATCATCTGCTACACCTCCCACATGGTAGCGATTATCTCGGCCATCTTTCCAAGTAAACTTGATTGGTTTTATCACCGACAACTGCTCCAATGATAAACCATCGTATGAGAGAATATTCTTGAGGCTTCTCTGCGAGTACATTGTGATGCCGCCTGTTGTTAGGAGGTTGCCTTTGATGGTAGTGTCGCACGACAAGTAAGCGGTTTTGTCATCTTTAAGCAAAAGGTAATGACCAGCCTTGTATGATTGTAAAATAGTCCCATAGCCAGCCTCATAACCAACTGTGGCTATTGTAGTTGAATCTCCGTTTACTTTGAACTCTATAAGAGAAGATACCGAACTTGATGCTGCATATATTCTGTTTGCGGATAAAGTGGCAGAAAACTTCGCATCCCCACTCACATTACCTCCCGTAATAGGCAGATACTTGCCAACCACTACATCATCGGTTAGCTGCGAGAGCTTGGTGGGAACGCTTGATAAAGGAGCAAGCTCTACCCACTCACTCCATTCTGTCGAGGCTTTATAGCGTGTGTGTACTCCGCCATAGTAATCAATAGCTAATTGCGCTGCGTAATTAGCACTTATCGAAGTGTTCCCAAGAGTGAAGCCTACCGCATAATTATATGCGGGTCGGTTGCTCGCTTGAAATGAACTCCTGAAAAATTTATGAAGCGTAGCATTATTAAGGTTGGTCAAATATTCAACCATTCCATACCCATTTATATCCGTAGGCTTTGAATTGATTGCACCCCACTCAAGCGAAGAAGACAACGCCCAATCCGATATGCCGAGGGTGGTCTTTATATTCGCCTTCGTGAAGTTGGCTGATAGGAAATAAGACGATAACGCAGTATTTACCCACGATTGTGTTGCATAGCCGTTCAAGGCAGACGATGTAATATACCCTGCACCGTTGGTCAGTTGGTTGTTGTTGGTCGGGATAGCAGTTGCGAGAGCGTACACACTCAAATCAGGAGTATTCAATATCTCGCTGTAATTGTACGTCGGCTTCGTGTTCGTTATCCATGTCGGCTTACCATAAACATTCGCCCATGCGACTGAATCGGCAACACCGCCTCCTCCGCCACCGCCCATAGCCTTGAGCACGTCACCATCCCAATAGATAGTCTCATTGTCTATCGGCAGACCTTTAAAGATGCTCGGTGCAGGGGTAGTGTCCGTGCCGTACATAGTAACACCACCACTAAACACCACATTAGCATCAATAAACAACTGACCGTTAGCAGTCTTGCGGAATGGTATGCCAGCAACCTCGAAACCATTTGAGAAGTTGTGTATAACGCCCACATCTTGGGGGAGAATCTTGCTTATAAAGTTATTATCAGCCTCCTCAATAGAGTATGTATTGTCAAGTCCACTATCGGTCAAATACCAAGATATGTTGCCATTTTTATCGGAGTATTGCAATCGTGGCTTGCCATTTGAGTCGTAAGATATGCTTAATACACTCTTATCCTCATCATCGCCATACACGAGAAGTTCGTTATCAAATATCTCAACGCGCTTACCCTCTTTACCTGTTTGAAAACGCTTTGAAATTATATGACCGTTCTCGAAGATAGCCGTCTTATATGTCGTAGGCTTATCCGCGCTCTCAATGCCTCCAAATAAAAGCATTGCCCCATAGTCTGCATCTTCGTACCCCGCTTCATTCAAATCAGCACTTCCGCCGCCATATAATCCTGCGACAAGATTTTCGTTCTCGTCGTTTACACCTATAAGCGATGCAAGAGATACGCCATCATTAACTTCAAGAATATTCCCTTGCGGAAACGCCTTCTTCAAGTATCCCGCGTCTAATCTTTCTGGGAGTGAGGAATTTTCACCGAGCGTCACGTCCGCCTTTATTTGCAAGTGACCATCCTTGTACTCGATAAATTGTTCTTTGTTACCTACAAACCATCGTGGAGTATTGCCATCCATACGACCTGCAAAGTAATACTCTACACCCGATGATGATACCGAGTTAAGGTCGGATAGCATACGCTCATAACCACCACCTATGACATCACGGATGATAACGTACTGTCGATTGGTGTCATTTATGTTTCCAAATTGAATTATCGCATCGTTTACCGAAGGTGAGCCGTTTCCAAAGTAATCATTTTTAGACAAGTCAACATACGACGCCGAGACTCCAACAACAACGCATTTATAGTCTTTAACTATATTAGAATACGCTTCATCAAATCTCTGACAACGCGCAATATCTCCAATGACGAACCCACTAAATAAGCTTCCTTGCTTGTTGTCAAAATAACAACGATAGAATGAACTATTATCTTCTACTGCACTTATAACACACCCAGCACTCGATAATATCTGTGCGCCCTTCTCAAATGTCGACTGGTTTACTTTTAGTTCATTAATCTCTAAAACATGACGCGCAATTACCTTATCAACTTCAGCAACAGTGTATCCTTGAGAGTCTTTATATATTCCCCAACCAACACCAATAGTTCCATCCTTTGCAAAGTCTGACGAACGTATGCCTTTTTCAAAGACAACTTCATCCTCGAAGGTTTTTGCATCATGGATTGTTTCGACGCCTTGCTTTCGCACAAAATGATTAAGCCCAAGCGCTTCGGCGGTCGAGCCTAAAGCCACGCTGTCGCCTGAGGTGGTTGCCGACAAAAGGCTGTTATCTTTTTGCTTTGTACTGCCGGTATCCGAAACATAGCTTGCGCGATAGTTCGCATTTTTTATATCATTTACGACATTTTGTAACGCATTGCTATTAATGGTAATTGTATCCGATAATTGCACAACCACCTCCGGCAGAGGTGCGCTCTCCGTTGCCTTATATGAATAGGAAGATACGTGTAATGTATATACATTGTTATTATATCTAACCTTTATTCGCGAGTTCTCATTGAGACGTTTTAGAACTTCGGGTTTTTGCTCCAAGTATATTCGACTAAACTTGATGGAGAAGTTAAACTTATCGTCGTTATTCTCGCTCATATACTTGATTATTGCCTCTGTCAATCTATCTTCCGCAGCAAGTATATAAGACTCTGGTAGTCCAATATGTAATATAACAAAGGTATCGCCGTCGTTCTGTCCCTCGTAACAAGGCTTAGGCCTATATCCAGCCTCTATCTGTTCACCTTCTTTACTGAATACGGGGGCCTTCGGCATAATCGTGCCAAATGTAGACTCTTCCTTTTTCAGGGCAATCCACACTTCGTTTGAGCGAGTGTCATTTTGAATATCTTGAGCTACGCCGCTTCGCAACACATCGCCGTTATCGTTTCTCTTAAGTGACCCTGCTTTATGGAACACCCCATTGGCATCGGTTGTGTCGACTTCGTATACTTGCACAACATTGCGATTAGATTTATCGTCGACACCTATCGTCCATTGACAAGCGCCACAGTTGCCACTTGTCATAGATATGGTCATAGGATTGCCTTCTATGGCATGTGCGAATAGGTTAAAGCCATGCTCGCCATCAAATTTACGCAGCTTTGCATAAAAATAAGGATGCTCATAGTTACCATTCTCGTCAACCTCATCATTATCATTTAGGTCATACGCAAAATCCACAAACATGTCTATCCGTTGTTCGGAGGCGTTAGTCATGCCTTTTATCGTAGGCTTAATATCCTCAAAATGAACTATATGCTCCTTCGGCTTGCCATCTATATACGGATTAGAGAATACATAAGTATTAGGCGCATCGTCAGGATTTATATATTCATTGTTTATCGCGTTGTAAAATCTATCAGCACCTTTGGTCTTTCGGTACAAAGATGGCATTAGCTTGCTTACAACAGGAATGCGACCTTCGGCAATCTCAAATGAGATAACATCACCGACGATAGGCTCGTCGATTAGTGTGATACCCATATTCGACAATGAGACAAGCCCTTTGTCGTTGATGCGCCACCCTTCTATTGTAGTGGATTTTGAGCAATACACATTCACAAACGCCACACGTCGCACAAATGACTCAGCGGGAGTAGATGCGCGATTGCCAACTGGAACTTTTATATATATATCATAAGAGCCATATGCTAAATCTATCGTTTCCCCTGGAATCCATCCTTGTGCTATCTCGACGAGATTGTCGTCGACAATAGAATAGCTTACGATGCCACCTGTTGTTTCATTAATACCAAACGATAAAAACAATTTAGCAGTTGGGTCGCTTATTTTTATAGAATACTTACCTATCCATGTAAACAAAGGTTGGTCTAACAAAAAGCCAGTGCGCTCCACTTTATATGATATAAAATCATCAAGCGTCGCAATCTCTTCTTTCTCCGTCGCATTTGTTGTTGATTCGTATTCAAGTTTAGTCGACGGCCCATATGCGGCAAACTTGCTCCAATCTGTAATCGTCGCGCGGCCTGTTAATGCATTATTGTAAAGAATGTTTAGCTTTCCATATGGCGACTGATTAGGGTAGTAGTAAGGAATATTGTCACTACTTCCGTCGCCGGTACATCTATTTACTACTTTGTAATTAGCATTTTCTTTAGAGATGGACAATAGTGAATTTTCAACGCCGTATTCAAAGATTTCTTGTACCTCATATTCATAATTGCCTATATGTATTTCCTTGCCGACGAAATAATAAGGTATTTCAAATGTATTATACACCTCTTGAAGTACAGCGAAAAAGAATTGGTCGTTAAAAGACATTAACTTTGGCTCACTTGTAACTCCTTCGTCGACTATAACAGTATAGTCTAAATGAGAGTATGTTAGAGACTGCTGTAAGCGACTTGAAAACTCTCGAATATCCCCAAAGAATACTACATTACTACTATTAGATACCGGCTTATCATTAGTCGTGTCATCCGATACCACATCGAAAAAGTATACACTCTCAAGAATTATTCTCTCTGACACAAGCTCAACGTCATGGCGGTAACGAGAATCGCTATTGTCATACGAACTTGTGGGAATTTGTTTTAAGTAGTATTTTTCATTGTTAAAAATGGCGTAAACCTCGTTTGTCCACGCGTCATCCAAGCATTGTCTATGTCGAGCCGTGAATGTAATGCTTGGCGCACCGCCCATACGTTTGGCGTCATATGTAAACACTCCAATTTCAATCTGCTCATCAGCAGAAGGGAACGGCACGTCATTTACGCCATCAACATATGTATATAGTTTAAGTGCTTTTTCCATGCATGCAAATATAATAAAATTTATCGAATTTCGGGCAAGATATACTGAATATTTGTAGCAGCGATGTGCAAAATTTCTTTCGCATCCTCCTCGCCTACACTCATCTTATCGGTAAACTCGCAAAAGATACTACCTACCCAATCATGTTTATTATCTGAGAGTCGCTTAATGATAGCCGACTCGCATCCATACGACGACAAGATAGAGCGTGCATATCTATCCTCTACCTGTGCATCAATATCGGTAATATATAGAAACAGGTTTTTTACGAGAGAGCTCGCAAACGTAGCTACCTCCGAGATGCGCATATTTTGAATATGACCCTTCATCGGCTCAACACCCTTACGCTTTACCTCAAAGTAAATAGTAAGCATCTCTTCGTGACCGAGGGGGTGAGGTTGCACAATGTACACTCGGCTCGCTCCCGTCTCGTACAACACGTTCCACAATTCGCCGAATACGAGTGTCGAGTTATCCGAGCGACGCTTATTACGCTCTAAGTCCTCGCTACGCAACTTCTCTATCTCGTAGTCTGTTCTCTTGTTCTTTGCTTCTTGATTGTATTTTGTCCAAATACTATATATACCACCGATAGCACCTATAAGGCTACCAATAGCCAAGATTATCTCTGCTGTCTCCATTACTCATCCTCACCTTGCTTTTGTTTAACACTTATCTTCGTAGTCGATTGTGCTTCAAGCGCCTTTTGCGTCTTTGCCTCCTGCTCTTCTACTTCGCGCATCACACGCGCCTTCTCGTCAGGCTTACTTACGGTGTTAAGCTCGATACCGCTCTCCTTAGAAAGTATACCAGCACCTGTGAGGATAGTAAGCATTTGATTGTACTCATACTCGTTACGAGGTTGCCATACCTTAAACTTGGCACTTATATGTATCTCCTCGTACTCCGTTACGGCATGTTCACGCTTACCGCTATTTACGAGCTCCTTAGCTAATCCGTACTTGAAAAGTCGCAACATCTTATCTGCAACGTTTTGCCACTCGACAACCTCGCGCAACGCGGTTTCCATATCCATCGCTTGTGTGAGTTGAACCGCTATGCCGCTCACGTCGCCCGACATCTTGATGTCTTTAGGTAAAGTGAACGTCGTGCTTGAACCGAGTTGTATACTATCAAGCATTAAGTCGAGAGTGTCAATAGTGCCTTGAGGTGTGGGAGGCGTAAGAAACTTAGCATCTCCACTACCGTCCATGGATGAATCGTTAAGAATAACGCTTCCCGCAATCTTTCGAGCGTTCTCACTAAAGCGGCCCTTGACGTACAAGATACCCCAACCGAAACGTTTTTGGATTGCATTAAACACATTGTATAACTCCTCATAGCACTCGATGATAGGTTGCACGTCATTCCAAGCTACGTTGCCACGCTTAGTAATGAGAGGAATCTCCTCAAATCCATGACGTACGGGTTCATGCCAACGCCATCCCGTAGCACTATCGTTATCTAATATACCATCGTTAGAGTAGCGATACATAAATGTATCATCGTAGCTATCAATGTACTCAATGTCATTCTCAACATAGTATACACTCTCTAACACTCTGTCGCCATTTTGGTCATCATGAGAGCAAAGTACGTAACCGTCCGCAAACGACAAAAGACGACTCTTGATGCGACCCTTGTAGTCGAAATAATAAAGCAGACCCGCGTCGCCAACAGACTTCTGTGCGTCTACCATCTTATACTTCATGCCATCTTGATTGCGCAAGTTCCAATATTGCTTAATCTCAATAAAGCACTCTTGCTGCAACTTCGTAGGCTCAATATCCATAAGCGTGAATTGCATGGCGTTAGCCGCCAAATGCATAACTTGCTTGTTCTTAATCAACTTTTGGATAGGAATAGCCATGCGCACATGCTCTACCTCGCGATAGTCGTTGTCGGCAATCTTGACGCATATCGACGGAATGTTCTCGTCGAATAGCACATTATGACAATTAGGGTCGAGCT
>JAEIGA010000252.1_pt1 | contig 76612 bp, 65 predicted proteins | sample 9270691 | NCBI WGS metagenome assembly JAEIGA01 (sample SAMN17057246, study PRJNA624740) | gut metagenome | biome: biome; isolation source: fecal sample | host: Bos grunniens | place: China: Xizang | collected 2019 | reverse complement strand
AGACTATGGAAGTAATTCTTATCAAAGACGTAGAGAACTTGGGCTACGCAAACGACATCGTTAACGTACGTCCTGGCTATGCCAACAACTACTTGATTCCTCAGGGTTTCGCTAAGGCTGCTACCGCTTCTGCAAAGAAGGTACTGGCTGAGAACCTTCGCCAGCGCGCTCACAAGGATGCTAAGATCCTTGCTGACGCTCAGGCATTGGCTGAGACCATCAACAACCTTCACCTCACCCTCACAGCTAAGGCTGAGGAGGAGAAGATCTTCGGTGCTATCACCTCTGCTGACCTTGCTGCTGCTTTGCAGGAGAAGGGTATCGAGGTTGATCGCAAGAACATCACCGTTGATTCTGTAAAGACTCTTGGTGAGTTCGAGGCTGTTGCTAAGCTTCACCGCGAGGTTAAGGCTACTATCAAGTTTGCCGTTGTTGCTGAGTAATCACAACAATTAGGACTTCGGTCCGACATATAGGACATCGTAGGTTTAAAGCCTACGATGTCTTTTTACGTTTAACTTACCTCGCACTACTATCGGTTCATATAGCCAATCTGCGCCTATTAACGAACAATAATTTGCAACATTGTTCGTTAATTCAAAAAATATGTGTAACTTTGTACGCTTATGTACATAAGCGAGAAAAAAATAGTAGCAATGAGGTCTCTTTTTGGATATATAGCAACGGTAGTGATGATTGCCATCACTATAGCGTCGTGTAGCGTGGTAAACAATGCCATCAAGTCGGGCGACCCCAACTTTGCCTACAATCAGGCTTTAGATCTCTACTCACAAGAGAAATGGGATAAGGCATCGACGCTCTTTGAGGCTTGTCGCCATATCTACGTGGGAACACAGCGCGAAGACTCGCTCAACTTCTACAACGCTCACTGCAAGTTTAAGACTCATAGTTGGGATGAGGCCTCTACCCTACTCAACGAGTATCGACGCAAGTTCAGCCGTAGCCCATTCATCGAGGAGGCTGAGGGTATGTATGCGCTTTGCTACTACTATATGTCGCCACCACCTGAGCGCGATCAGACAATAACCACCCAGGCCATCATCGCCATCACAGAGTTTATGTCGCGCTACCCCAACTCGGAGTACATACCTGAGTTCAACGATATGCTCAAGGAGCTTACAGAGCGACTTATGGAGAAGAGCTATATCAATGCCTATACCTACTACAAGATTGGTCGCTACAAGTCGGCTATCGTGGCATTCAAGAATGCTATGAAGCGCTACCCCGACTCTCACCGAACAGAGGAGATGATGTACTACTCGACGGTATCGGCCTATAAGTTGGCATCGAACTCAATAGAGTCGAAACAGTTGGACAGATATATTGCGATGCTCGACCACTACTACACATTCCTGGCGGAATACCCAGAGTCGAAATACCTCAAGGAGCTTGAGCGTATGGCTAAGGAGGCCCGAAACTTTATCGACAAGAATCGCAAAACCGAAGAGACTATTTAGAGGATAACAAATAAACACAATATAAGTTATGGAGATTAAGAAGACCGTTCCCAGCAACACTGTAACTCGCAAGTTGGTAGATCTCGATACGCCTACAGGCAACATCTACGAGAGCATCAACATCATCGCTCGTCGCGCTAACCAGATCGCTACAGAGCTTAAGATCGAACTCAACCGCAAGCTCGCAGACTTCTCTGCACCAACAGATAGCGCTGTGGAGGAGACTTTCGAGAACCGCGAGCAGATCGAGATTTCTCGCCACTATGAGCGACTCCCTAAGCCAGCACTTATCGCTACTGAGGAGTTCCTCGATGGTGACATCTACTTCCGCCACGGCTCAGAGAAGTAAACCCCTTGAGGGCATTTGTGTACATAACAGAGTAACGATATGCTTAACGGAAAGCACATAATACTCGGTATAACAGGCAGCATAGCAGCATATAAGGCCGCTATGCTGTGCCGTCTTTTAGTGAAAGAGGGTGCCGAGGTGAGGGTGATTATGACACCTCTTGCAAAGCAGTTTATCACCCCTCTTACTATGGCGACGCTCTCGAAGCACCCCATCCTCGTAGAGTTCTTCAACCCTGAGAACGGTGAGTGGAACTCTCACGTATCGCTGGGTGAGTGGGCCGATATGTTGCTTATCGCTCCTGCTACGGCAAACACCTTGGCTAAGATGACTACGGGAGTGGCAGACAACCTCTTGCTCACTACCTACCTCTCAGCACGTTCGAAGGTAGCCATTGCCCCAGCGATGGACTTGGATATGTATGCACATATCACCACCCAGAACAACCTTCGCACTCTTGCCGAGCGCGGCGTTGCCATCATCGAACCTGAGGCTGGCGAATTGGCAAGTGGCCTAATCGGCAAGGGCCGTATGGCTGAGCCAGAGGAGATTGTTAAGCAGGTGAAGGAGATTTTTGCTAAGGAGTGTGTGCAGACTCTTGCGGGTAAGCACTATATCGTAACCGCTGGCGCTACTATCGAACCTATCGACCCTGTGCGCTACATCACCAACCACTCGACTGGCAAGATGGGATATGCCATTGCCGAGGAGTTGGCACTGCGTGGTGCAAAGGTGACATTGGTAAGCGGACGTACAGCGCTTCAGACTCCTAAGGGTGTTGAGCGTATGGATGTAGTTACGGCAGAGGATATGTACAACGCTACCACCGAGGCTTGGAAAGAGGCTGATGGTGCAGTTATGTGTGCCGCCGTTGCGGACTACACCCCTAAGTGCGTTGCCGACCAGAAACTCAAGAAGTCGGACGACGATATGTCTATCGAACTCAAGCGCACAAAGGATATCGCCAAGGAGCTGGGTGCTACAAAGGGGGATCGCATTTTGGTAGGTTTTGCCCTTGAGACCAACGACGAAGAGGCTAATGCCGAGGGTAAGTTGAAGCGCAAGAACTTGGACTTCATCGTACTTAACTCGCTAAGAGATAAGGGTGCTGGCTTTGGTGGCGACACCAACAAGATTACCCTTATCGATGCGAATGGTAACCAGGAGCACCCACTTATGTCGAAGCGAGAGGTTGCCTCGATTATTGTGGATAAAATTGAGAGTATCAAGAGATAAAAGACTATGCTTAAAAGCCTTACGATAGAGAATTATGCTCTGATTGAGAGCCTTAGCGTGGAGTGGGACGAGCATCTTAACCTCATCACGGGTGAGACAGGTGCCGGAAAGTCCATACTCTTAGGCGCATTAGGTCTACTGCTCGGTGCCAAGAACGAGGGCCAAGCGACGAAGGACCTTGAGCGTAACTGTGTCATAGAGGCTACTTTCGATATTAAAGGGCTCGACCTCAAGGAGTTATTCGAGGAGAACGACCTCGACTATGAAGATGAGATTGTAGTTCGTCGAATCATTACCCCTGCGGGCAAGAGTCGCTCCTTCGTGGGCGATATGCCCGTGCAACTAAGTGTGTTGAAGGAGTTTGGTTCTCACCTCGTGGATATCCACTCGCAACACCAAAATCTTATCCTCTCGTCGGAGGAGTTCCGCACAACCACCATCGACACCATTGCCGAGATTGTGGGTCTGCGTGAAACATACCGAGAGAGACTTATCGCACTGAACTCTCTTCGCAAGGAGTATCAGCGTATGGTCGAGGAGATGGAGACAGCACGTCGTGATGAGGAGTGGTTGCGATACACCGTAGAAGAGTTTAGGGTGGCTAAACTTAAGAGTAACGAGCAGGCTGAGACCGAGCAGAAATTGGCAATTTTGGAGAGTGCCGACAACATCAACGAGGCACTTACTACATTGCGCAATACTCTTGATGATGAGGAGGTTGGAGCAATTATCTCACTCAGCCGTTCAGAACGAGAACTTACCTCATTGGGCGAGAAATACCCAGAGGGTGTGGCACTGGCGCAGAGACTAAAATCTGTCGTAGCTGAACTCAAAGATATAAGCACCACAGCTGCCAACGAGGTGGAGCATATCGACGCTGACCCAGAGACTTTACAACGCCTAAGCGACAGGCTCAACACCATCTACTCGCTACAGATGAAACATCGAGCCGAGTCATACGACGACCTTCTAAACAAGGCTAATGAGTTTGAGGAGCGACTCCGCACAATAGACAATAGCGACAGCCACCTCAAGGAGTTTAAGCAGAGGATGAATGAGGTTGAGAGTGAGTGTCGAGCAATGGCCGACGACCTACACAACCGTCGCAAGGAGGTGTGCAAGAGTATCGAAGAGCGAGTGGTTGAGACCCTCAAGATGCTCGGTATGGAGGATGCTCAGTTCATAATTTCCATAGAGCCAACGGGTGAATTGACACCGCTCGGTAGCGACTCAGTAAAATACCTATTTACGGCAAACCGAACCACAAAACCTATGGAGGTTGAGCGTGTAGCATCGGGTGGTGAGCTATCGCGTATTATGCTATCGCTCAAGGCAATGATTGCCGAGAAGAGGATGCTTCCTACGCTTATCTTCGACGAGATTGATACAGGTGTTTCGGGTCGCATTGCCGATGCTATGGGCCAAATTATTTCGCACCTCTCGACCACTATGCAGATTATCGACATCACCCACCTACCACAGGTTGCAGCAAAGTCGGGCTCACACTTCGTAGTATATAAAGAGGAGGGTCGCACAAACATACGTCGTCTGTCAAAGGCCGAGCGCGTAGACGAGATTGCCAAGATGCTCTCAGGAAGTCAGATCACCGAGGCCGCCCGCAAGCAAGCGCGCATACTTCTTGGATAATCCAACTCGCTAACACACAGTTCAAGAGGGGTGATATCGATAATCGAATAGCCCCCCCACTCCACTCCACCACTAAAAAAAAAACAAAAAAAGCAGGAGCATCACGCATCCTGCTTTTTTGTGGTTGAGCTACCGAGATTCGAACTCAGAATAACAGAACCAAAATCTGCTGTGTTACCGTTACACCATAGCTCAATCGTTGCTCGTAAGCGGTGCAAAGATAGTGTAAAGTTTTGAAATAGCAAAATTTTAGCAACCTTATTCTTACTCTCGGAATTGCAGTTGATCTATTATTCGGATTATACTACAACTTACTCAAGAACTTCTCGCGGTTTACGACAAAGCGAATGTGCTCGCCCTCACCAATGAGAGTATCACCGTCGTATGCCGAAATAGCAAAGGTTAGTTTGCGACCCTCAATAGCCTTAAGTTCAGCAATTGCACTAATCGAATTGCCTACCTTTGAGGGCTTTAGGTGTGAGGTCGATATCATTGAGCCTACGGTTGTCTCACCCTCCTCGAGGTGAAGAGCAACAGCCAACATAGCGGCATTCTCCATAAGGGCAACCATCGCTGGTGTAGCAAGAACTGCCATATCGCCCGATCCAATATACTCTGCTGTGTTACCATCCATAACACGCATCACACTCTGGTGTTTTAGTCCAATTTCCAACATAGTTATCTAATTTTATAATGCGAAGATAGTAATAAATTTGGTATCGCACACCATAATCGAGACAAAATTTCGTTATATTTGTAGTATGAAACGACTATGCCTCATAATCCTACTTCTTTTATCGCTCCTCACAAGCGTTGATAGTGTTGTTGCACAACGCTACAAGAGTGGTATTCGCAAAGCATATTGGGGCGTAGACTCTAAGGGCGACTCCACCCTATACATCACCCTCTCCGAGATTCGTGTCTACCACCGCAAGCGCGACCTCAGAAACCACCAACGAATGGTACGTGCCGTAAAAAAGGTCTACCCATTGGCTATCGAGGCCGCTAAACGTATGGAGGGATTAGACCAGAAACTCGCTGAGTTTGAGCGACGTAAGGATAAGAGGGCATACACTGCAGCAATTGAGGATGCACTAAAAGAGGAGATATCGCCAATGCTCTGGAAGATGACTCGTTACGAGGGCAAGATACTTCTTAAACTTATCGACCGAGAGACCAACCACACAGTCTTTGGCATCATCAAGAATTTCCGTTCGGGCTTCACTGCGGGCTTCTATCAAGCCTTAGCAAAACTCTTTGGTAACGACCTCAAGTTGGAATACGACCCTGAGGGCGAAGATGAGATTTTGGAGTATATAGTAAAATATTATCAGGCGGGACTTCTTTAACCTACCCCGCTACTTTGCGTAAGTCGGGTCAGTAGAATCTATCAATTACCGCCCACGGATGTCCGCTTACTGCTCGTGATACACCATAATAGTTAGCAACAAGAATAAAAAAGGGAGAAACTCTTCCTTTTTTAATAGGCTTTTCGTATATTTGCACGATGATCGATCGCGAAACCATAGACCGAATTTATGCTGCTGTCAATATCGTAGATATTGTTGGCGACTATGTCACGCTCAAACGTAAGGGTGCGAACTACGAGGCGTGCTGCCCCTTCCACCAGGAGAAGACCCCCTCGTTCAAGGTCTCTCCAGCACGTGGCATCTACAAATGTTTCGGCTGTGGAAAGTCGGGTAACGCCATAAACTTCATTATGGAGAGCGAGAGTGCCACCTTCCCAGAGGCACTACGCATCTTGGCCAAACGCTATGGCATCGAGGTTCGCGAAGAGGCAATGACCGATGAGGATATAGCTCGCAACAACAACCGCGAGAGTATGTTTGCACTCAATGCCTGGGCATCCGACTACTTCCAACGATATATGCATTACGAAGATGAGGGGCGCAGCGTAGGTCTCTCCTACTTCTCGTCGTTGCGCGGTTTCACGGATGCCACAATCAAGAAGTTTGGTCTCGGTTTCTGCCCCTCGCAAGGAGGTAGATTCTCCGAGGATGCTCGTGCGGCTGGTTATCAGAGGGAGTTTCTCCTTTCGACGGGTCTCTCCATAGAGCGCGAGAGCGATGGAGCTTTGCGCGATAGATTCTACGACAGAGTCATCTTCCCTATACACAACATTTCGGGACGTGTCGTAGGCTTCGGTGGTCGCACCTTAAGAACCGACAAGAAGGTTGCCAAATACCAGAACTCCCCTGAGAGCGACATCTACAACAAACGCCGCGAATTGTATGGTCTCTTCTTCGCAAAAAAAGAGATTCAACGAGCCGATTACGCAATCCTTGTAGAGGGTTATGCCGACGTTATTTCGATGCACCAGGCGGGTGTGGAGAATGTGGTGGCATCATCGGGAACTTCGCTCACGGAGGATCAAGTGCGCCTACTCAACCGCTTCACCAACAACATTACCCTTATGTTCGATGGTGATGCTGCGGGTGTCAAGGCAGCTCTGCGTGGTGTAGACATCATCCTCAAGGAGGGTCTCAATGTGCGTATCGTACTACTCCCAGAGGAGCATGACCCCGACACTTTTGCTCGTGAGAATAGTTCAGAAGAGTTGGTAAAATATATCAACGACAACGCTCAGGACTTCCTCACTTTCAAGGCCCGACTGCTCCTTGGTGAGGCTACAAATGACCCACTCAAGCGTACCGAGGCGATAAACGATATGGTACACTCCATCTCGCTCATCCCCGACCAGATTAAGAGGTCGGAGTATGTGCGCCACTGTGCCGAGGTAATGTCCGTGGACCAGCAGACCCTTGCCGTTGCCGTAGCACGAGAGTTGGATGGAATAAAGGGCAACCGCGAGGCTCAGGACTTCCTTCAGCGCCAGCAACAACGTGAGCACCAGCAAGCAACGCCATCATCGCTCTACGTGGCTAAGCCCGAAACAAACGAGCTACCCTCAACCACAACGACACCTGGAGGAACGACTGCCGAGACTCTTGAGCGAGAGCTTACGAAGTATCTGCTAAAGTACGGCCACCTCAATTGTTCGACCTTGGAGGATGGTCAGGAGTTCAACTTCAATGTCGCGGAACTCATCTTCTCGGAGTTGGACAGCGACGAGTTGGAGTTCGAGATAGAGGTTTATCGCAACATATTGAACTGCTACCGCAAGGAGTGGGAGGTCAAGGGTGTTGGTGCGGAGATTCCAACGCATATATTTATCAACAACACCGACCCAAACATCAGCCGTGTGAGCATCGACCTTCTCACCTCCGACGACAACTATGTGATAAGCAAGATTTGGCAACAGAAGGATGTACACATTGAGAGTGCCGAGGAGCAACTTGCTGAGGGTGTGCCTAAGGCGATGACCGTCTACAAATGGCGAACATTGGATAAGCGAGTCAAGGAGTTGCAGGCACGTCTGGCTGCAGGAGAGGAAGACTCAGCGATAGTAGCACTCCTGACGAAGTACCACGCAGCCCGTGTGGCTATAGCGAAATCCGTTGGCCGACTGATTTAGTGGTGTGGCTGTGGCCCGAACACCAAGCATACAAAAAAGAGGTGGGCTCGGGGCGTCGACGTATCACTACGCCAACAGTGTGCAAACAGAAAATAAACTTAAAAGATGTGTAAAACATATCAAAGATAAAAGAATTAGTTACCTTTAACCGAGTCCACCCAACCCCCTCGTGGCAAAAGACGTGCCGTAACGGAGAGATATTTGTAGTAAAAGAGAATAAAAGTGGGAACAATAGGACAAGGAGTAGGTATTAAGAGTTTAGGAAAATATGTCAGACTACAGAAATATAAACATACGCAACAAACGTGCTACCTTCGACTACGAGATTATCGAAGAGTATATCGCAGGCATCGTCTTGGTGGGAACCGAGATTAAGTCGCTACGCTTGGGTAAGGCCTCTCTTGTAGACTCCTACTGCTATTTCGAGCGTGGCGAGTTGTGGATTCGCAACGTCAATATTGCCGAGTACACGTGGGGTACGTGCAACAACCACGTGCCTAAGCGCGACCGCAAGCTATTGCTCAACCGTAAGGAGTTGGACAAGTTGCAACGCGCCCTCCAGGATAGGGGACTTACGGTGGTGGGCCTACGCCTCTTTATCAACGAGCGAGGCTTAGCAAAGGTGGCTATTGGCTTGGCTCGTGGTCGCAAGGCCTACGACAAGCGCGAATATATCAAGGAGAACGACGCTAAACGCGAAATGGACAAGGCTATGAAGAGCCATCGCGGATAATAACAACCTAAGAATATGGCACTTATACTATCAATAGAGACTGGCACGGACATCTGTTCCGTAGCTCTTGCAAATAATGGCGAACTTATGGCTCTTCGCGAGAGCGACGAGGGTCGTGACCACGCAAAGAAGGTGGCACTCTTCGTGGATGAACTCCTCAAGGAGACTGGCGTTCAGCCCGACGACATCGACGCTATTGCCGTGGGTAAAGGCCCTGGCTCATACACAGGCTTACGTATCGGAGTCTCCTTTGCTAAGGGTCTCTGCTACGCACTAAATATTCCACTTATCGCCATCGGCTCACTCGATGCCCTAACCGAGGTAGCCCGTGAGGACTACGACGCTGGCATCCTCGACATCGAAGAGGAGGAGTGGAACAACGCTCGTCTCTGCCCTATGGTCGATGCACGACGTATGGAGGTCTATGCTCAAATCTTCGATAACCAAGGAGCGGCACTCTCTGAGGTGGTGGCCGAGGTGGTCGAGGAGGATAGTTTTAAGCAGTGGCGCGAGGAGGGCAAACTTGTCATCTTCGGCAATGGCGCAAAGAAGTGTTGCGAGACTCTCAGCGACGCTACCTACATCAGTGTAGCTCCATCGGCACGAGGCATCGTAGCACTTGCCGAGGAGGCCTTCAAGGCTGAGAGGTTTGAGGATTTGGCATATTTCGAGCCATTCTACCTCAAGGACTTCATCGTCATCCCATCAAAAAAGAGACTACTCTAAACATATAAAATATGGCATTCCCTATCGAGAATAAACTCGTTGTAGCCGTTTCGTCATCGGCACTATTCGACCTTTCGGAATCGGACAAGGTATATAACGAGAGAGGCTTAGCGGAGTATCGTCGCTACCAGGAGCAAAACATCGACTCACCATTGGGTAAGGGTGTTGCATTTCCATTCGTCAAGCGACTTCTTAGTTTTAACGAACTCTTCCCTGAGGAGCAACCCGTGGAGGTGGTACTCCTCTCGCGCAACTCTCCAGAGACTGGTCTCCGCGTATTCCGCACCATAAAGCACTATGGCTTGGATATCACTCGTGCCTCGTTCTTCTCAGGCGAATCGCCATATAAGTATCTCCCAGCATTCAACGCATCGCTCTTCCTTTCGGCTTCGGAGCGAGACGTTAAGTGTGCTTGTAATGCTGGTTTTGCTGCGGGTCGTGTCTTGGATAGCGAGGTTATGGACGACGTTTACGATGACCAACTACGCATAGCCTTCGATTTCGATGGTGTAATTGCCGACGATGACAGCGAGAAGATATATCAGGAGCAGGGTCTCAAGGCCTTCCACAAGCACGAGGCAGCAACCCTAACACCCTTAGACCCAGGACCTTTAGCAGACCTATTGATAAAGATTTCGAACTTGCAAAAGCTTGAGATTGAGCGTATGGCGCAACAGGCCGACTACCAGCGAAAACTCAAGATTTCCATCGTCACAGCACGAAATGCACCTGCACACGAGCGCGTAGTGAATACCCTAAAGAGTTGGGGCGTGGAGGTGAACGAGGCCTTCTTCCTCGGTGGTATCTCGAAGGATCGTGTTTTGGAGATTATGCGCCCACACATCTTCTTCGATGATCAGATGTCACACCTCGACCACCTTAGAAATGTGCCAGCAGTACATATTCCTATGGGTATAGCGAATGAGTAATTGATGAAGGAGTGGTTTAAGGCTGTAGTGTCAAGAATCAAGGCGTGGCTCTCCCACCTCTCATTTCGTACAGGTGTTATAATATTAGCACTCTGTATCCCTTGCTATATCCTCTCATTTGCACAAATGATGCTCCCAATCTCCAATACCGCAAAGGTGGTATTATGGTTTATACTCTTCGGAATGGCCAAGACCACACAATATACTGGCCTTACGATAATCGGAGTCGAGGGTTGGAAACGTCTTAAAGAGTGGTTTAAGCGCAACAAATAACTCAAAAACAGATCATCGCCAACCATTGTCGTTATTGCAATAGTTGGGATTTTAGCGCTATCGCTACTTATAGCAGGAACGATATCTAATTATTATTATAATCAGGTAAATATCGTTTGTCCTTTCCACTTTTTTTTATATCTTTGTGCGATTATCGCTATATCAGCGTATTGAACTCTTTTTTAAGTGCGTAGCGATACAAACCGACAATAATTAAAAAGATATACTATGAACATTTCGTACAATTGGCTAAAGCGCTATCTTGACGCAGACCTCTCTGCGGAGCGTATGGCAGAGATTTTAACCGAACTCGGTCTTGAGGTAGAGGAGTTCGAGAAGATAGAGACCATCAAGGGTGGCCTCAAGGGTGTTGTAGTTGGCGAAGTTCTCACCTGTGAGGATCATCCCGATTCTGACCACCTCCACATCACAACAGTAGATGTTGGTGCCGAGGCACCTCTTCAGATCGTTTGTGGTGCTGCTAACTGCCGTAAGGGCTTGAAGGTTATGTGTGCTACCGTTGGTGCAGTCCTTTACCCTATCGACTCTGATGAGGAGTTCAAAATCAAGCGTAGCAAGATCCGTGGCGTAGAGTCGTTGGGTATGCTCTGCGCAGAGGATGAGTTGGGTATCGGTCGCAACCACGAGGGTATTATGGAGTTGCCTGAGGATGCCGTAGTGGGAACACCTGCAAAGGAGTACCTCCACATCGCTGACGACTACCTAATCGGTATCGGTCTTACACCTAACCGCGTAGATGCTGCGTCACACATTGGCGTTGCTCGCGACTTGGCTGCATATCTCAAGAGCCGTGGCGAGCGTGTAGAGTTCCGTCTCCCATCGGTTGAGGAGTTCAAAGTAGATGACACATCACGCACTATAGAGGTGGAGGTTATCAACAGTGAGGCTGCTCCACGCTACGCAGGTATCACCGTGAGCGGTTGCAAAATTGCGCCATCGCCAGAGTGGATGCAGAACGAGTTGCGTGCCGCAGGCATCAACCCTAAGAACAACCTCGTAGATATCACAAACTATGTTTTGTTTGAGTTGGGTCAGCCACTCCACGCCTTCGACGCTGATAAGATTGAGGGCAACAAGGTGGTTGTACGCTCGGCTGTCGAGGGCGAGAAGTTCGTTACGTTGGATGGCGTAGAGCGCACCCTTACAGCAAACGACCTTATGATTTGCTCTGCCGAGAGACCTATGTGTATCGCAGGTGTTTATGGCGGTCAGGACTCTGGTATCTCGGATGAGACGGTGAACGTATTTATCGAGAGTGCCTACTTCCACCCTGTATGGGTACGCAAGACTGCTAAGCGCTTCGGTCTAAATACCGACGCATCATTCCGCTTCGAGCGTGGTGTAGACCCCAACATTCAGGTTTATGCCCTTAAGCGTGCTGCAATGCTTATGCAGGAGTTGGCGGGTGGTCGCATCACATCGGAGATTATCGACATCAACCCTACCCCAGCTAAGCTCTTCGAGTTCGACTTCTCATTGGAGCGCGCTCGTAAACTCATCGGCAAGGATATCGCCGAGGAGACCTTTATGACTATCCTCGACTCGTTGGATGTTGAGGTACGTGGTCGCGAGGGCGAGGTATTGCACGTCGCAGTTCCACCATATCGTGTAGATGTACAGCGTGAGGCCGACCTCATCGAGGATGTATTGCGTGTCTATGGCTATAACAACATCGAGATTTCAGACCACGTGAACTCGACCTTGTCGTATGCACCAAAGCCAGACAAGAGCCGTCTCCAGAATATCGCATCGGACTACCTCTCGGCTAATGGCTACACCGAGATTATGTCGAACTCGCTCACTAAGTCGTCATACTACGAGGGTTGCACAACATATCCTGTGGAGCGTTGCGTAAAGATTCTAAACCCTCTCTCACAGGACTTGAACGTAATGCGTCAGACATTGATGTTCAATGCTTTGGAGGCAGTGGAACTCAACGTAAACCGTCGTAACGGCAACCTCAAGATGTATGAGGTGGGTAACTGTTACTCTTTCGCCGAGGAGAAGGCTTCGGAGGAGAACGCATTGGCTAAGTATGAGGAGACCTACCGCATCGGTATCACCGTAACGGGCCTTGCAACTCAGTTGTCGTGGAACTCTAAGGCTGAGCCATCATCGTTCTTCACACTTCGTGCTATGGTCGAGAAGTTGCTCAAGCGTTTCGGCATCGACATCTACGCCTTGCAGTGTGAGGGTCTTGAGTCAGACCTCTACGCTGATGCTATCGTGCTTAAGCAGGGTCCTAAGGAGGTATTGCGTATGGGCGCTGTATCACCCATCATTCGCAAGAAGTTTGACATCAAGCAGGAGGTTTACTTCGCTGAGATCGACTTCGACCAACTTATCAAGATGACCAAGAAGTCGAAGGTACAGTTCAAGGAGCTCTCTAAGTTCCCAGAGGTTAAGCGCGACCTTGCACTCTTGGTTGATAAGGGTGTTACCTTCTCGCAGTTGCGCTCTATAGCCTTTGCCACCGAGAAGAAACTCCTCAAGTCAGTATCGTTGTTCGACGTTTATGAGGGCGACAAACTCCCTGAGGGCAAGAAGTCATACGCCTTGAGTTTCATCCTCGAGGATAAGAACCAGACCCTTACCGACAAACAGATTGAGCGTACTATGGCAAATATCCAAGCTCAATTGGAGCAGAAGACAGGCGCAGAGATTCGTAAGTAGTCTTGCACTGTAACCAAACAAAGTAAAGGGGTGTCATTACGACACCCCTTTACTTTACATATCAATCAGCCGTAATCCACGCCCCCAAAGATAAGGGGGCGAAGATAGGACTATTAATGTACGAAATGCTCCAAAGACTTCATAATATTTCGTGAGTGAAGCACCATAGTCTTTGTCTCAGTCAAGATATTGAAGAACAACATATTAGCCGATGATGAGCCACCCGTATCACGCAAACGACGCAACTGATTCTGCATAACCTCGTCGATAAGATCGAACATTTCATCGCGCATATTAAGAATCTTATCCATAGTGTCGAAACTACGTGTGCGAAGCATATTATTAATCTCTCCAAAGATCTCCTCCACACGGTCGTTGATGCGCTTAAGGTCGTAAACCTGCTCCTTAGTAAGACCCGTATGGTTGTTATCCACGTGTTTATAGCAAGGGCGTGTAATGTGCAACAACGCCTTACTTGTCTCAGAGATATAGTCCACAACCTGAACGTAGTAGTGGCCCGTATTCACGTCGCTATCCTCAAGGTTGCGCAACAATGGCAACAACTCATACTTCTGCTGGCGTGTAGAGTGGTAGAACTCCTCGGCCTCCTTGACCATATCGCGAAGCACCTTGCGATTCTCCTTGAACACAGCGACAATCGTGCGGTCATAGATCATTGTCACCTTCTCCATCGAAGAGCAGACGTGCTCGGTATAGGTGATAAGTGCCTCCTCAGGGCTCTGCTTCAAGGCATCACCAATCATCGCAACGGCAGACTCCTCAACCTTATCCTCCTTCTTTTTAGCTACGTTACTCTTGATGATAAGGCCTACGCAAACCAACGTAACACAGATAATAGCGATAGTGCCTCCATAAGCCAAGATAAGCGTAACAGCAAGAGCAATAACAAAACCACCTACGGCCGTTACAAACCAGCCCATAATAACGGTAGTAACACCCGTAATACGATAAACGGCACTCTCTCTACCCCACGCCCTATCGGCCAATGACGAACCCATAGAGACCATAAAGACTACGTACGTAGTAGATAGTGGCAACTTGAGCTGTGTACCTATAGATATAAGTATGGCAGCTGCAGTAAGGTTTACCGTAGCTCGAATAAGGTCGTAATTGACATCTCCGCGCTCATCCTCTGGAAGTGGCTCGAAGCGACTATCAATAGCCTCGATAACAGACTTTGGTGTTAGTCGAGTAATGAAGTCGTTGAACATACGCACTGCACGCACTATGCCACGAGACATCACCGTTGCCTCGCTGTTGGTTGGTGCCTCCTCGCTCTGCGACGACAACTTACGCTCGGTCTCAATCACTCGCATAGCCTTCTTTGAGGTAAAGAGCGTGATGACCATAACCAGACCTGCAGCACACATAATCCAGAAGTTGGCCTGTGTAGGCTGGCTGAGAGCCTCCATCGAAGTAGGCTCGACACCCGAATTATGTGCAATCATATATGAGTCATAACCCGCATAAGGCACACCGATAAAGTTCACAAGGTCGTTACCAGCAAATGCCAAGGCCAACGAGAAGGTACCTGCAAGAATTGATACTCGCAAAATATTTACGTTGAAACGCTGCAAGAGCCACAAAACTACCGAGCAAACTACCCAAAGAATAAGTAACGAGAGGCTCGTATTGTTATTCACGAAGTCGAGCAAGACCATAGGGATAAAGCCCGAATTCTTAAGACCCTTGAACACCGTAAAATATACGATACCAGCCAAGGTGATACCACACCAAAAGGCTCCGAAACGCTTGAAAATCTTATGATAGCGGAACGAGAAGATAAGACGTGAGATATACATCAGAAGGTGACCAGTAACAAAGGCCAAGAGGACCGAAAGCAGAATACCCGACACAATACCTAAGGCGTTACCCGAATTGATATACTCTCCAAGACTCGCCGTAGTGGTATCACTCCATATATTATATAGTGCCAAGGCCATAGCCGAGCCGAGCAAACCGAATACCAACGAAACGGTAGTAGACGTAGGCAAACCCAACGAGTTATAGATATCCAAAAGAATGATATTCGAAAGCATCATACCGAGGAAGAGTATCATAATCTCCTGGTAAGAGAACATCGCAGGATAGAAGACTCCACTACGCGCTACGTCCATCATACCACTCGACGTCATCACTCCGACCATAACGCCTACTGCTGCAACAGAAAGAATCACACTCTTCTTGGCAACCTTAGAGCCAAATGCCGAATTAAGGAAATTAACTGCATCGTTGGAGACTCCGACGATGATACCCATAACTGCAAGAACTGCGAGGGTAATAACAATAAATAAATCCATAGGTTTCTAAATATTTTTACAAAAATAAGAAATAATTGTTACAGAATTGTTACAAACCTATTAAGAGAATGTAACACGCGGTCTATCGATTACCTTAGTATCAATAGATAAAAAAGTGTTTAGCAAGTTTGCTACATTGGGAAATAGTTATTAATTTTGTAACAGTTGAATATATAAAATAGTGGGCATAAAACATCGTATGAGTGATAATAACCGACATAGAATTTTGGTCGTAGATGACGAAGAGTCGCTATGTGAGATTCTGAAATTCAACCTAACAAAGGAGGGGTACGACGTAGTTACGGCCTATAGTGCCGAGGAGGCTTTGGCTCTAAAACTAACGGATATAGACCTCGTAATTTTGGATATTATGATGGGAGAACTTAGTGGCTTTAGTTTTGCTAAGATTCTAAAAACCAGAGAGGAGACCTCTCACATCCCAATCATCTTCTGTTCGGCATTGGACAACGAGAGCGACAAAATAAAGGGTCTGGATATGGGTGCTGACGACTATATATCGAAGCCCTACTCCGTGGCAGAAGTTATGGCTCGTGTGCGTAGCGTTCTACGTCGCACCTCGCGTCCCGAACGAGAGGTAGAACATAACTCCGAAAGCATAATAAGATTCAATACCTTAGAGGTAAACATCCTCAATAAGCGCTGCTTCATCGACAACCAAGAGATCCAACTCACGCGCAAAGAGTTCGACATCTTGGAGTTGTTGCTATCGAACAGAGGTAAGATCCTTTCGCGCGAGCAGATAATGAAACACGTATGGAGAGAGGAGGTCATCGTCTTGGACCGCACCATAGATGTAAATATTACACGTATGCGCAAGAAGTTAAAAGAGTATGGTAACCATATAATAACAAGAACAGGATATGGATATGGATTCGAAGGCTAAATTATTCAGTTATCGCGGGGGAATGTACCTACTTTTAGCCCTGCTCACAATCTTGCTTATCGGAGGTTTTATCATCTACCGATTCTCGTTACTGAGCCACCAGAATATCGTTAATACGCTCGACGAGGGTATCTTCTTTGGCATCATCGGTGTAGCCATCGCAACGGTGGTTATTGCCCTACTGCTTGCCGTACGCCTCAATCGTAATCTACAAAGCCTTCAGCGCGCTGCGATGACTATGGAGAGCGGTGCCGACATAGGCTCGATTCCTGAGTTTGCCAATGACGAACTCGGTGACGTTTCACGCCATATTATTGACCTCTATCAGCGTCTGCATCAGGCAAATAAGGAGGTTCAAATAGAGCACGACAGAGCCCTGCACGAGCAGCAGGAGAAGTTGCGTATCAAGCGCCAACTCACCAACAACATCAACCACGAGATTAAGACCCCCGTGGCAGCTATTCAGGGTTATTTAGAGACGCTCATAAACTCAACTGATATAAACGATGAGGAGAGAAACGCCTTCATCGAGAAGTGCTATACCCACTGCTTACGTCTGACTCAACTCCTCCACGACGTATCGACAATTACCCGCTTGGAGGATGGTAGTTCGCGCATCGTCTGCGAGAGTATCGACCTCAGGGCAATCATCGACGAGATCGCTTCGGAGGTGGCCCTTTTGCCCGATGACAAGCGTATGCGTATGAACATATCACTTCCTGAAAAGGTGGTTATCAACGGCAACTCAACCTTGCTGATGTCTATATTTAAAAACCTAACAGACAACGCATTGGCATACTCTGGAGGACGAGACATATACATCAAATTGGTGGAGGAAACTGCTAATTCCTATACACTCTCCTTTGCCGACAATGGTATCGGTGTAGATGAGGAGCATATCGGTCATATTTTCGAGCGTTTCTACCGCATCGACAAGGGTCGCTCTCGCAAGTTGGGAGGCACAGGTTTGGGTCTCTCAATCGTGAAAAACTCGATACTTTTCCACGGTGGCGACATCTCGGTATGTAACCGCAAGATGGGCGGTCTGGAGTTTACCATTACCCTACCTAAAAGTTTGTCGTAGAGGCCTCGAAGCGTAAAAAGCCGTCCAACCGAAATAATTGGGGTTGTGTTTTTTGTAAAATTCTGCAAGGAATAGCGAAAAACACAACCACTTCTTTTTGATTATTCCCAATAATTTCCTATCTTTGCGCGTTATGTATTACTACATAAGTATCCCGCAAAGGATACGATAATAGTTAAGAGACAAAAACAAAAAAGCTGATATGGATATTTTATCAAAGATTATCAAACTATTTTTCGGTACAAAGGCCGATAACGACTACAAGGAGATTGCTCCTTACGTAGAGAAGATTAAGGCGGTATATCCAACAATTATGAAACTTAGCAACGACGAACTTCGTGCTCGTTCGGCAGAGTTGAGCAAGATGGTTACAGACTATATCGCCAAGGATGAGGAGGAGATTGTAAAGAACAATAACCGTTTGGAGGATCCCAACACGTCGATCAAAGAGAAGGAGCAGATCTCTAAGGCTATCGATGTTTTGGAGAAGCAGATTGATGCTAAAATCGAAGATAAGCTCAAGGAGATCCTTCCTGAGGCCTTCGCCATTATGAAGGATACGGCTCGTCGTTTCGCTGAGAGTGATACTGTAGTGGTTACGGCAAACGACTTCGACCGCAACCTCGCAGCTGAGCGTCAGGACTTAGTCTCTATCGAGGATGACAAGGCTATCTACTCAAGCCAGTGGACGGCTGGTGGTAACACCATCAAGTGGGATATGGTACACTACGACTCACAGCTCTTTGGTGGTGTTGTTCTTCACCTCGGCCGTATCGCCGAGATGGCAACGGGTGAGGGTAAGACCCTTGTGGCTACACTCCCTGTCTTCCTAAACGCCTTGGCACATAAGGGCGTACACGTGGTTACGGTGAACGACTACCTCGCACGTCGTGATGCCGAGTGGATGGGCCCTATGTATCAGTTCCATGGACTCTCGGTAGCTTGCATCGACAACACACGTCCTAACTCTCCTGAGCGTCGCAAGGCCTACAACGCAGATATCACCTTCGGTACGAACAACGAGTTCGGCTTCGACTACTTGCGTGATAATATGGCCTCTGCACCAAAGGACCTCGTTCAGCGTAAGCACCACTTCGCAATTGTCGATGAGGTCGATTCAGTACTCATCGACGATGCTCGTACACCACTTATCATCTCTGGTCCTGTACCACGTGGTGGCGACCAGCTCTTTGCTGAGTACCAGCCTGCAGCACGCTATATCTATGACCTTCAGAGCAAGATGTCAGCATCGGATGTTGCTGAGGCTAAGCGACTCTATGCCGAGGGTAACCACGACGAGGCAGGTAAACTCCTCTTGCGTGCGCATAAGGCAATGCCAAAGTACAAGGCTCTCATCAAGTTCCTCTCGGAGCCAGGTGTTAAGGTGTTGATGCAGAAGATAGAGAATATCTATATGCAGGATAACGAGCGCCGTATGCCAGAGATTACCGACGAGAACTATGTTGTTCACGACGAGAAGATGAACACCTTGATTCTTACGGACAAGGGTCACGAAGTGGCATCTAAGCGTTTCAACGAGGAGGGTTTCTTCGTACTTCCAGATATCGGTGCTGGCATCGCTGAAATCGAGCACGACACATCGCTCGACGCTATGGAGCGCACACAGAAGAAGGATGAGCTTATCTCGGAGTACGCTATCAAGGCTGAGCGTGTACACACTATGAATCAGCTTCTTAAGGCATACTTTATGTTCGAGAAGGAGGTTGAGTACGTAATCATCGACGATAAGGTAAAGATCGTAGACGAGCAGACAGGCCGTATTATGGAGGGTCGTCGCTACTCAGACGGTCTACACCAGGCAATCGAGGCTAAGGAGGGTGTGAAGGTTGAGGATGCTACACAGACCTTCGCAACGGTAACCTTGCAGAACTACTTCCGTATGTATCACAAGTTGGCAGGTATGACAGGTACTGCAGAGACTGAGTCTACGGAGTTCTGGAACATCTATAAATTGGATGTTGTGGTTATCCCAACCAACAAGCCTGTAATTCGTGACGACCGCGAGGACTTGGTCTATAAGACCGAGCGCGAGAAGTATAATGCCGTTATCGCAGAGATTGCCAACCTCGTAAATGAGGGTCGCCCAGTATTGGTGGGTACTACCTCAGTCGAGATTTCGGAGTTGTTGAGCCGTATGCTTAAGATGCGTGGCATCAAGCACAATGTGTTGAATGCTAAGCAACACCAGTTGGAGGCACAGATCGTTGCTGAGGCAGGTAAGCGTGGCCAGGTTACCATCGCTACCAATATGGCGGGTCGTGGTACGGATATCAAACTTACACCAGAGGTTAAGGAGCTTGGCGGTTTGGCCATCATCGGCACTGAGCGCCACGAGAGCCGTCGTGTAGATAGACAGTTGCGTGGTCGTTCAGGTCGTCAGGGCGACCCAGGTTCTTCACAGTTCTTCGTATCGTTGGAGGATAAACTTATGCGCCTCTTCGGCTCTGACCGTCTCGCCTCTATGATGGATAAGATGGGCCACCAGGAGGGTGAGGTTATCCAGGCAGGTATGATGACCAAGGCTATCGACCGCGCACAGAAGAAGGTCGAGGAGAACCACTATGGCGTGCGTAAGCGCTTGTTGGACTACGATGATGTTATCAACTCACAGCGTGAGGTTATCTACACCCGTCGTCGTCACGCCCTCTTCGGAGATCGTATCGACATCGACCTCAACAACCTTCGCCACGACTTTGCACTTAAGTTCGTAGAGAAGAACGAGGGATGCTCTTTCGAGGACTTTAAATTGGAGTTGTTGTACGAAGTAGCATTGGAGACCACCCTTAGCGAGGAGCAGTATAACAAGATGAAGCCAAAGGATCTTATCGAGGCTATCGTCAATGATTTGACCGAGGCCTACGAGCGTAAGATGGCATTCTTTGCCGACTTCTTCGAGCCACGTTTGGCCCCTATCTACGCTAAGTTCGAGAACAATATGTCAATAAATATGGGCTTCCCATTCACCGATGGTCGCCTCACATATAGCGTACCTGTGGAGTTGCAGAAGTGTAAGGACACTAAGTGTGCAGAGATCTACCGCACCTTCGCAAAGATTGCACTCTTCACAACCATCGACGAGTCTTGGCGAGTACACCTTCGCGAGATGGACGACCTACGCCAGAGCGTACAGAATGCTACCTACGAGCAGAAGGACCCATTGCTCATCTACAAGTTGGAGGCATTCCAGCTCTTTAGTAAGATGCTCGAAGAGATTAACCGCACGGTACTCCTCTCGCTCAACAAGGTTTATGTGAACGAGCGAACTGCGGAAAATCGCGGTGTGGAGCAAGCACGTGAGCAGCGTAGCAAGGTAGATGTCAATAAGTTGCAGGCATTGCGCACACAGGCTGCAGCAAATGCTGGTCAGGGCGATAAGGGCAAGGCTTCACCTATTAGAGTAGATAAGAGCGTCGGCCGTAACGACCCTTGTCCTTGTGGTTCGGGCAAGAAGTATAAGCATTGTCACGGTAAACTTGGTTAGTGGTTATGGGATACAAGGAGCAGAAACAGCGTCAGTTCGACCTGAGATATTTGCAGATGGCACGTGTTTGGGCAGAAAACTCATATTGCGTGCGTCGCAAGGTGGGTGCATTGCTTGTCAAGGATAAGATGATTATCTCGGACGGCTATAATGGCACACCTGCTGGCTTTGAGAATGTGTGCGAGGATGATATGGGTAAGACTAAGCCATACGTGCTCCACGCCGAGGCCAACGCCATCACCAAGGTCGCTAAGAGTGCAAACAACTGCGACGGCTCGACCCTCTATGTCACCGCCTCGCCCTGCATCGAGTGCGCCAAGCTGATTATCCAGGCAGGTATCCGTCGCGTAGTCTATGCCGACCCCTACCGCAATGACGATGGCATCGAACTACTCAAGAAGGTAGGCATCGAGTGCGTACAGATTCCAGAGGTGTAACACCTTGTTGGTTTAGATATTAAGAGCTGTTCAGTACGATTTGCTGAACAGCTCTTTTCATTTATGGCTATCTGCTCTCGCAGTAGAATCAATAAAAAAGGTTGCCCAAGATATTCGAGCAACCTTACATACATTACCGAGCTGTTATGCTACTTCCACAAGTTGCGTGGGTAGATACCTCGCTCAATAAGTTCTTCGATTTTGGCCATAAGTTGTGGTTTATCCTCCTTATAGGTTACACCAAACCAATCAGACGTGGTCTTGAGAACACGCATAGTAGCTGTGCCATCGTTGATAACCTTATTTACCATAAGAGGGATAAAGAACTCCGACTTCAAGTTCTCGATATTTGCCTTGAGGAACTCCTGGAAGAAGTTCTTTGAATAGACGAAATAGTCAGGGGTGAAGCCAAAGAGGTTCATCGACACAGGGGTATCCTCAGCCAAAGGCTCATCAGCACCGCCATCGTGGAAGAGGATAGTGCCATTAACACGCTCAATCTGTGTACGCTCGACCATACCCTGAAGGTTGCCATCCGAATCTACGGTGCATACACCGCGCGACACCGTACCATTCTCCGACAATGTCTTAGAGACCTGATAGCCAACCATACAATACTTATCCTTGCTACCCTCTAAACCAGAGAGGTAGTCGGCAATAGTGGCGTATGCCTCACGACCATAGAAGTCGTCAGCATTGATAACGGCAAAAGGCTCATTGATAACCTCAGCTGCCATCATCACCGCGTGGTTAGTACCCCAAGGCTTCACTCTTCCCTCAGGCAATGTGAAGCCCTCTGGGAGGTAGTCCAACTCCTGAAAAACATACTCAACAGCAATCTTACCGCCAAAACGCTCGGCATTAAAGACCTCCTTGAAGTCCGCCTCAAAACTATGGCGGATAACAAAAACCACCTTGCCGAAGCCTGCTCGTATAGCATCATACACCGAGTAATCAATGATAGCCTCACCATTAGGGCCTACACCATCCATCTGCTTGAGTGAGCCATAACGTGAGCCCATACCAGCAGCCAAAACTAAAAGTGTTGGTTTTACCATAATCCTATATTATTATTTATCGAATTATTTATTGGCACAAAGGTAAAAAAGTTATTGCAAAATACAAAGTATCTGCTCATTTTCGTTATCTTTGCAAGATAAATATAAAAGTAGAAAACCTATGATACGAGAAATATGGGAGCGTTTGACTGAAAAACAGTTGCTGTCGATGCGCAACCGAACAGACGATGAAATAAATTGGAAGATAAACATCTCGCCATTAGCCCTTTGGGGTAGCATCATCACGTTGCTAATTATAATATTCACGGTGTTGCTTGTCCTTATGGCCTACACCTCAATTCTCGACATCTTGCCAGGATACCGCACTAAGGCCGAGAGACTCAACGAGGAGCTCACCGAAAACATTATGCGCCTGAACGACATCGAGCGCAATATGGAGGATATCAGAGCATATAACGAGGCCGTGGCTACGATTATGGGCGGAAGTACCCCTACGCTCCACTCTACAGTCCTAACGGACACCATTCGCTACGACAAGTCGCGAATACTCCCTACACGTGCCGACTCTCTCCTAAGAGACCTCCTCGAAAGCAACACAAGCGAGTACTCGTTATCAAATACCAAGCCACTGCGTTCTGAGGCAGCTATGTTTAGTGCACCTATGCGAGGCACTATAACACGCAATTTCGATGCCCCAGAGTCGAGTTTCGACATCGCCATTATGCCGATAGATATGAACTTCTCGGTAATGGCCATAGAGAATGGTAGTGTAATTGCCGTCGAGAGCCAGAGCGAAGGTCTTAGCAGTATCACCATTCAGCACAATGGAGGTTATATATCTGTTTACAAGAACCTCGCTGAGAGCCTCGTACGCAAGGGACAGACCGTGCAGAGTGGCTCGGTGATTGGCCGTATCGGTGAGAACAATGGCCAGGAGGAGACCATCTCAGAACTCGGCTTTGAGTTGTGGCGCGATGGTACAGCACAAGACCCAGAGCGTTACATCCTATTTTAAACAGAGGTAGTTATGAGCAAGGAGAAGATCAGCATTTTAGGTTCTACGGGCTCCATCGGTGTTCAAACTCTCGATATCGTACGTCGCTATCCCAACCGTTTTCAAGTAACATCTCTGGTAGCACATAGTCGCTGGCAGGAGTTGGCCGAGCAGGCACGTAGCTTCGACGTGGAGAGCGTAGTGATTGGCGACGAACGCTACTACACCCAACTCAAGGAGGCGCTCAAAGATACAAAGATAGAGGTGATGGCTGGAAGCGAGGCTATCAACCACGTAGCGCGCAGTTATCGTAGCGACACCGTGGTAAATGCCTTGGTCGGTTATGCTGGCCTCCACCCCACACTCCTTGCCATCGAGAGTGGCAAGCGCATCGCCTTGGCAAACAAGGAGACACTGGTCGTGGGTGGTGATATCGTGATGGGTGCAGCCAAGCACAAGGGGGTGGAGATTCTGCCTATCGACTCGGAGCACTCAGCAATTATGCAGTGTCTTGAGGGTGAGAAGCGTCGCAACATACGCAACCTTATAATCACCTGTAGCGGAGGAGCTCTGAGAAATATCCCACGTGAGGAGTTGGCAAGCGTAACACCCGAAATAGCACTCAAGCACCCTCAGTGGTCGATGGGAGCAAAGATAACAATAGACTCTGCGACACTGGTAAACAAGGGTTTCGAGGTTATCGAGGCTCGCTGGCTATTCGACATAGAGCCCGAAAGAATCAAGGTAGTAATCCACCCACAATCGATAGTTCACTCGATGGTAGAGTTCACCGACGGAGCAGTTAAGGCACAACTCGGCACAGCGGATATGCACACACCAATCAGTTACGCCCTGCTATACCCAGAGCGTAGCGAAGAGGCTATGGAGGAGTTCTCGATACTAAACTACCCTACACTCTCGTTTATGGATGTGGACAGGGAGAAGTACCCAGCCTTAGACATCGCATACGACTGCCTCGGCAAGGGTGGCACGGCAGCCTGCACGATGAATGGTGCTAACGAAGTGGCCGTGGCGGCATTCTTGGCGCACAAGTGCGGATATCTCGATATCGTCGAGACAATAAGGTATGCGCTTCGAAACGCTACGTTTGTGGCAAAACCAACAATCGACGACTACGACGATGCTAACAAGGAGGCTCGCGAGTTGGCACGCAGATATCTCAAACTATAGTAATTAATAAAAGTAACAAAATATGACAGGTATCTTAATTCAGACACTACAATTCTTCGCATCACTCTCGATGCTCGTCCTTATCCACGAGTTCGGACACTTCATCACGGCACGTATGTTTGGCATTCGTGTCGATAAGTTCTATATCTTCTTCAACCCTTGGTTTTCGCTCTTTAAGCGCAAGGTGGGCAATACGGAGTATGGCATCGGCTGGATTCCTCTTGGTGGCTACGTAGGCCTATACGACAATCGTGAGGTGCTCATCGACCGTGAGACAGAGATCACAAAACAGCGCGAGGAGGCCGAGGACAAACTCAAGAGACTCAAGAAGGGTGGCCAGAGTGAGGAGATTGCCGAGGTTGAAGCCGAGATAAAGGGCTATGACGAGGCTATCAAGGAGGTGCAGGAGCAGTTCCGCACGTTGGAGCCTACGAAGGATGAGTTGCGTGGCAAGCCCGCTTGGCAGCGACTTATTGTTATGGTGGCTGGTGTGGTGATGAACGTACTCTTCGCCATTGCCATCTATTCGGGTATGATGTTTACCTGGGGTGAGACCTACTACCACAACGACGATATGGTCAATGGCTATCTCTTCAATGAGGAGGCTGAGGCCCTCGGCTTCCAGGATGGCGACCGCATCCTAACCATTGATGGAGAGAGCATTGGCAACATAGGTGAGATTTCGGAGCGACTCCTTATCGTAGATCACGACCTTGAGGCTAAGGTGGTACGTGGTCAGGAGGAGATAACCTTCACACTCCCTCTCAACGACCTCGTAGCTATGCGCGAGCGTGGCGGTTTCCGCAACTTCATCGGCGAATTCGTGCCATTTGTCATCCAGAGTGTTGAGCGCCAGAGCGCAGAGCAGGCTGGACTTATGGCAGGCGACAAGGTTGTGGCTATCAACGATGTAGCCATCACGGACTTCATTAGCGCAACCCCTCTGCTCAGCGAGGCAAAGGGTAGCGACGTAGTACTTACCGTGGAGCGTAACCAGGAACTTGTAGCACTCACACTCCCCGTTGATGAGAATGGAAAAATCGGTGTTACCATCGCTACGGTTGCTCCACGACAGATAGAGTACGGCTTCTTTGAGTCTATTCCTCAGGGATTTAAGCATACGGGCGAGGAGATTAGCTCATACTGGAACCAGTTGGTTATGATGTTCAAGCCAGAGACCAAACTATACAAGGAGATGGGTGGTTTCATCTCCATAGGAAGTGTATTCCCCGATTCGTGGAACTGGTATAGCTTCTGGAATATCACTGCCCTACTTTCGGTAATCCTTGCAGTGATGAACCTCTTGCCTATTCCTGTGTTGGATGGTGGCCACGTATTGTTCACCCTTTGGGAGTTAATCACGGGTCACAAGCCAAGCGAGAAGTTTATGACCGTGGCCCAGAACATAGGTTTCTACCTCCTCATTGCGCTTCTCATCTATGCCAACGGAAGCGACATCCTACGCCTCTTTAACTAAACACAATGTAGTGCGATGTCAAAGATTAAAAAGGTATTCTTCTGCACAGAGTGTGGCTACGAAACTCCTAAGTGGTTGGGTAAGTGTCCATCCTGCTCGACCTGGAATAGCATCGTCGAGCACGTAGTACCCAAGGAGTCGAAGTCGGTAGCACAGCGTGTGGTAACAGCACCCAAGTCCGAGCCACAACGAGTACAGGATATAGAGGTCAGCACAACTCAGCGCATCGACATCGGAAACAACGAGGTGAATCGCGTATTGGGCGGTGGCCTCGTCCCAGGAACATTGGTACTTTTGGGCGGAGAGCCAGGCATCGGTAAGTCTACCCTATCGTTGCAGTTGGCCCTTACGAACAACAACCTCAAGACGCTCTACGTGTCGGGCGAGGAGTCGGCCGAGCAGATTAAGTCGCGCGCCAACCGCATAGGCATAAAGAATGAGGAGTGTATAATCTACACCGAGACTCTACTCGAAAATATTGTAGCGCAGATCGAGGAGATTCGACCAGATGTCGTCATCATCGACTCTATACAGACGATGTCTACCGAGTTGGTGGACTCCTTCCCTGGTAGTATAACCCAGATTCGCGAGTGTGCCGCTACGTTGCTCAAGGTTGCTAAGAGCAACGGCATATCTATCTTCATCATCGGACATATCACCAAGGAGGGAACTATCGCTGGCCCAAAGATTTTGGAACATATCGTCGATGTAGTCCTTCAGTTCGAGGGCGACGTGAACAACAACTACCGCATCCTCCGAGGCCTAAAGAACCGTTTTGGTGCAACCTTCGAAATAGGTGTCTTCGAGATGAGGGAGAATGGTCTGAAGGAGGTGGAGAACCCCTCGGAGATTCTTCTTTCCCACTACGACACGCCACTTGCGGGTTGCGCCGTGGGAAGCACTGTGGATGGACTACGCCCCTACCTTATCGAGGTGCAGTCGTTGGTGAGCGGAGCCGCTTACGGAACACCTCAACGCTCAGCCACAGGCTTTGACCAACGTCGTTTCAATATGCTTTTGGCCGTACTGGAGAAGCGTGTGGGGTTGAAGATGTTCCAAAAGGATGTATTTCTCAACTTCGCAGGAGGCTTCAAAATTGCGGATACAGGAATGGATCTTGCTGTAGCAGCTGCCATAATATCTTCATACTTCGACAGACCCCTTATGGAGGGTCTATGTTGCGCTGGCGAGATAGGTCTTTCGGGCGAGGTACGCCCTGCACCTCGCACCGAGCAACGCATAAGCGAGGCTGCTCGTCTGGGCTTCAAGCGCATCGTCGTATCGGGATTTATGGATAAGAAGATTAAGCGCAACAACGACATTGAGGTTGTTTATATATCGAATATCGAGCAGTTGCCAAGAGCAATATTTGCCCGAGAGTAGCGCGATAGGCAAATCGCAATATAGAGCGGTATAGATTTTGAGACTCCCCGAAGAGAACGTGGGAGTCTTTTAATTTAATACTACAACTATATGAGAACATCCGATTTTGATAGCATCGTAGCCACCGAGAGACTAATACTCATTGACTTCTATGCCACGTGGTGCGGAGCCTGCAGGATTATGGATCCGACGCTCGACCGTGTGGCATTGGCAATGAGTGATATGGTGACCGTCGTGCGCATAGACATCTCATCGGCGTCGAATAGCGAGTTAGTCCGCCGATACAACATCGTATCAGTACCAACACTTATGCTCTTCCATCGTGGCGAGCCTATATGGCGTGATAGCGGAGTCATAGCCTTCGACAGGCTATGCACCATAATCCGTCGCCACCAGACGGTAGATGTCTTTTAGAAAAAAGAGAGGGAACTTAAGCACTTAGTCTTAAGTTCCCTTATCTCTTTCCACGGAGTCTACTACTGATACTCCATTCGCCAACCCAACTCATCAACGATAATCTCCTTAGTTTTACAGTCGGGCATACTCTCGAAGAGCGACGGTAGGCCAATCTTAACCGACTTATCACGTGAGGCCACATAACACATCAAAGCCACAACTCCCTGAGCGATATAGGTAGAGTTTGGATTTGCCCTAACGGCCTTCTCCGATGCGATAAAGGCCACTTCGCTCGTTGTGCGCTCATTACGTGATGCCGCCATAAGGGCTGCATAAGCAATCATCTCGTTACTCTCGGTAGACCACACGCCCATCAACGAGTTGATATCGTAAATTTTTGACAACAAGGCAAAGGCCAACTCCTCGGCTAACTCTGCATTAACAATACCACGCGACCAAAATGGGAATTCGTGGGTATCGAGCATCTTGGCATCAGCAATATGGCAAGCGCAGAGTTTTAACTCCCTGACCTGCTGCTGATAGAGGTACTTCGCAAAGGCATAATCCTTTGGCTCGTGAGCAACAATCTCTCGCACCGTAGCGATGCTAACACCATAGTTAAGGCCATAGTTCTGGCCGTGGGTCGCCATACTCTCGGACACTGCGCCATTCATCTGCTTGCGCAACTTTCCGAGCAAGGCTATCATTCTCTGTGTGAAATCCATAGTCACAAATCTTAACGTGAGGGCTGTAGGAACATCACCGTCTGACCAAATTCATACAATGGCAAGATGCGACGTGCCACAACCTGCTGACCCAAAGCGACAACCACCTCTGCATTATTAGCATAGCGGTAGGCAACCTTGCCCTTCTCGGCAGATGCTGGGTACTCCATCTGTGAAGGGGTGATAACAACCATAATTATCTCGCCCGAAAGATCGTCCTTCTCAACAATACCACTCGTGGCGCTTAATCGAGCAACTATGGATGTAGTCTGCGACGCATTTACTGGATATATAATGCGCTCGGCAGAACGTGTCACAAGGCTTGTTCCGTAGAACATAGCGAGCAACTCTCTCTCCATCTTATCCATCTCGCGCAAGGCACTCTCAAGACCTGCGCCATAGACACCATCACCAAAATCGCCAGTCACAAGTTCGTAGCGAGAGCGACGCAACGCAAAAATCTTGTCGGCAGCATCCTTAGCCATAGCCTCTACACTCTTCTCCGAAGCCGACATCTTATCAAAAGAGAGCAACGACTGAGTGGTTGGTTGAGGCTCTGCAACAGCGATAGCCACCTCATCGTCGGCATAGTAGGCATCGTCACGCAAAACAGCGACATCTGCACCTACCAAGCGATACTCATCTCTATTGACCAACGAGGCACGGTTACCGAGATACTTCTGAGCGTATCGAGCGTATGGTCCTGCAACAAACTGCTCACGCTCAACAACTAAATCGACGACCAAAGTTGTGGTAGCCTCAGCAATCTCTACATTGCCATTCTGCTGGTAAACACCTATACGCTTCTTCACAACCTGCTGTGCCGAAACATCAAGGGCCATAGATAGCGCCATAACCACAAAAAATATCTGAAAAAATCTTCTCATACCTCTCTCTTTTTTAGTATAATGGGCAAAGATACGTAATTATTTTAGTTCAATCAAAACATAAGATAAAAATCTTGTGTCAGGGCACGGTACTCCTCTGTATATTCGCCATCCTTGAGTTGGATAAGGAGTGTATCGCAACGGGGCATAATGGGTTTATTGCTCTTGACAAACTCCATAAGCAGACGTTTGGGGATATCCCCCTCGCGTGTTATCACCGTAGTCTGGCGACTCAGCCACAGACGCTCGAAGGCAACCCTCCTAAAGCGTGCGCCACACTCAAACGGAAGCACGATACTGAGCCTACCTCCCGCACAAAGCAACTCCTCGGCAGCCGAGACTATATCGGCATAATCCAACGTGGTAGTATGGCGAGCCATGGCGCGTACTGCGTCGGGCGACGGGATAGAATCTACAAAAAAAGGTGGGTTAGAGACAATATGATCGAACTGCTGTTGTGGTCGATAACTACGCAAATCAGCACAACCAACCTCCACACGCTCACCCCAAGGGGATTTATCAGCATTGGCCCTGGCCTCCACAGCAGACTCCTCGACAATGTCAATAGCCGAAATCTTAGCCTTGTTATTGCGCTGAGCCACCATAAGGGCGATAAGTCCTGTTCCCGTACCAGCATCCAAAATATGGCTATCACCAGCAACATTGGCCCACGCACCAAGCAATACACCATCTGTGCCAATCTTCATCGCAGAGTGGCTATCATCAATGGTAAATTGCTTAAACTTAAACATATAGACTATTTAGTCGAACATTCGCGAGATACCCACGCCAAACAACGAATAGTCGTAACGCACAGGGTCGTCATTAGAGAAGTTGCGCAATGTGGCAGTGAGTTCCTCCACAGCCTTCCAATCATCTTGCTTGCGATTAAGGAGTCCAAGGCTACGACCCATTCTTCCTGTATGGAGATCCAACGGCATATAGAGTGCCGACATTGGAATCCTCTGCCACAAGCCAAAGTCTACGCCTCTATCGTCGCGACGCACCATCCAACGAAGATACATAAAGAGGCGCTTACACGCAGCACCCTTATCGATTGAGGATAGGTGTTTCTCCGAATGGGGGTTATGGTCCACGGCGTGGAAGTCGTGTCTGAAGTCAGATAACACCTTACGTAAATCCCCACACTCCTCATAATGGCTCTCGAAGTAGCCACCAATGCTACCCCACTTAGTAACTATATGGCGCAAGGCTCGAACAAAATCCTGAAAATCTCCACCATTGAAGGTGCGGTGTACATAACTGCTGAGTGTTGCGATCTCCTCGTTAGAGGCATTGACAACGAAGTCGTATGGCTGATTATCCATATAGCGCATCATACGGTGAGCACTCTGCACAATAGCCCTACGGTTACCCCACGCAATGGTTGCTGCAAGGAAACCAGCAATCTCCCTATCCTCGGCACGAGAGAAGGAGTGGGGCACACTAATAGGGTCGGCCTCAATGAAGCTCTCATTATTAAACTTATCGTGCAGGCTCTCAAGGAGTTTAAACATCTCCTCGTGGCTCATATCGTTATAGTATCGCTCCATCCTTCATCACAATTTTTCTGTCGGACATATCGGCCAACGTCTCGTCGTGGGTGACGACCACAAAGGTCTGACCCATACGGTCGCGCAACTCGAAGAAGAGCTTATGAATGTCGTCACGAGTCTGAGTATCGAGGTTTCCCGTAGGTTCGTCGGCAAGCACAACAACAGGGCGATTAGCCAAGGCACGGGCGATGGCTACACGCTGTTGCTCTCCTCCAGACAGAGTGGCTGGCTTATGCTCCAAGCGGTGCGACATAGCAACCATTTCGAGCAACTCCTTGGCACGCTGCTCAGCATCACTACGACGCTCACCCGCAATAAGCATAGGCATCATAACATTCTCTAAGGCAGTAAACTCGGCCAAGAGTTGATAGGATTGGAAGATAAATCCAATATGTCGGTTCCTAAACTCCGAAAGGGCATCGTCACCGAGTCCAGCGATAGAGATCCCATCGATGATGACCTCGCCACTATCGGCCGACATCAGCGAACCCATAATCTGCAATAAGGTACTCTTTCCTGCGCCACTCGCACCGACGATAGAGACAATCTCCCCATCCGACACAGATAGCGACACACCGTGAAGCACCTCCAAAGTGCCATAACTCTTCTTTATGTTACGTACCTCAATCATAATCTTTTATTATATATGTTAGCCAAACGAAGCACCTGCACCGTCTGGGCTACATCGTGAACACGAAGTATAGCATTTCCGCCCCTAAGAGCCTCCCACGCAAGGGCCAATGAGCCAGGTAACGACTCCTCAGGGGTAATACCCAGACTCTTATATATCATCGACTTACGCGATACACCAACGAGGATTGGGTAGCCCAACTCCCTGAGAGAATCCATACCTCTGAAGAGTTCGAAGTTCTGCTCTATGGTCTTAGCAAAGCCAAAGCCTGGATCTATAATAAGGTTTTGTCGCTTGATACCCCTCTGCTGTAACTCCTCGCAACGGCGCAAAAGATACTCCTTTACATCGGCGACCACACCTCCCTTATAATCTGTCAATGACTGCATCGTAGAGCAGTCGCCTCGCATATGCATAGCGACATAAGGGATGTCACAACGAGCCACGATGCTGGCCATAGCCTCATCTTGCTCACCAGCAGATATATCATTTGCGATGAATTCGCCATACTCCGAAAAGGCGCGCTCGACGATAGCCGAACGGAAAGTATCGATAGAGACTACCACGCCTCTATCTATAGACTTGACTGCCTCCAAGCCTATACGGACTCGCGACCACTCCTCTTCAAGGCTTACATCCGCAGCACCTGGGCGTGACGAATAGCCACCTATATCGACGATAGTAGCGCCCTCGGCGACGGCTCGTTCAACACTCTGTCGGCACTCCTCAAGCGAATGGTTTCGACTCGATGCATAAAAGGAGTCGGGGGTGACATTCACGATAGCCATTACGTGGCTATCCGAGAGATTAATTTCGCTGGGCTTGAGCAACATAACTTAATCGGCGGTGAAGTTGTTCAACATCTGACCTTAGATTGTCGATATCTATATTTACGATTGTATATTTAGCCCTTTCGACACGCTCTTGGTCCGAAATCTGGTTGTTCATACGAGCGACAATCTGCTCACGCTGTGCGCCATCACGCTGCATAGCACGCTCGATGCGCAACTCCTCAGGTGCCATAACAGCAACAGAGACATCTACCCTCCTATCGAGCGATGCCTCAAACAAAATGGCAGATTCAAGGACTACATAGCCACCCTCCTGCTCCAAAGCCCACCTATCGAAATCATCCATAACCGCAGGGTGGACAATAGCATTGAGAGCCTTCAACTCTTCGGGATTGCCAAAGACACGCTCGGCAAGATATATCCTATTAAGCCCCTCGACACAATAGACCTCACTACCAAAACGCTCCACAAGACGCTCACGCAAGGTATTATCCTCGTTCATTAGGCGCTTAGCACGAGAGTCAGAATCGTAGACAGCCACGCCAAATTCGGCAAGGATGGCACACACAGTACTCTTGCCCGAACCAATACCTCCAGTAATACCTACCTTATACATATATATAATATGTTACTCCTCTACTGAGGCTATGGTAGGTAGGTTGGTAACTGCCACAACATCGATATCGCTCATTCGTGCAGCAAGGGCTTGCTGAAGCGAGACACCCGTAACGTGGCGATAGGTTACACCGTTATCATCAGTAACCTCCTTGTCGTAGCTCAACTCCGCAGATGGAATGCTGAAGCAACTGCGCTTCGACGACATAGTGTAACTGATGAGGTTAGTACCCTTGCCACGGATTGTGCAACCCACCTCAAACTCCTGGCCATCAACAACGATAGTAACCTCGTGGTCTGTCGTATAGGTCTCACCCAACTTCGTAATATACCAAAGTACAAATGCCGCAAAGAGCATAGTCACATAGACCGGAGAGATGTAGTTTCTAAGACTGCTAAATATATTTGCCATAACAATTAAAATTACTACGTTATACATAAATTGCCAATAGGCAACATCGTGGAGCAAAGATAAAAAAAATAAGCCGCAACCTCAAAAGATTGCGACCTATTTTTATCGATTATATCGTTTTAAACTACTTCTCCTCGTTTACAACGCCCTCAAGCTTCTTACCAGCCTTGCGCTGAAGGTCGTAAGCGATAGGTGTTGCGATAAATACTGAAGAGTAAGTACCGATAACAACACCCAAAATCAAGGCGAAGACGAAACCACGGATGGTCTCACCACCGAAGATGAAGATTGCCAACAAGGTTACCAATGTAGTACCAGAAGTGTTGATGGTACGTGACAAGGTAGCGCAGATAGCGTTATCGATATTTGTCTTGATATCACGCTTTGGATAGAGACCGATGTACTCGCGGATACGGTCGAAGATAACCACTGTATCGTTGATAGAGTAACCGATGATAGTCAAGATCGCAGCGATGAACGCCTGATTAACCTCCAAGTTGAATGGCATAATAGCATACAACATTGAGAAGATACCGATAACCAAGAGTGCGTTGTGTGCCAAAGCAACGGTAGCACCCATAGCCCACTGCCAACGGCGGAAACGGATTGCGATATACAAACCGATAGCAACCAACGCGATAAGAACTGCGATGATAGAGTTTACGGTCATCTCAGAAGAGATAGACTCATTAACCTGCTCAGAAGATACGATACCCCACTGAGAAACGCCATCACCAGCTGTACGGAACTCGTTGAAGCCGAAACCATCGATAGTGAAGTACTCGTCCAAAGCAGAGAACAAGAGACGATCAACTACGTCGTTTGCCTCCTCGCCCTCAAGGCCCTCTGGCTGGTACTGAGTCACGATACGTACCTGGTTGTCATCACCGAACTGCTTAACCTCAACAGATGAGTTAGCAGCATCAGCAACAGCCTCGAACTCAGCAGAAACGCTGTCACGAACATCCTCGATATTTACAGTCTCGTTGAACTTAACAACGTATGAGCGACCACCAGTAAACTCAACACCCTGGTTCAAGCCGATAGTCATCAACGAGATGATTGAAGCAACTACCAATACGCTTGAAACGATGTAAGATACCTTACGCTTATTGATAAAGCTGAACTTAACATTCTGCAAGAAGTTCTCAGTAAACTTGCGAGAGAATGAAACAGTGCCACGACGCTCTGCACGTGCTTCGATCAATACACGAGTTATGAAGATTGAGCAGAACAACGATGTGATGATACCTACTACGAGGGTTGTAGCAAAACCCTTAACTGGACCTGTACCGAAGAAGAAGAGTACGATACCTGTGATAATGGTAGTAAGGTTACCGTCGATAATCGCTGAGTATGCGTTAGAGAAACCATCCTTAATAGCGAGTGTAAGGCCCTTACCAGCACGCAACTCCTCCTTGATACGCTCGAAGATGATGACGTTAGCATCGACAGCCATACCCATTGTCAAAACGATACCTGCGATACCTGGCAATGTCAAAACTGCACCAAATGATACCAATACACCGAAGAGCAACAATACGTTGCAGATAAGTGCCAAGTTAGCATACCAACCTGCTGTCTTATAGAAGAATGCTACGTAGAGCAATACAAGGCAGAATGCCAATACGAATGAGAGCAAACCAGCCTTGATAGACTTCTCACCAAGTGATGGACCAACAACCTCAGAGTAGATGATAGTTGCAGGTGCTGGAGACTTACCTGAGCTAAGTACACTTGCCAAATCCTCAGCCTCCTGAGCGGTGAAGTTACCTGTGATAGATGAAGAACCACCATCGATACGGTCGTTTACACGTGGTGCTGAGTAAACATAGTTATCCAAAACAATAGCGATAGAGCGACCAACGTTTGCACCAGTGATGTTACCCCACTCGATAGCAGTCTTAGAATCCATTGTCATAGATACCTCGAAACCACCATACTGACCACCTGCAGCACGTGCGTTGGTGATACCTGAACCATCCAATACTGGAAGCAATGCACCATCCTTACCCTTAAGAGCGTAGAGGAGGAACACACCCTTTGAGCTATCAGTAGAGCTCTTGTTTGACCAAGCGAGCTTAACGTCTGCTGGAAGCATATCAGCAACACCGTCGATAGCCAAGTAATCGTTGATACGCTGGATGTTAGACTTATCAGCAGCAGCAACCAATGGCTCGTAGAGGCTGAATGAGCGAACCTCACCATTCTCTACAGCAGCTGGATAAGATGACATAAGTAACTCGCTAAGTGGAGTGTAGCTTACCTCAGTCTCATCTGCACCCTCAGCCAAGAGATACTCGCGAACAACTGCATCAGCATCAATGAAGAGAGTCTTCATAATAGCGTTTACATCCTCAGTGTCGCAAACCTGCCAGAACTCAAGGTTAGCAGTAGATGCCAACAACTTGCTCACACGCTCAGGCTCCTTAACACCTGGCAACTCAACCATAATACGGTTGGTACCAGCAATAGGCTGAATGTTTGGCTGAACAACACCAAGAAGGTCGATACGTGTTACCAACACCTCGTTCATCTTTGATACTGAACCAGCAACGTGCTCGTTGAGCTGTGTTGCAATAACTGCAACATCCTCAGTGCCATAGATAGTCTTCAAATCCTCAGCAGTCATCTCTGCAAGGTAAGCATCAACAACTGCTGATGTACCCTCCATCTTTGACGCTACCTTCAATGCTGACTCGATCTTGTCGCGAAGAAGGTTGTTTGATGCTACAGCGATGTCGTTGTAAGCGTTAGTGCGGATAACGTCCTCAGCCTTAATCTCAAGCATCACGTTCATACCGCCCTTAAGGTCGAGACCCAAGTTCAACTCCTTCTCCTTACACTCACCATAGGTGTAACCGAGATAGACATTCTTGTCCCACTTCTCATCGAGATAAGCCTGGGGATTCTCCTGCTTTGCAGCCTCTGCCTCGATACCACGGGTAACGAAGGTGAATGAGAGCTGCCAGATGCTTGCAATACCCAAAAGGAGTGCAAGCCACTTGATAATTCCTTTACTCTGCATTTTTAAAAGTTTAATTATTTGTTATTGTTTATGTATTTCCTTACTTGGCGTAACATCAAACAAATCAACTCGACGAACTCAAATATTCGCGCGTTAATCGCGCAAAGATAACAAAAAAATCGCAATCCACAACTGCGGACTGCGATATTTTTCGCCCTTAGGCTATTTTATTTTGTGATGAGTTCCACTACAAAGTCAATATTATCCTCTTCGAGTTTACCTACCTCCAAAAGTATGCCACCATTGACCTTATCGAACTTAATTTTTTGACCACCGACCAAAGCTGTAGCAGAGACAACCTTGCAGTCGAGAGGTAGATACAACACATCTTGATCGAGTTCAAAGATGTGAACGTAGAGTTTGTCACCCTTACGTGTGGTGCATCCCCATTCGTGCTGAGGAATATCACCCGCCACTGTGCCGTAGACACTCTCACCATTAGCCGACATCCACTCTCCCATAGCCTTCATACGCTCCACTGCAACCTCAGGCAACACGCCATTAGGCTGAGGGCCTACATTAAGCAACAGATTAGCACCCTTGGCTGCGGTAGACACAAGATAGCGAACAAGGGTCTTAGCGCTCTTATAATTCTGATCTACAACCTTATAACCCCACATACCATTCATCGTCTGGCAAGTCTCCAAAGGCAATCGACTAATCTCCTGACCCGACAAGCCGTGGCTATTCTCACCTGGCAAGTCGCGCTCAAAAATCTGGATATCCTCACCCTCGAAAGGTGTCACGTGGTGGTTGTTAGCCACGAGGCACGAAGGCTGCAACTGATGGACCATAGCATACTGCTCGTCGAGCTGCCAATCGAAAGGTGTAGCATCCTCTTCGTGATCCCACCAGCCATCAAACCAAATAGCACGGATAGGGCCATAGTTAGTCAAGAGCTCGGTAATCTGGCGATTCATAAAGTTGTAATAATTATCCCAACTCATCAACTCCGCATTACGACCCACAACACCCCTGCCTGTGCGGCCACGAGGATAGTCGTCACGTGACCAGTCGGTGTGAGAGTAGTAGAGGTGCAAGGCGATACCCTGCTTTTGGCACTCCTCAGCCAGCTCCTTGAGCACATCGCGCTTGAATGGTGTAGCATCGACGATATTGAAATCCGACTCGGCAGTATCCCACATCGAGAAGCTATCGTGGTGGCGCGTAGTGAAGCATATATATTTTGCTCCCGACGCCTTAATCGCCGACACCCACTCCTTAGCATCGAAACGATGAGGATAGAAGGCATCGGCAGCCTTAGCATACTCATCACGGTTGATACCCTGAGCATTCTGCAAATACCACTCACCCTGAGCATACATACTATAGATACCCCAGTGGATAAAGATTCCGAAACGATCCTCCGAAAACTCCTTACGCGAGCGCAAGTTCTCCTCGGTAGGTTGATAGTTCTGAGCCGTTGCCGAGCCAAGCAAAAGCACCGACAACAACGAGGCTAATATCATCTTCTTCATATAGTTAGAAGTTTTAGTTACATAGGTTAAAATTAGGAGTTTACCCCCATTAATCCATCTTCAAGACAGCCAAGAAGGCAGACTGTGGCACCTGCACAGAGCCGATCTGGCGCATACGCTTCTTACCAGCCTTCTGCTTCTCCAACAACTTACGCTTACGCGATATATCACCACCATAACACTTCGCAGTAACATCCTTACGAACAGCCTTGACAGTCTCACGAGCAATAATCTTAGCACCAATAGCGGCCTGAATAGCGATATCGAACTGCTGGCGTGGGATAAGTTCCTTAAGTTTTTCGCACATCTTTCTACCGAAGTCGTAGGCGTGGTCTGCATAGATTAGCGACGACAACGCATCGACGGCCTCTCCATTAAGCAAGATATCGAGTTTTGCGAGTTTACTAAGCTGATAACCCGTGCGATGGTAGTCGAACGAGGCATAACCCTTAGAGATACTCTTTAGCTTATCGTAGAAGTCGAAGACAATCTCCGACAGCGGCATCTCGAAATTAACCTCCACACGATCCTGCGTTATAAAGGTCTGATTCTTCATCACTCCACGCTTATCGATACACAACTTAAGCACGTTACCCAAGAAGTCGGACTTGGTGATAATCTGCGCAAGGATATATGGCTCCTCAATTTTTGCTACCTTGGTAATCTCAGGGAGACCCGATGGGTTATGGACCTCAAGCTCCTCGCCCAGAGTCGTCGTAATGTGGTACGACACGTTAGGCACGGTGGTAATAACATCCATATCGAACTCGCGATAGAGGCGCTCCTGGATAATCTCCATATGCAACAGGCCAAGGAAACCACAACGGAAACCGAAGCCAAGAGCCAATGAACTCTCAGGCTCGAAGGTAAGTGAGGCATCATTGAGCTTCAACTTCTCAAGCGACGCACGTAAATCCTCATACTGGTCAGCCTCAACGGGATAGACACCCGCAAAGACCATAGGCTTAACATCCTCAAAACCAGCAATAGCCTCCAAAGCGGGATTTGCTACCGAGGTAATAGTATCACCCACCTTAACATCCGTAGAGTTCTTGATACCTGAGCAGATATATCCTACATCGCCCGCCTTAATCTCATCGCGTGCGACCATCTTCAACTTAAGCACACCAATCTCATCGGCATCATACTCGCTACCCGTATTAAAGAACTTAACGTGCTCGCCCTTATGGATTGTGCCGTTGAAGACACGGAAGTAGGCGATAACACCTCTAAACGGATTGAATACCGAATCGAAGATAAGGGCCTGCAACGGAGCATTCTCGTCACCCTCTGGGGCTGGGACACGCTCGACAATAGCCTCCAAGACCTCCTCGACACCCTGACCAGTCTTACCCGAAGCCAACAAGATATCCTCATCCTTACAACCAATAAGGTCGATAATCTGATCCTTGACCTCGTCAATCATTGCCGACTCACAGTCGATCTTATTCAAAACGGGGATAATCTCAAGATCCTGTCCGAGAGCCAGGTAGAGATTAGAGATAGTCTGCGCCTGGATACCCTGAGTAGCATCCACTACAAGCAATGCACCCTCGCACGAAGCGATAGCACGCGATACCTCGTATGAGAAATCGACGTGTCCTGGGGTGTCAATAAGGTTGAGAGTGTACATCTGGCCATCACGAGCCTTATACTCCATCTGAATTGCGTGGCTCTTGATGGTGATACCCTTCTCGCGCTCAAGGTCCATATCATCGAGTACCTGCGCCTGCATCTCTCGCTGATTGAGCGTATTAGTCTTCTCCAATAGACGATCGGCAAGCGTACTCTTACCGTGGTCGATATGTGCAATAATACAAAAGTTGCGTATGTTTTTCATCCTTCGATGTTTTGATTACATAGTTTAGCACGCAAAGATAATAAATTTTTCGATATTTTCAACCATAAACATCACAGCAGATTAACATTATGCCAAGTTCATACCATAACGCTATGGATGGTCGTAACTTTCTGACATTTCAACAAGGTAAAAACTGACATTTTGTCACTTTTTCGGGCGTGGCACATAGTTTGCCACCAACTCAAAAAGTTCGAAAAACAGAAACATAACAACTAATAACAAATAACAACTATGAGAAGTGGAAAAATTGGGGTAACAACAGAGAATATATTCCCCGTAATTAAGAAGTTTCTTTACTCTGACCACGAGATTTTCTTGCGTGAGCTAATCTCGAATGCTGTGGATGCCACACAGAAACTAAAGACCCTCGCTTCGAAGGGCGAAGCAAACGTAGAACTCGGCGACCTAACGATCCGCGTAGATGTAGATAGCAAGGCTAAGGTATTGACTATCACCGATAGAGGTATCGGTATGTCCATAGACGAGGTTGATCGCTACATCAACCAAATCGCCTTCTCTGGTGCCGAGGAGTTTATGGCAAAATACAAGGATCAGGCTATCATTGGCCACTTCGGCTTGGGCTTCTACTCTTCGTTTATGGTGGCCGACAAAGTCGAGATCTTCTCGCAGTCGTTCAACACCGAGGCAAAGAGCGTTCACTGGAGTTGCACAGGCTCTCCAGAGTTCGAGATGGAGGAGTTGGAGGAGAGACTTGAGCGCGGTACTCGCATCGTACTACACCTCTCGGAGGATTGTAAGGAGTATGCAGAGCGTAACGAGATTAGTTCATTGCTCCGTAAATACTGCCATTTTCTCCCTATTCCTATCGCCTTTGGCAAGAAGCAGGAGTGGAAGGATGGCAAATATGTAGATACTGCCGAGGATAACATCATCAACGACACCACCCCACTTTGGACTCGCAAGCCATCAGAGATAACCATCGAGGAGTACAAGGCCTTCTACGCTGACCTCTACCCTACCAGCGAGGAGCCACTGTTCTACATTCACCTTAATATCGACTATCCGTTCAACCTAACAGGAATCTTGTATTTCCCAAAGTTGCACTCTAACTTCGATATTCAGCGCAACCGCATACAGTTATACTCTAACCAAGTATTTGTTACTGACGAGGTTAATGGCATCGTTCCTGAGTACTTGACACTCCTTCACGGCGTTATCGACTCGCCAGACATTCCGCTCAACGTGTCACGTAGCTACCTTCAGAGCGACTCTAATGTCAAGAAGATTTCAAGCTACATCACTCGTAAGGTTGCGGATCGTCTCCAGGAGTTGTTCAACACTATGCGTCCCGACTACGAGGCTAAGTGGGACGACCTCAAAATCTTCATCCAGTACGGCATCCTCACCGACGAGAAGTTCGCCGAGAAGGCTCACGGCTTTATGCTCTGGAAGTCTATCGAGGGCAAATACTACACCCCTGAGGAGTACACTGAGAAGGTGAAGGAGGCGCAGACAGATAAGGATGGCTTTACCATTATGCTCTACGTAGATGATGTTGTGGGCAAGAACGCCTTTGTCGAGGCAGCCAAGGCCAAGGGTTACGACATTCTTGAGATGAATGGCCAACTCGACAACCACTATGTTCAGTACTACGAGTCGAAGAACGAGAAGATTCGTTTTGTGCGTGTAGATAGCGACGTTGTGGAGAACCTCATCCGCAAGGAGGAGCGTATGTCGATGTCCCTCTCTTCTGAGCAGCAGCAGATTATGCGCCCTGTATTTGAGAGTCAGATGCCTAACGACGAGAAGATAAACTACCATATCTCGTTCGAGGGTATGGCAGTAGATGCTGCCCCAGTGGTAATCACACAGAACGAGTTTATGCGCCGTATGAAGGAGATGGCGGCAACAAGTGGTGGCGATATGAGCCGTTTCTATGGCCAGATGCCCGACAACTTCACCATAACCGTAAATGGTAATCACCCTATCGTTCTCGACATCCTCAACGAGGTGGAGAGTGCCTATGGAGATAAGCTACGCACCATAAATAAGAAGATTACTGCTGCCGAGCAGGAGGAGAGTCGCTTCGAGGAGACGATCAAGGATAAGAAGGCCGAGGAGCTAAGTTCTGAGGAGAAGGAGATGCAGGAGAGCCTCTCAAAGCGCATCTCTGAACTCCGCGTGGAGCGTGACACACGCCTTGAGGAGATTGGTCGCGAGAACCGCAAGGTGCGCCAGATTATCGACTTAGCCCTCCTTTCCAACGGTATGCTCAAGGGCAAGAACCTTACCGACTTTATCCAGCGCAGTATCTCGTTGATTGAGTAGAGATAAGGTCAAATAACAAAAAAAAGTAATGATGCTTTCGTGGCATCATTACTTTTTTTTACTCTATATAAGTCCTTGCTACAACGCCATAAGCATAAGCAGCTGCGCTGTCAATACTCGCAAGAACATAACAACAGGATATACCGTAGCATAACTTACCGCTGGCATATCGTTACCCGAAGATGCACTTGCAAAGCCCAAGGCTGGAGGATCGGTCATAGAACCAGCCATAAGACCCATAATAGTATAGTAGTTGAGCTTGAACTTCAAACGCGCCAAGAGGGCTACCAACACCAATGGAAGTACGGTGATGATAACACCATAGCCAATCCACTTGTAACCACCACCTACGATAGCATCTACGAAGCCATCACCAGCACCGATACCTACCGCTGCAAGGAACATAGCAAGACCTATCTCTCGCAACATAAGGTTAGCACTCATAGTGGTATAGGTGACGAGGTGGAAGTGAGGACCAAAGCGACCCAAAAGGATTGCGATGATAAGTGGTCCACCTGCAAGACCCAACTTAACAGGCTGTGGCACATTCATCAAAGGCAATGAGCCGAGCAACACACCCAACGCAATACCGATAAATACGGGCAAGAGGTTTGGATGGTCGAGCTTCTTGAGAGAGTTACCAAGCACCTTCTCAGCCTGAGCAACAGCAGCCTCAGGACCTACAACCATAACCTTATCACCTACCTGCAACTCCATACCCTGATAAGGGATAAGATCGACACCTGCACGGTGAACACGGGTAATATTGATACCATAGCGAGTTCTGAGGCGCAAATCCGAGAACTTCTTACCATTAATATCCTCACGTGTGATAAGGATTCGGCGAGATACCAAAGGTGTAGACTGCATAGCCGTAGCACCCCACTCGTCGGCTGTCATCTCCACTGGCTTACCAAAGAATGCCAAGATAGCCTCGCTATCCTCCTCAGTACAGATGATACGAAGACGGTCGCCTAAAACGAGCTTTGAGTTACCATCAGCCATAACAATCTCGCCCGACTGGTGCATAATGCGCGACACCACAAATTGGCGATTGATAAGCATATGCGCTACGGCAATGGTCTTGCCCTCCAACATAGTGTTGTTGAACTCCACAGAGTAGCGATGTGGGAGGTTTGTCTCGTTGCTCAACGCTGCAAGACCCTCATCCTCCTTCTTGAAGTCTACGCGCATCACATAGCGCATAATGATAATCGTAGCGATGATACCGACAACACCCAATGGGTATGCTACAGCATAACCCAACGAAATGGAGTCTGCGATTGCAGGGTTAGCCATACCTGAGTCGGCATAGGCCTGCTGTGCAGCACCAAGACCTGGTGTGTTGGTTACCGCACCCGAAAGGACACCCACCATTGTTGGGAGTGGTTCGCCTGTGATGAGGTGCAATACATAGGTTGTTGTCACGCCAAGCAGGATGACCAAGGAGGCCAAGCCAATAAGTTTCAATCCTCCACTCTTAAGTGACGAGAAGAAACCTGGTCCTACCTGTAGACCAATGAAGAACACAAAGAGTATCAAACCGAACTCCTTGATAAAGTGCAATGTGTCGTGGTGGATAGTTCCTGAGTCGAGGAAGTGTCCGAAGGCAATACCCGTGAAGAGGATCCACGTCATACCGAGTGAAATGCCCTTAATCTTTATGCGACTAAAGGCGATACCCGAAGCAATCACCGCCGCCAACACAAAGACTGTGTGGGCAACCGATGGATGCGCAGGATCACCACTACCCATAACGACGACCTTGAGCCAATCTAAATTCATAGTTTATAAATGTTTGGGTTATTATAATTTCGTTTATGCGAAAAATCGCGGGCAAAGATACAATTAGTTATTTAAAAAGTAAAGTTTTATGCCAACAAAATATCTGTATTATGGGTTTATGTATCCTCTGAAGCCTTGACAGAGTGGTATAATTAAGGATAAGTGAGTGATATTGTTGTTTTTTTTGTTGGTTAGAAATAAATTTATTACCTTTGTGCGGTTGTAGCGTAAGGTTACACTTCTACTATAGATATATAATTTAACTATAAAACAATATTAAGTATGACTATTACAGCATCTGACATCAAGATTGGTATGTGCGTAGAGATGGACGGTAAGACCTTTATCGTTGTAGATTTCCAGCACTGCAAGCCAGGTAAGGGCCCTGCATTCGTTCGTTCAAAGCTCAAGAACTTGGAGAACGGTAACGTACTCGACAAGACCTTCTCTTCAGTATCACAGAAGATTGAGCAGGTACGTGTTGAGCGTCGTCCATACCAGTTCACTTACGAGGATGACCTCGGCGCACACTTTATGCACACCGAGACCTTCGAGGAGATCAATATCGACAAGAACCTTATCAACAACTCAGACCTTATGGCTGATGGCCAGATTGTCGAGGTTATGTTCCACACCGAGAAGGAGACCGTTCTTTCAGCTGAGTTGCCTCCAATCGTTGATATGGAGGTTACTTACACCGAGCCAGGTGTTCGTGGCGATACCGCTTCAACTAACTCACTCAAGGCTGCTACAGTAAACACTGGTGCTATCGTTAAGGTACCTTTGTTCATCAACACTGGCGACAAGATCCGCGTTGATACCCGCACCCGCGAGTACTACGAGCGTATTAAGTAATTAAGTGTCGTAGCGATTCAACCTTAGGCGTGTTCAAGAGATTGGACACGCCTTATTGTTTGTGGCAGGGACTCTACCACTCGTAACGCACCCTCCTACAATTCGTAGCGCACCCTAAAAAAACTATCGCCCGAAGGAGTGAACCTTTCGGGCGATAGTATTTAAACTTGGCGACTGACCTACAAATTAGCAAGGCAGTAGTCCACCATCTTCTGACGGATATTCACCATATCGTCGGGACGCATAGAGTGGTTCTGGTCTGGATAGACCATCATATCATACTGCTTACCCGCACGATTCAAGGCACGACACATCTCCATAGCGTTCTGGAAATGTACGTTATCATCTGCCGTACCGTGGATAATCAACAAGCGTGTGTTGAGGCTGAGGCGGTCAGCAAAATTGATTGGTGAGTTATTGTCGTAGCCCTCAGGATTATCCTGTGGAAGACCATTATATATCTCGGTATAGATAGAGTCATAATAACGCCAAGAGGTCACAGGGGCAACGGCGATAGCCATTTTGAAGAGGCCATCTCCCTTGAGAGCGCAACCCAAGGCCATAAAGCCACCATAAGACCAACCATAGATACCCAAGCGCGAAGCATCAACGAAAGGTTGTGCCGCAAGATGGCGAGCAAACGAGAGCTGATCCTCAACCTCGGCATAACCCAAATTACCGTAGGTAACCTTCTTATACTCCTCGCCACGATAACCCGTACCGCGAGCATCGCAACAAGCCACGATATAACCATTACGTGCCAATGTCTCCTCCCAGTCGGTAGTCCAACGGTTGGCAATCTCCTGAGATCCTGGGCCTGAATACTGGGTCATAAGGACTGGATACTGCTTATGGGCATCGAAATTCTCAGGGTAGATAAGGAAGTACTGCAACTCATCACCTCGCTCGGTAGTGAACGTAGCATATACGCGCTGGTATGTAGGCTCAACAGCCGATGGCTCATCAATCATCAACGAGCGCACGAGCTTACCTTTATTATTATATACCGCAGCTGTTGGGTAGCAGTCAGTTGCAGAGTGCTCAGCAGCGAAGTAGCTCATATCTGCCGATGGGAATACGCGCCAATAGCCAGGCTTCGAGAGCAAGCACTTCTTATCGCTACCATCGAGGTTGATGGTGTACAAGTGGCGCTCCAAAGGTGACTGCTCGGTAGACATATAGTAGAGGCTCTTCATATTAGGTGCCATACCAACGAAGTCGGTAACCTCCCACTCACCCTCGGTAATAGCATTGAGGCGACCCTCGGTAATAGAGTGCAAGTAGAGGTGGAACCAACCTGTGGTGGTCTCCTCACGAACGATGAATCGGTCGCCATCGATGAAGGTGATGGTCTTATCGTTAGGACGCTCAACATAGCGCTCGTCCTGCTCGTCGTAGATAACACGCTGTGAACCATCCTCAGCAACGAGGACTACCTCAAAGTGGTTCTGGAGACGATTCACTCGGTAGAAGAAGAGTGCGCCAGCAGGGGTATAGCCGATACGTGGGATATACTGGTCGGTCTCCTCGCCTGTATCTACCTGACGAGTCTCCCCAGTGGCGATATTATATACGTGGAGTGTAACAATAGAGTTCTCATCGCCAGCCTTAGGATACTTGAAGCGGTAGGCAGTGTTATAGAGTTTATTATCGAAACGCATCATCTCGAACTCCTTGACACGGCTCTCATCAAACTTCAAATAGGCGATCTCCGAGCCATCAGGCGAGAACTCATAAGCCTTCGTAAAGCCATACTCCTCCTCATATACCCAGTCGGTAGTACCATTGATAATATGGTTCCAATTACCATCGTCGGTGATGTTGAAAATGTCGTTGGTAACGAGGTTATATAGGAAGATATCGTTGCGGTAGGACATAGCCAAATAGCGAGAGTCTGGCGAGAAACATACGTCACGAACATCGTCGATACGAATCTTCGAGCCATCAGGACACGCTACATAGTAGTCCGAAATGTAGGAGTGGCGATAGATCTCCTCGCGTGGCGACTCTCCGTCCCACATCTCATAGAGAGCCATAGTGCCATCTGGCGACTTAGCGTACGACATAATGAGATTCTCGGCCGTAAAGACTACAGTGCCATTGGATGGTTTCTTATAATCGAAGAGGAGGACCTCACGACCACGCAACTCCATATATTGATCAGTTCCTTCGGCTGGAGTGAGGCTCTGTGGCGCAATATACTCAGGTGCGCTCTGGGCTCTACTCTCAACCATCTCCAAATAACTAACCTGTGCCGAGGCAGTAACAACGGCTCCAAGCAGTGCTAAAATAGACAAGATTCTTTTCATAGTAGTTTATCGGTTTAATTTATCTTCGGGTTAAATATCGTCTATCGAGAAGTCGTAACTTAGTCGCTTACCTGTGGTAAACTTCGAGTTGTCGAGTTTCGAGTTGAACTGATCGACAGTAACACGTATATTCTCCTCATAAGGAGGCATCAACAAATCGAAATTGAGGGCGTAGTTGATAGCCGTCTCGATGATTGATACCAACGACTCTCTATCGATCTTGCGACTACCAAAGGCCATAGGGCGCACCAACGTCTGGCGCTTACCCTCCACGAAGAAGGCCTTCTCGCGGTTGATAAAGATGCGACCAATGAGGTAACCCTCGTCGGCATTACGGTTGTACTTCAACGAGTCAGAGAGGAAGTTATAGATGTTGATAACGCCAATGTAGGAGTTATCTCTATCCTGCTGGACATAGCCATTCTGCCAGATGATATGATTAGAGTCGAACTCGAAGATGTCGGTGTGCATCTGGAAGAGTAAGATGTCGCTGGCAACCTGAAGTTGTGCCTCGAACTTACCTCTATCGCGATACTCGATACGCACACGGCGGTCAAGTTTACCGTCGAGCTCATCATCTATCTCCGAAGCCATCTCGAACAGGGTCTCCTTGAGTTCGTTGAAGGTAGAGAAGGTGTTATCAAAAATCTGTTGTTTCAGAGTAGACTTCTTAACTATCGACTCCAAAATTTTCTCTCGTAATGTACTCATACACTATATCTTAAATTTATTTTCGTTCTCTATCGTAGACGAAGAGATTGGCCTACGACAAGCGCATCCTCAGGATGGATTCTATTCAACTTGGCCAACTGCTGAAGGCGGATACCATAGAGTTGCGACAACTGGTAGAGGGTCTCACCCTCAACCACACGGTGCAACATATCGCTACCACTCCAACGTGATGCCTTGCGCTCGATATATACCACATCGCCCTCGTTAGGCTCTACGCCCTTCGACACGTCATTAAACTTTCTAAGGGTCGCAGGGGCAATGTCGAACAACTCGCCAAGATGCTCATAGTTATCCCCTTGCTTAGCCACAACATAGTGCGCGCCATTAGTGAGGTAGACATTATAGCCCTTATGCGAATTTATCGTTACTCGGAAGTTGTTAGGGTCGATACCCCTATCGGCATAGGCCTTGGTGGCATCCTTAACTGCCGTCTGTACAATCTCCGTCTCGACAACCTCCTCACTATTTGGGCCGTCCACAGGCGATGCTACCAATGCTGCGAACTCCTTAGCCATATACTCATCATACTTGGCGATACCATTCTTCTGGTCGAGGAGCCCTAAATTATAACGCTCGATAAGCGAGATTAGGCGCTCGGCATAGTCGGGGGCAGTGGCATAGCCTGCCGTTTTAAGACCCTTAGCCCAACTCTTATAGTCGTCGATATCGTAGGCGAAGAGGAACTCATAGCGCTTACCCTCGCTGAGGAATTCGGCGTGATCCTGGAACGAAGCCTCCACAGTATCATAGACACGGAAGCAGTCGTCGGGGTTGTCGTCGGAGTGAATGATACTCTTTCCGGTCCACGACTTCTTGCACTTGATGCAGAAGTGGTTGTTTGCCACACGCGCCAAGTAGCCATTGCCGAAGCCCGACTCAAGGATTGCCTGAGCCATGGTGATACTTGCGGGGATACCATAAATCTCCATATTTTCCACCGCCGTAGTGCGCCATTTATAGATATACTCCTCTGGGGTCATCTTCTCCCACTGCTCAGTTGGGGCGAGTTCCTTTCCCTTTTCGGGTTCTGCGACTTGCGCCCTCAGTGAAGCAATAGAGCTTAGAAAAAGGGCAAGCATTAATATCGATATCTTAACAACTTGACTCATATCAAATATTCTTTGTTATGGCATACTTTTTTGCAAAGATACAAAAAGGAGAGGTAATATAAAAGTGTGCAAGTCGCTTTTTTGCGGAAAGAGTTGATATTTTAGTTGATAAAAGCGTAGTTTTTCGATGACAAGAAAAAAAAAGAGTGCTGACATAGGCCAAACAAAGCCATACGCCAGCACCCTTAAATCTAAGATTTAATCGCAACCAAACGAGGGGTTAGAATGCCACAACAGGAGCAACCTCTGCACCCTCCTGAGCCTCGAACATCTCCATCTTCTCGAAACCAAACATCGAAGCGATAAGGTTGGTAGGGAAGCGACGAATAGAGGCATTGAAATCACGCACCTGCTGATTATACTCCCTGCGCTCGGTAGAGATACGATTCTCCGTACCCTCAAGTTGCTTCTGCAAATCCATAAAGTTCTGATTTGCCTTTAGGTCTGGATAACTCTCCGAGATAGCGATAAGGCGACCAATAGCCGAACCCACCTCATCCTGCCTCTTTGTCCACTCGGCCATCTGCTCTGGAGTAGCCGTCGTTGGGTCGATATTCAATGAGGTAGACTTAGCACGTGCCTCGGTCACGGCCATTAGTGTCTGCTCCTCGTGAGCAGCATAGCCCTTCACCGTAGCAACGAGGTTAGGAATGAGGTCTGCACGACGCTGGTAAACAGTCTCCACATTTGCCCACGCCTCCGACACCTTCTCTTGTTTTGTCACCAATCCATTGTATGATACAATGGCCCATACGACAACCACAGCGACAACGCCAAGAACAATCCATAAAGTTTTGTTTTTCATAGTTTTATATTTTTAGTTAATATCTCTCTTTATACTACCAACTTGAGCCAGAGCCTCCGCCACCGAAACTTCCTCCACCGAAGCCTCCACCACCAAAGCCTCCTCCGCCAAAGCCACCACCACGATAGCCTCCGCCCATAGGGAAGAGCCAAATACCTCTGCCACCATTACCTCCATTGCTATCAGTATGGTCGTCACCATTACGACGACGCACGTGGTCCTTATCGCAGTGGTCGCAGTGGAGCTTTTCGACTATAATCGTACTCTGCCCCATCTGCATACGCTCGGTACTCACAACTCTCAACGTATGGTGCTTGCAATAGGGACACTTATTCTTTTGATACTGATTTACAAGTATTAAGATGATTGGCAACACGACCATCACCAACACCATCAGAAGGGCCAATATCATCGCCTCGGCATCGGCCTCGTCTTCATTTGAGGCACGTGGCAACTCTCCGCCTGAGAGCACCTCGTCGATAGCACGCATACCCTCGACCATACCCTTTGCATAGTCACCTCCGCGAAAGTAAGGCACCATATACTCCTGTTGTATGCGGTAGCAAAGCACATCGGGTAACACCCCCTCAAGGCCATAACCCGTATGAAAGCGTATCTCGCGCATATCTTCAACGAATAGAATACCCAGTCCGTTGTCGAGTTCGTCGTCGCCTACGCCCCAACTCTTGAAGAGTTCTTGTGAGAAGCCGACCATATCACGAGGATAGATATCCTTCAAAACGACAATGGCGACCTCGGCAATACCTCGCTCCTTAAGCGAAAGAGACAACGAGTCGAGCGTAGCAACAGCTTCGCTCGGCAGGATAGCATCGGGATTCGAAACGAAACGCTCCCTATTTTTCAGTTGCACATTCTCGACCTCCTCCACTTTGTAGCCTCTCGCCCCTACCTCAAAGACCATAGAGAGGAGCATCACCACAACAAAGGAGAGTCGTAGCATTATTCGACTTTTCATATATAATAAAATACGGGTGATGCCGATTTATTGTTTCAGCCCCACCCGTAATATCACATTTTTTTTTAATTTTCTATCGCTTAGAGTCAATAACCTCAGCCAATCGACCAAAGACCTCGTCCATAGTACCCAAGCCATTTACCTCGGCATACTTGTTCTGCTTGGTGTAGTGGTCAGCAACGATAGCCGTCTGCTGGCGATAGACCTCAATGCGGTTGCGGATGACACTCTCCGAACTGTCGTCGGCACGACCAGAGTCCTTGCCACGAAGAAGAATACGCTTAACCAACTCCTCCTCAGGAACATCCATATAGATCATAACATCGACCTTTGAGCCTATCTCTTCGAGCAACGTATCGAAGATCTCGGCCTGAGCTGTTGTGCGAGGAAAACCATCGAAGATGCAACCCTTGTCGTTGTGAGTACGCATATAGTCACGCACCATCTCAACTACGATAGAATCGGGAGCAAGCTCACCACGAGAGATATAACCCTCCATACTCTTACCAAGCTCAGTACCACGCTTAATCTCCGAGCGAATAACCTCACCTGTCGATATATGATACAAATCGTAGTGCTCTGCCAAACGAGCAGCCTGTGTACCCTTGCCACAACCTGGAGCACCGAAAAGTATAATATTTAACATATCTTATTTAAGTTTTACGTTATATCTTATTAATAGTCGTTTTAAAAAAATTTGACGCAAAGATATATTTTTTTTTGCAATTATCCAATCAAAACGATACTTTTGCAAAAAATTTAGAAAATATTTAAAACATCTAATATCTTATTCAGATGGAGAAGAAAAATAGCACGGAAATCGCCACTCTTGGTGAGTTTGGCCTAATTGATCGTCTCACCTCAAAGCTTAAGAGACGCAACGACAGCACACTTTTGGCTTCGGGAGATGATGCCGCAGTCATTGACCTCGGCGACGAGTTGCTATTGCTAACTACGGATATGATGACCGAGGGTATCGATTTCGACCTCAGCTACTTCCCACTCAAGCACCTCGGCTACAAGGCTATCGTGCGTGGTGTAAACGACATCCTTGCGATGAATGGTCGCCCTGAGCAGGTCGTAGTGGCACTCGGCATCTCGGCAAAAATCTCGGTAGAAGCACTCGATGCCCTCTACGAGGGTATGGAGCAGGCGTGCAAAGAGTTGGGCGTAGATATCGTGGGTGGTGATACCACCGCCTCGATGAATGGTTTGGTGATAACAATCTCAGCTACAGGACGCGTTAAGCGCGAAGAAATTGCCTATCGTTCAGGTGCTAAGGAGCACGACCTCATCTGCATCACCTCGAACCTCGGTGGCGCATATATGGGTCTCCATCTCTTAGAGCGCGAGAAACGCGTATTGAAGGATATCGAGAACCCTGAGCCTAAGTTCCAGGGGTATGAGTACCTCCTTGAGCGCTACCTCAAGCCACGCGCACGTACAAACGTATTGGAGGCTCTGCGCGAAGAGGGCATAAAGCCTACTTCGATGATTGACCTCTCGGATGGTTTGGCTTCGGACCTACGACAGATTTGTCGCTCGTCGAAGTGTGGCGCACGCATCTACCTTGAGCGCATACCTATAGCTCGTCAGACATCGGAACTCGCAGAAGAGATGCACATCGACCCCGTTATCGCAGCGTTGAATGGTGGCGAAGACCACGAGTTGCTCTTCACCGTTCCTTTGGAGATGCAGGAGAAGGTGATGAAACTGGGATTAGTAGACGTCATCGGCCACATCACTCGCGAGGAGTCGGGCGTGATACTCGTAACCCCTGATGGCGAGGGCATTGCCCTTAAGGCTCAGGCATTCGACCGTTAGGCAATATCTCAATCTTGATACAAAATAGGCTGTTGGCGTCCCCAACAGCCTATACTTTATCACCAGCAGAGGCTACTTTGTGGTATATATAAGATGCTCCAACTCCCTAAGTAGGTTACGCTGGGGGTCCTCCGGAGCATACAGGGCAAAGATAACAACTAAGGCCTCGGAACTCTTCTCATCGATGGTTGTATAGCCTACGAATGGGCCACCCATAAAGTCGTTGGCAACCTCCCACCAGCCACGCACCTCGAACCAAACGCGACCATTAATATCTATATCCGATCTAAACGACATTGAGGATGGCTCGTTCGACAGACGCATATACGAACCCGAAGCACCCTTGCTCGAAATCGTTGCCAACTTCTGATCTATAGCACCCATAACCGAAAGGGCCTGCATATCTACTGGAAGCGTGGTGTCGCAAGGGGTCTTGAAGGCAAAGATATACTGAGCACGTGCGGGATAGTCGCGTATATACCACAACAACTCCTTATCTGCGGTATTAGCCTTATAGAAGTGTGCCGGGATAATCATCTCTATGCCCGTATGCTCCTTGAAGTCGGCCATCAGCAACTCGGCAGGATTTACCGAATAGTATCTATTGCTCTTATTACGCTCACCCTTCTCGAACTCCTCACGAATAGCATCATCAGCCTCATCGAAGAGGGATAGGGCAGATGCTACACTCGGAGCCGTCACGGTAACCACGGTCTGAGGGCGCGCATAGAGATTCTTCGATACGGCGTATGTTGCCTCATCAACCGTGGGGTTGATGCTCACCACAAAGAGGTTAGGGTATTTTCTATCGATATCCGAGGCACTGCGCGGAGCAACCTGCTTCACTATATTGAAGTAGCCCTGAGGACGTGTGAGGCCTGGGGCCGACTCCTCCAGCAAATCGCACACAGCATACGACAGGTCGCCACGCCAAGACTCATCGTCGCAGATAACCACAACATCATAGGCTTCACCCGCTGTGGTCTTCTCAGGAAGAGTATTTCTTACGGTGCAACCACAACTAAAGGCCATAACAAATGCAATAAAAAGGAGAACTCTATTTTTCATACTCTAAAACAATTTATTGGTTCAACCACAAATAGCGAGCAAAAAGCGCGTCGCTATATATACAAAGGTAGTCATAGTTTTTCGATTTACAAAAAAATAAGTTACTTTTGCATCACCGATATACTTTTGATAGATTAAGCGGATGAGAATTAGACCAGGCATATTGCTACAGTGGCTCTTTCCGAATGTGGTATGGAGCATCGAGGATAACGAGGGTATCTACCTCACCTTCGACGATGGCCCTACGCCAGGCGTTACAGAGTGGATACTCCAAACCTTGGAGCGCTACGACGCCAAAGCCACATTCTTCGTGCTGGGAAAGAACGTAGAGTTGTATCCCGACCTATACCAGATGATACTCGACAAGGGGCATAAGATTGGCAACCACACCTACTCCCACCAGAAGGGTTGGGGTATGCCTCTTGATAGATATATTGAGGATGTAGACTTGGCTGGCGATATGCTACATACAGAACTCTTCCGCCCACCCTACGCACGTATCACTCGAACACAGTTGCGCCAAATAGCCCAGCGCTATCGCGTGGTGATGTGGAACGTACTATCGCGAGACTATAACAGGAAACTATCTCCAAAGGCTTGCCTCATGGGCACAATAAAGGGGTTGCGTGGTGGCGATATAATATCATTGCACGACAGCGACAAGTCATTCCGTAATACCAGCTATGTACTACCCATTCTCTTGCGTAAGGCTCACGAATTAGGGTTGAAATGTAAAATTTTGGAGTTGTAGCAATGAAGATAGTTGTAGCAATAACAGGGGCCAGTGGCGCCATTTATGCCCGCCAATGCTTGGAACTCCTACTTAGCAATAAGGGGGTTGAGAAGTTGGGTGTAATCCTAAGCAAACATGCCCCCGATGTCATTAAGGCTGAAGGCATAACACTTCCCGAAGATGAGCGAATCACATATTTTGATAACGACGATATGTGGGCCTCGGTAGCCAGTGGCTCGGCTAAGTGGGATGCTATGCTCGTTGTACCAGCATCGATGGGCACAGTTGCACGTTTGGCCACAGGTGTTTCGCAGACTTTGATTGAGCGCGCAGTAGATGTGATGCTTAAGGAGCGCAGGCGCGTGGTTGTGGTTGTACGCGAAGCTCCCTACTCGCTAATTCACCTTCGCAATATGACTACGCTAACGGAGTGTGGTGCTATAGTATTTCCAGCATCCCCCTCATTCTACTTCGGCACAACGACGATAGAGGAGCTCTGTATGGAACTCTCACGAAGGATTGTGGGTATGTTGGGAGTGGAGGTAGCGCATCGCCAGTGGGGCGAGTAGTTGTGCGCCTACATAGTTCGTATATAGTGATAATCCTTGGCTAACTGCTCCTTAAGGTCGGTGATAGAGGAGAAGCGCTTCTCATCGCGAATCTTCTCTATTAGGCGCACTACAAGACGACGACCATAGAGGTCGCCAGAGAAATCTATGACATGGGTCTCAAGAAGCAACTCCTTGCCCCCAACAGATGGGCGCACACCCACATTGGACATCGCTCGATAGCAGACACCATCGATAACAACCTCCGACACATAGACTCCACGCTCTATATCTGGATAACCCTCAAGGGTCATATTTGCGGTAGGAAAGCCCAATGCACGACCTATCTTACGGCCGTGAACAACCTCTGCCTCAATCTCAATCATCACTACTTAGTCATTTGACTTGTTAATTTCCTAACTAAACTATACTCCGAGAAGAACTCACGGGCAAAGACGCGCAAAATGGTGTAGAGTGGAATGGCCAAGAGCATACCCCACACACCTGCGACATATCCCGCAATGGAGATACATAAGAATATCTCCAAGGGGTGAGCCTGCACACGATCGGAATAGATGGTCGGCTGTATAATAAAATCGTCGATGAGCTTCACAACGGCAATCGTTGAACAGAGAATCAGCACGGTATGTAACACATCTCCCTCGATAGGTGAGATAATGGCGATGCACAACGACAAGAAGCTGCCGATGACAGGGCCAGCGTATGGTATAAGATTGAACACACCGATAAGCAAGCCGACAATAAGGGCATCGCTACTCTTCATACCGAAGATAAGCATCGCCACCGAGATAACCACGATAAGCAACAGACTCTCAACCATAAGGCCACCAAAATAGCGCGACAAAAGGGTTGTGATAGAGTCCAAGGCATTGAATACGTTGGTGTGGTACTTATCAGGGAAGAAGATTGCAACAAGGCGGTAGAACAGACCATCCTCCTTCATAAAATAGAAGGTGATGAACGACACCGAGAAGAAGGCTATGGCAGCACTCTTAATCACCGAAGCGACACTCGAAAAGGTCTTCACGTAGTCTACATCTACGAGGTTCAATATAAAGTTTTTGAAGGCATCGCCCACGTCGTTGAACTCCAACGAGAATGTACGCTGAAGCATAACTCTTAAGTTGCTTATCGAGGACTCTATAACGGCAGTGACACCATCCCAATCCATAGCCGCCAACTCGTGAACCTTGCCAAAGAGTAGCGGAATGAAGAGCGCACAAAGAAGCCCAACGACCACCCACATAACAACGAGCGTTATGGCCGCGGCTAAGGTGCGCGACATCGAGTGATTGAACAGGCGTATACGCAACAACTTAACTACCAGAGGACGACCTACGAGCGATAGAATTGCAGCCAGAATAATGTATAACACTATCTGCCAAAAATACCACACAAGGCCCAAGACCAAGCCAATGATGGCAATAGATATCACCCCCTTGATAATCCTCTCGACGTTCATCCTAAGTATCTCCTCTATTTATTACGCTTCAGACGTGCGATAGGCGTCTGCGAGCCGATGACAGGGTCACCAATCTCAACAAACAACTCAGCATCCTTAGGGATAAGCAAATCTACACGTGAGCCAAACTTGATGAAGCCCAACACGCTATTCTGATCCACCTTATCGCCTGGCTTAACGTAGTTTACGATGCGTCGTGCCACGAAGCCTGCAATCTGGCGGATAAGAACCTTGCAACCGCTGGTATGGCGCACAACGGTAGTGGTACGCTCATTCTCGGTAGAAGACTTAGGGTGCCAAGCCACAAGGAAACGGCCGTGGTGGTGCTTGAAGTACTCCACCTCTCCAGGCACAGGCATCCAATTGACGTGTACGTTGGTAACAGACATAAAGATAGATATCTGAAGCATCGGGCCACTTATATATTCGTCGGCCTCGACAACCTCCGTAACAACGACACGGCCATCGCAAGGCGAGAATATCAACTCCTCATCGTGAATCTGAACACGTCGTGGCTCACGGAAGAAGGCTGCAACGAAGAACCAGAAGATGAGCAAGAAAATAGACATAAACCACATTATGGCACTCGGCGTATCCAAAAAGAGGTAGACGAGCAACCATATCGAAAGACATATAAGGCCTGTGATGCCTATAATGATATATCCCTCTTTGTTAATCTTCATAAGGTATAGTTTTTTAGGTTAGTATTCGATTATAAGTTTGGTACTACAACAACTACAAGGAGGTAGATAAATGCAAATGGGGCAGAGAGAATCAATGCATCGAAGCGGTCGAGGATACCACCGTGGCCAGGCAAGATATTACCTGAGTCCTTGACACCTGCATCACGCTTAAACATCGACTCCACCAAGTCGCCTACCACACTCGACAACGACACCACAACAGAGAGACCGAGCCATACTCCGAGGTTACCACCTACGACCACGGCACCCACAGCACCCATAACCATAGCACCTATGACACCTCCTACGAAACCCTCCCACGACTTCTTAGGCGAGAGGCGCTCACACATCTTATGGCGACCAAGGGTGATACCTACCAAATAGGCAAAGACATCGTTACCCCAGACGATAAAGAGGTAGAAGAGGAATACCAGAGGAGTCCAGCCAAGTGGTGAGAGCATAAGTGGCACTGTCAGCATCAACGACATAGGTACAGCCACGTAGAAGATTCCCATAATGGTAGATGCTATATTAAGCATTGGGGTCTTTTTAGCAAGGAATACCTCACGTACAAAGATAAGGGCTATGCCTACTACAAGAACTACGAAACTAGCCACCAACCCTACTTCGCACACTGCTTTAGCAACCCAATCTAATTTACCATTATCAACGTAATTAACCCACGCTCCTAAAGAGATTACACATCCCAAAACATATATGGTGCTGATAAGCATTCCTAAACCTCGCTGTGGCTCTACTCCCTTAGCTGCAACAAGTTTATAGAACTCCCAAACACCTATCACCGTGATTAAAAGCATCAATGTTCCGAAGCCCCAATAGCCCATATAGGCAGCTACCACAACAATTGCCAACAACACGGCACCGCTCAATGTTCTAACTATCAGGTTACGAAGTTTATCGCTCATAGCTCTACCCTTGTTAATCTGTCAATAATTACTTATTATCCTGAGCCTCAGTGCTCTGCTCTGACTCTTCAACTCTCTCTGGCTCAACAACGACACTCTCCTGAGTATCGGTCTCCTCCTTATGCTGAGCAGGCTTACCCAAGATAGACTCAATATCCTCAGTAAAGATAGTCTCCTTTTCAAGCAACAGGTCGGCGAGGCGCTCGATATTCTCGCGCTCGGCCACCACAATCTCTTGAGCCTTTGCCACAGCCTCATCAACGATACGGCGAACCTCCTCGTCAATAAGTTCTGCGGTGCGCTCCGAGAATGGTTTTGTGAAGGTATCACGCTGACCCGTAGCATCAAAGAAGCTAACATTACCAACCTTTGGACTCATACCGTAGTATGCCACCATAGCATAAGCCGTCTTCGACGTACGCTCCAAGTCGTTCAATGCTCCCGTAGAGGTGACATCCATAATCACCTGCTCGGCAACGCGTCCCGCAACCAAGCCAGATAGCTTATGCATAAAATGCTCGACATTGTGATTAACCCTCTCCTCAGGGAGATACCACGTAGCACCCAACGAACGGCCACGAGGTATGATGGTTATCTTGAGTACGGGATCGCAATGCTCTAAACGCCACATAACCGTAGCGTGACCCGCCTCGTGAATAGCTGTAGAGCGACGCTCCACGGGGGTCATAGGCATATTTCTACGCTCCAAACCTCCTACGATTCTATCGATAGCCGCAAGGAAATCCTCCTGTGTAACACAACTCTTCTTATGACGTGCAGCGATGAGCGCAGCCTCGTTACATACGTTTGCGATATCGGCACCAGCAAAGCCAGGAGTCTGCTTAGCGAGGAACTCCCTGTCAAGACCCTCAGCGAGTTTTATCTTACGAAGGTGTACATCGAAGATCGCCTTGCGCTCCTTAACATCGGGTAGACCCACCTCAATCTGGCGGTCGAAACGACCAGCACGCATAAGGGCCTTATCCAAAATATCTACACGGTTGGTAGCCGCCAAGACAATAACACCAGCATTGGTCTGGAAACCATCCATCTCGGTAAGCAACTGGTTGAGCGTATTTTCGCGCTCATCATTGCCAGAGAAGCCCGAATTCTTACCTCGCGCACGGCCAATAGCATCAATCTCGTCGATGAAGACGATACAAGGTGCTACCTTCTTAGCCTGGTCGAAGAGGTCGCGAACACGTGAAGCACCAACGCCCACAAACATCTCGACGAAGTCCGAACCAGAAATCGAGAGGAACGGCACATTGGCCTCGCCAGCAACAGCCTTAGCCAACAACGTCTTACCCGTTCCTGGAGGGCCTGCCAAGAGCGCACCCTTAGGAATCTTAGCACCCAACTCCTGATAGCGCTTAGCATTCTTGAGGAAGTCTACAATCTCCATAATCTCGATCTTAGCCTCCTCCAAACCAGCAACATCCTTGAAGGTCACCTTATCCTTAGCATCCTTATCTGAGGTCTGTGTGCGAGCTCGGCCAACACTCATAATATCCTTACCGCCACCAGCACCACGTGTCATCGAGCGAATCATAAAGATAAAGAACACTATGAAGATTAGCCAAGGGAGGAACTCAAGGATATAACTCATCCACCCCTTCTCAGTGCGACCATACTTCACAACTACTGGCTCGACCTCTGGGTTAATCTCCTTGGCCTTAGCCTCAGCCGTAGCAATGCGCTCAGCAAAATACTGAACATCGCCACCAGTATTAAAGACAACCTGAACACCTGTCATCGGCACCGTAGCAAAACGCTCATCCTTAGCCAATGAATCCAACATATCTTGACGCAAATAGAGACTCGCCTCCTCCTTATCGCGAACCTCAATGCGCTCAACACATCCCTTCTCAACCAGTTCATCAACCATATTCCAATCACCCTCCACAGGACGAGTGTTTGGAGTATCCATCATCGAGTAGCCAATAATAACTATGGCCACCAAAGCCCAGAACCACATAAAATTAAAACGTGGCTGCAGGGTCTGCTTCCTATCTTTTTTCATATTCAAGCATTAAATTAGCAATGTGCATTAAACGCACTACTAATCTATTTTATTACTCGCCGAACTCGTAACGCTTCATTGGAGCATCAGCCCACAACTCCTCAAGACGATAAAACTCGCGCAACTCTGTCTGGAAAATATGAACGATAACATCTGAATAGTCCATTGCTACCCAGAATGAGTTCTGACGACCCTCAACGCGCACTGGCCACTCACCCATAACCTCAAATACCTTCTCCTCGATACCCGATGAGATAGCATCAACCTGAGTTGTTGAATCGGCATGACAAACAACAAAGTTCGAACAAATAGCACCATCAAAACCCGACAAATCGAGCGAAACAATACCCTTTGCCTTTTTATCATCCATAGCCTCAACTATCGCATTGATCAATTTCTCCAAATTCTCCATAGTAACTCTCTTATTTTTAACTATTTAATTCAAAATCTTCGCACGCGCATACTACACACAAGCGTACAACTAAGATACAATATCCTCGCAAAGATAGTAAAAAAAATCGAAAAAAGAAATATTACTACCCCATTCATCCAAAGAATAGTCACCAAACAATAATCTTGCCCTATTTTACCCTTAGAAATCCGAACAAAAAAGAGCAAAATATCAACTATTATAAACTACTCTATTTGTCGCACACTACAGTTGCTGACCTAATCACCAAAACCAAACAATATGCAAAAAAATATAGCCCGACAGCAATAGTGCAGTCGGACTATATTTATCTAAAAATAAGTCAGTTACATAACTAAACCTTCTCCTGATCTACGCAATCTAAGATTGTCTTACGCAGAGCCTCAACAATGGACTGTTTTACATACGTACGGCTAACTGCCAAAGCAACGCGACGAGAGGTCACACCCTTAGCAATACTCTTCACTCTATTACGGCGAGACTCTGGGATAAACTCCAATGCCATCTCCGGAATAATCGTCATACACGAGGTGCAATCGACCATTCGCATTAGCGTATCCAACGACCCCGACTCGAAGTAGAAATGGGAAGGAATATCGTGGGCCGCCTGACACAACTCAAATATCTGGTCACGCATACAGTTACCTCGACTCAAGAGGATAAAATCCTTGAAGTCGATATCCTCGATGCGGATATTCGATCGCTCGAAGAGGGGGTGTGATGGCGAGACATAGGCGTAGAAATGGTCGCTGAAGAGGTCGTGTTCGGTGATGCCATCACCGCACGTTCCAGAGGCCACCAACGCAGCATCAATCTGGTCGCACTTCAACGCCTCGATAATATCGGCCGTAACCATCTCGTGAATCTCAAGTTCTACGCGTGGATACTCCTTAATAAACTGAGGGATAAACTTATGCAACAGGTATGGAGCAATGGTTGGAATAACACCTAAGCGCATCTTTCCTGCCGTCTCACCTCGCATCTCTGCAACCGACTCACGAATGTAGTTATAGGAGCGTAATGTCTCTCGCGCCTGCTCCAAAACCACCTCACCAACAGCCGTTGGAATGATAGGCTTCTTCGTTCTGTCCAAGAGAATTACGCCAAGCTCCTCCTCCAACGCCTTAATCTGCATAGAGAGCGATGGCTGTGTGACAAAACAATGCTCCGCAGCGACAGAAAAACTACCGCAATTCGCCACTGCCATAAGATATTCAAGCTGGATTATAGTCATAACATTATAAGTTATCTTCGTTTCGCATAGGCAAAATTATAAAAAAAATCTATATTAGTCAAGTCTCTATAGTAAAATTGCCAAATTTTTCCTATTTTTGTCGCCTACGAGCGTAATATACCAAAGGTAGGCTCGACAAATTATGAATGATAATACACTAATACAATGGGAAAGAAGATAATACTTACAGGAGATCGCCCAACGGGCAAACTTCATTTAGGACACTTCGTCGGCTCACTTGGCCGTCGCGTAGAGTTGCAGAACTCTGGACTCTACGACAAGATTTTTATTATGATTGCAGATGCTCAGGCCCTCACCGATAATGCAGACAACCCCGACAAGGTGCGAGACAACATTATCGAGGTGGCATTGGACTACCTCTCTTGTGGTATCGACCCCACTCGTTCAACCATCTTCATTCAGTCGTACGTAGCAGAACTAACCGAGTTGGCATTCTACTATATGAATCTCGTCACCGTTCAGCGTCTACAGCGCAACCCAACGGTGAAGGCCGAGATTCAGTTGAGAGGTTTTGCAGAGAATGGCGCCGAAGAGGAGAACTTGCAGCGCAAGGGTACGCCAGTAGGCTTCTTCACCTACCCTATCTCTCAGGCTGCAGACATCACTGCGTTCAAGGCTACTACCGTACCTGTGGGTGCCGACCAGGAGCCTATGATTGAGCAGACTCGCGAGATTGTGCATAAGTTCAACTCTGTCTATGGCGAGACACTCGTCGAGCCAGAAATTATGCTCCCAACAAACTCTGCTTGCCTCCGTCTTCCAGGAACTGATGGCAAGGCTAAGATGTCGAAGTCGCTGGGCAACTGCATCTATCTCTCAGACTCTCCAGAAGAGGTCAAGAAGAAGGTGATGAGTATGTACACCGACCCTGACCACCTCAAGATTACAGACCCAGGAAAGGTTGAGGGTAACTGCGTATTCACATACCTCGATGCCTTCTCTCGCCCTGAGCATTTCGCTAAGTACTTGCCCGAATATGAGAATCTCGATGCCTTGAAGGACCACTACCGTCGTGGTGGCTTGGGCGATGTAAAGTGTAAGAAGTTGCTCATCGCCGTATTGGAAGAGATGCTTGAGCCTATTCGTGAGCGTCGCAAGTACTACGAGCAGCATATCGAGGAGGTCTACGACATTCTTCGTAAGGGCTCCGATGAGGCTCGTGCCACAGCGCAGGAGACCCTTGAGGAGGTTCGTCGCGCTATGCGCATAAACTACTTCGAGGATAGAGAACTCATCGAGCATCAGGCTGCGGAGTATCGCAAGGAGTAAGCGAAAAAGAGGTTTCAACCCAACTTAAAACCAATGGCTACAATTCAAAACATAAAGGAGTATATCTACCAAGGATATTTGGCTCTCACCCGTCGCCTCACGAACTCACAGACGATGGCAATTCTTGCTATTCTCGTGGGATTGTGCGCTGGTGTTGTAGCCTTCATATTCAACACTCTGCTCCACACCATCACCCATCTGCTGACATCGTGGACCCCTGCCGACCAGGCACAATGGCTCTACTTGGTCTACCCCGCTATAGGTATCATCCTCGCAACACTCTTTGTGAAGTATATCGTAAAGGATGGTATCTCGGAGGGTGTTACACGTGTGCTTTACGCTATGTCGCGCAACGACTCTCGCATCAAGAGCCACAACTGCTGGACTTCGGTTGTGGGTGGTGCTACAACAATCGGATTTGGTGGTTCTGTGGGTCCTGAGGCACCTATCGTTCTTACGGGTGCTGCCATCGGCTCAAATATTGGCAAATTGGCACGTCTGAACTACAAAAACATCACGCTGTTGCTCTGCTGTGGTGCTGGTGCTGCGGTGGCTGCGGTCTTCAAAGCCCCAATTACGGGTGTAGTCTTCGTGCTTGAGATTCTTATGCTCGACATCACATCGAAATCTATCATTCCGCTGTTGATGGCCTCGATGACTGCAACAATCATCTCACTCTCGTTGCACGGCTTCTCACCTATCTATTCGGTATCGCTCACCGAGAGCGATATGTTCCAGGTGGCTCAAGTACCACTCTTCATCCTCTTGGGATGTTTCTGTGGCGTGATGGCCTACTACTTTACCTCGGTAAACTCTAAGGTCGGAGGCTTCTATAAGGGTATCACCGAGCAGTGGCGTAAGTGGCTCTATGCTGGCCTCACCCTCGGTATCCTCATCTTCATCTTCCCTCCGCTCTATGGTGAGGGTCACAACAGCTTTAGTAGCCTTATGTCGGGCGAAACAGTAGAGTTGTTCAACAACACTCTCTTCTACTCGCTCAACGAGGCCGATTGGTTCCTTATCATCTACCTCATCGCCATCATGCTCTTCAAGGTTGTGGCAATGGCAACGACAAATGCTGCTGGAGGTGTGGGTGGTACGTTCGCCCCCTCGCTCTTCGTGGGTGCCTTTGCTGGTGCTACCTTGGCGGTAATCTGTCGCACAGTATTTGGTTGGGAGATATCTATTACGTCGTTTACCCTGGCAGGTATGGCAGGTGTGATGTCGGGCGTAATGAAGGCCCCTCTTACGGCTATATTCCTTATCGCCGAGTTGTCAAATGGCTACGGACTCTTCATCCCTCTGATGATCGTTTCGTGCATATCGTTTGCCGTGAACTATGGTCTCGACCGCGACTCCATCTACACCAAGCAGTTGCGTATGCGTGGTGAATTGCTAACCCACGACAAGGACTCGTCGGCATTCGTATTCTTGCGTCTCGACCAGCTTATGGAGACCGACTTCATACGCCTCAGAGAGTCGATAACCTTGGGCGATGTGGTAAACATCATCTCCAACGCTCGACGTAACATATTCCCCGTGGTGGACAACTATGGCAAACTATTGGGTATCGTACAACTCGACGACCTACGCCACGATATGTTCGATCGCGACAAGTGGAGCAAGTCGATTATGCACTATATGATACAGCCACCAGATAAGATTCTGGAGCACGAGATGATACAGAGCATTATGCCACGCTTCGAACAGAGCAATACGTGGATGCTCCCTGTGGTGGATAAGGAGAACCACTACTTAGGTTTCATCGCTAAGTCCCAAATCTTGAACGCCTACCGCGAGGCCTTGGTGAATGTGTCGCAGGCAGATTAATGAACGAACGAAAACTAAAAAACGAAAATATAGATTATGGCATTACAATGTGGAATCGTAGGACTTCCGAACGTGGGAAAGTCCACACTATTCAACTGCTTGTCTAACGCACGTGCGCAGGCAGCAAACTTTCCTTTCTGTACCATCGAACCAAATGTGGGCGTTATCACCGTACCCGATGAGCGCCTCACAAGACTCGTGGAGATTGACAACCCCAAGCGTGTTGTGCCTACAACCATCGAGATCGTAGATATCGCTGGTTTGGTAAAGGGTGCTTCAAAGGGCGAGGGCTTGGGTAACAAGTTCTTGGCTAATATCCGTAACACCAACGCTATTATCCACGTGTTGCGTTGCTTCGAGAATGACAACATCACTCACGTTGATGGTACTGTAGATCCTGTACGCGACAAGGGTATCATCGACACGGAGTTGCAACTCAAGGATCTTGAGACCATCGAGAATCGTATCGGCAAGTGCCAGAAGCAGGCTACCGCTGGCGACAAGGTTGCTAAGCGTCAGTACGACATCCTCTGCCGCTATAAGGAGGCTTTGGAGCAGGGGCTCTCGGCTCGTACCGTGGAACTCAGTGCCGAGGAGCGCAAGGTGGTATGGGATCTTAACCTCCTTACCGACAAGCCCGTATTGTATGTATGCAACGTAGATGAGGGTGCGGCCCTTAACGGCAATGCCCACACCGAGGCTGTACGAGCTGCTATTGCCAACGAACACGCCGAGATGCTCATCGTGGCAGCGAGTGCCGAGGCCGACATCGCAGAACTTGAGACCTACGAGGAGCGCCAGATGTTCCTCGAAGATTTGGGACTTAAGGAGTCGGGCGTGAGCCGTCTTATCAAGGCTGCTTACCGCTTGCTCGACCTTCAGACATTCTTCACTACGGGTGCCGACGAGAGCCGTGCGTGGACCTTCCGCCGTGGTATGAAGGCCCCTGAGACCGCAGGTATCATCCACTCAGACTTCGAGCGTGGCTTCATCCGTGCCGAGGTTATCAAGTATAACGACTACGTAGAACTTGGCTCGGAGCGCGCTTGCCGTGAGGTAGGTAAGATTGGCATCGAGGGTAAGGAGTATGTCGTGGAGGATGGCGACATTATGCACTTCCTATTTAACGTATAACAGACTAACACTTCTATTTTATGAATAACCTTTGGAAATATATCATCATTGCTTCGGCCGTAGTGCTTTCATCAATCGTTTTCGCTTCGGCCTATACCCAGCGCTACCGCTCAAATACTGGATCAGTAACCGTTACAGGTCTTGGCGAGACAGTGTTCACTTCGGACCTTATCGTCATCAACGGTAACATCGAGACCGAGAACTACGACGCTGCCGAGGGCTACCGCACCTTGGAGCAGAGCCGTGAGAGCGTAATCAACTTCCTCACCTCTAAGGGTGTTAAGCGTGAGGAGATTTCGTTCAATATGCCTTCAACCTACAAGATGTCGGAGTCTATTTATGAGAATGGTGACTACATCGGTTCTCGCTTCTCTGGTTATAACCTCTCTCAGTCGTTCACCATCGAGTCGTCGGATGTCGATGTCGCTGAGGCTGCGGCACGTGAGCTTCCATCATTGCTTGCTCGTGGTATCACCATCGAGGTCTACAACCCATTGTACTACTACTCTGGCTTGGAGAGTGTGAAGCTCGACCTCTTGGCTGCAGCAGCTTCGGATGCTCACGAGCGCGCTAAGAACATCGTCGAGAACTCTGATGCAGAACTCGGCAACCTCATTATGTCACGTGCGGGCGTATTCCAGATTACCGCAGCTACTGGCGACGAGGAGTTCTCGGCAGGTGGCTCGTTCAACCTCTCTTCACGCGAGAAGAAGGCGCGTGTAACCGTACGTGCAGAGTATAAGATTAAGCATAAGGCAAAGTAATTTAAATAGTAACAACATAAATATCAAGATATTATGAATCGTGAAGTAAGAGTTCGTTTTGCGCCAAGCCCTACAGGCCCACTCCATATCGGAGGTGTGCGCACAGCACTATATAACTACCTTTTTGCTCGCCGTCACGGAGGCAAGATGATTCTCCGCATCGAGGATACCGATTCTCAGCGTTTCGTTCCAGGTGCCGAGGAGTATATCATCGAGTCGCTCAAATGGTGTGGTATCGAGATTGACGAGGGTGTGGGCGTTGGTGGTCCTCACGCTCCATACCGCCAGAGTGAGCGTCGTGAGATATATCTCAAGTATGCTAAGCAACTTATCGATGCTGGTTGGGCATACTACGCCTTCGACACCCCTGAGGAGTTGGACAAGTTGCGTAGCGAGGCCGAGGCTGCAGGTAAGACCTTTGCCTACAACTTCGAGGTACGCGAGCAGTTGCCTACATCGCTCTCACTCTCTAAGGAGGAGGTCGAGGCACGTATCGCTCGTGGCGACCAGTGGGTAGTACGTTTCAAGATGCCTGAGAACGAGGTTGTGAAGATGGACGACTTGATTCGTGGTCACGTGGAGGTAAACACATCGACCCTCGATGATAAGGTACTCTACAAGTCGGCAGATGCTCTTCCTACCTACCACCTCGCAAATATCGTCGATGACCACCTTATGGAGGTGTCGCACGTAATTCGTGGCGAGGAGTGGTTGCCTTCGTTGCCTCTCCACTACTTGCTCTACCGTGCATTTGGTTGGACAGATACTCAGCCTGAGTTCGCACATTTGCCACTCTTGCTCAAGCCTACAGGAAGTGGTAAGCTCTCGAAGCGTGATGGCGACAAGATGGGATTCCCTGTATTCCCACTCTTCTGGACATCACCTACGGGTGAGACATCGCGTGGCTACCGTGAGGATGGCTACCTTGCTGAGGCATTTATCAATATGCTATCGTTGCTCGGTTGGAACCCAGGTACTGAGCAGGAGATATTCTCTATGGAGGAGCTTATCAACGCCTTCTCGTTGGAGCGCGTATCGAAGGCTGGCGCACGTTTCCAGCCCGACAAGGCTAAGTGGTTCAATGCACAGTATATGCACACACTAAGCGACGAGCAGTTGGCTCCATATATGCAGCCAATCCTCAAGGCTCACGGTATCGAGGTCGCTGACGAGGTGGCTGGTAAGGCTGCGGGCATTATGAAGGAGCGTATGACCCTAACGACAGATATGTGGGATTTGACATCGTTCTTCTTCGTTGCACCTGCGGAGTATGAGGAGAAGTTGGTCAAGAAGCAGTGGAAGGGCGACAACCCTGTGATGCTCAAGGCTCTCCGAGGCGTCTTGGAGGGTATCGAGGACTTCTCGAAGGAGAATACCGAGGTGATAGTACGTGCTTGGCTTGAGCGCGAGGGCTACGGTCTTGGTCAGGTGATGAACACCTTGCGTTTGGCGTTGGTGGGTGCTGGCAAGGGCCCAGGTATGTTCGACGTTACGGAGTTCATCGGCAAGGCAGAGTGTCTTGCGCGTATCGACAACCTTATTAATAACGTAACACCTTTGGAGTAATGGAAATTCTACAGCATATATGGGGCTCGACACCTGAGGGTGAGGGCATCATACTCTACACTATGCGCAATAGCCGTGGCTCGGAGGTACAACTCTGCAATATCGGTGCTTCGATCGTGAGTGTGAAGTTTGCCGACCGTCAGGGCAACATCGACGATGTTGCTTTGGGCTATAAGGATGCCTTGAGTTATATCGGTGATGGTGCAGCGAGTGGCAAGAGCGTAGGCCGTGTGGCTGGTCGCATCGCACGTGGCTATATGGTTGTTGATGGTGTGGAGTACCGCTTGGAGGTAAACAACGGCCCTAACCATCTTCACGGAGGCTCTAAGGGCTTTGCCAACCGCTATTGGGAGGGTCGTGTAGAGACCAACCGTGTGGTATTCTCATACATTGCCGAGGATATGGAGCAGGGCTACCCTGGCGAGTTGGTCGTGGAGGCTGTTTACGACTTCGACGACGAGGACAACCTCGAAATTACATACCTCGCAAAGAGCAATAAGACCACCGTGGTAAACCTCACCAACCACCTCTACTGGAATCTCCACGGCGAGGGCTCGGACAAGACAATCCTCGACCACGAATTGCGTCTCAACTGCTCTCAGGTATTAGAGATGGATACCGTGCAGATTCCTACGGGCAAACTACTCGATGTGAAGGGCACGGCCCTCGACTTTACCGAGTGGCGAGAGTTTGGCAAGGAGATAGACTCGGAGTTCAACAACATACGCACCTACAGAGGTTACGACCACTGCTTTGCCGTGGATGGCTGGCAGAAGAATATCCTCAAGGAGGTAGGTGAGTTGCGTTGTCAGGCTACGGGACGTAAGGTGACAATACTTTCGTCGCAACCAGCAGCCGTACTCTATACGGGTAACTGGTTGGCTGGTGGATGCCCTCTAACCAAGTCGGACAAGTACTACAAGGATTATGCAGGTGTGGCTATTGAGTGTCAGGGATATAGCGATGCTGTAAACCACCCACACTTCCCCTCTATAGAGCTAAAGGCCGACGAGTTGTACTGCCAAAAGATAGTATTCCGTCTCGGCACATTTTAACCCTTAGAACGATACTAAAATGGATAAAAAGGCGACGACTTATAATACATCATGTGTATTATAGTTTCGCCTTTTTTGCCTACCAAAAACCTACAAACTAAGATGAAACGAGCATTAATTGCTACCATAGCAACCCTACTCTTTGCATCTTGTGTGACCGACCCTATGGAGCAATCACACGATGGTGCTACTTCCCAGAGTAAGATTGTCAATCCGTCGGCAACACCCGCAGAGGGACTCCTTTTGGTGCGCCTTGCCGAGGGGGCTACACTGCCCTCCTTCAGCGATGTCGCAGGCATAGCTATCGAGGCTGAGTTGCTAATCCCTCGTTCAGCCATTCGAGAGCACTCTTCGTTAGACAACTGGTACATACTTCGCTTCGACAAGAGTGCCGATGTAAAGGGTGTTGCGTCGCGCATCGCCACTAACGAGGCAATCGACAGAGTGGAGTACGACGTAGAGATGAAACGTCCAGAATACCAGAGTTTCGGCACTGTTGCGGGCCGTCCAGAGCCTACACGTGCCGTGGAGTACCCCTTCAACGACCCTGAGTTGCCTTGGCAGTGGCACTACCACAACGACGCTTCGTTAAGCGCCGATGCTGTGGCTGGCGCAGATATCAATGCCATCAATGCGTGGAAATACTGCACGGGCGACAACCGCATCGTCGTTGCCGTGGTGGATAGTGGCATTATGTTCGACCACCCCGACTTGGAGGATAATATGTGGTATAATGAGGCTGAGCGTTTCGGCCTTACGGGCGTAGATGACGACAACAACGGTTATGTCGATGACATCTATGGCTACAACTTCGTCTGGGATAGGGGCGATATCACCCCTGGCGACCACGGAACACACGTGGCAGGTACTATCTCTGCGGTGAACAACAACAGCTACTCAGGCTGTGGCATTGCGGGAGGTACGGGCAAAGGTGATGGCGTACGCCTTATGTCGGTGCAGATCTTCGATGGCGATGACGGTTGCTTTGGTCACCAGTTGGCCAAGGCTATATGCTATGCCGCAGATAATGGTGCTGACATTGCCAATAACTCTTGGGCATATCAGCCCTATACCTACAACACCGATAAGGACTACACCGACTGGAATGGTGTCCTGCAGGAGGCTATCGAATACTTCAAAGCCGAAGGTGGCAAGGATAGTCCTCTGGATGGTGGTCTTATGATTTTTGCTGCGGGCAACGAGTCTTCACCCGTAGCCGACTACCCTGGTGCTTACTATAGCAACGTATGTGTGTCGGCAATGGCTCCAAACTTCACCCCAGCCTACTACACCAACTATGGCCCAGGTGTGAACATCTGCGCCCCAGGTGGCGATGCTACCTATGGTACCATTATGGCTATATCATCTACATCATTAAACCTCTCAGATGGCGGATATGAGTACATGCACGGTACGTCGATGGCTACGCCTCACGTAACGGGTTGCGCTGCACTCGGCCTATCGTACGCCCTAAAGAGGGGGTATCAGTATAGTGTGGATGAGTTCTGCAACATCCTACTTACATCTGTCCACGACATCAACCCATATATGGTCGGCTCACGTGAGTACTTCAGCCATAGTTCTGGTAAACACGAGGAGTTTGAATTGGCACCATACAAGAATAAGCTCGGAACGGGATACATAGATGCTCACCTGCTACTTATGCAGATGGACAACACCCCTTGTCTCTACCTAAGCACAGGTGCTGAGCAGAGTCTCTCGCTCGACGCATTCTTCGGCGAGGCATCAGAGATGCTAAAGTATGAGAGCTGCACGATGGAGAACGATACGCTTGAGACATTGGGCATAACAGAGATGCCACAGATTGTAGGCGGTATGCTCAAGATTAGTTGCACCAAGCCTGGCGTTGGTCGAATCAAGGTTACGGCTATCGTCGGTGGCGACGAGATAGGTGGCGACTACAATATGGGCGGTATGACCGTTGAGCGAGAAATAGAGTTGGTAGTTCGAGGCTCAGTGGCCACGAATGGTGGTTGGTTGTAAACCCTTAAAACCATATGACTATGAAGCAATTTATATATACACTTCTTGCTACTGTAGCACTTCTTGGTAGCTCGTGCGAGCCAGTAATCATAACAGAGAACAATCCCGACGTATGTTTCTACTTCGGCAAAGTAACCATAGAGACAACCGAAAATGAGGCTACTTTGGAGATGGTAAAACCATATATCACCGTAGATGGCATCAAGGATGAGAGCGCAAGAGTATCCATCATCTATTGGGAGGCTCTCAACGAGGCAAGCATCACCGAGCTTACGGAATACACCACCACAGAGGAGAACAAAATAGTATTCACACTGACAGGACTCAAAACTGAGACCAAATACTATGCCTACGTCAGTGTAGAGTGTAGTTATGGTAGCGAACGTGAGGGATTCGAGTTTATGACCCAAAAGCACAAGCCCCAAATTTCGACACGTGTAAGGAGCGAGTTCGAATTGGATAGAGGCCTGTTTGCTACGGTAAAGCTCAGCGAGATAGAGTACAAGGTGGATGGCAAGGATGAGGCTATTGCGTTTGTTAAATTTGAGTATAAGCACAACAACGGAATGGCCAATAACGAGTGGGTAACCCAGGAGTATGCGGGAAGCAGCATCAACGCAGGTCGCCTAACTATAGATATACCTATGCAGGGCCACAACTACCTCGTAGAAAAGGGTAAATACGACTACCGTATTATCTTCGTACCCGAGAATAGCGACCTCGATACTCGCAATGTGCAAGAGAGTGAGTTCCAGACCTCATACGCCAAGATTACATCGAAGTTCACAGCACCTATCGTTAGTCTAAAGGAGAACTATATCGATGCATCTATTCTTGAGGCAGAGGTCTTCCTCGACGGTATTGCTGCCTCCGACTACGACTCTGCATCCCCCTTCTACGGCTTTGCCTACAGAGAGAAGCGCAGCAACGAGTGGACGATTGTGGAGGCTGAGCGAAAGAGTAATGGCATAGCGACAAAGATTGCAAGACAAGACCTTGTGGAGGGTGCTACATACGAGGTTAGGGGCTATATCTCGGCGGGTAAGCAGAACTTTATATGCACATCGGACATTGTAGAGATCACTCTCACCTCTAACGACCAGCCTGTGACTCCCGACCAGCCTATAGTGCCAGAGCCTCCCGTGGGTGGCGACACATCGACAATTGAGGGTGTATGGCATCTTACAACTTGGCGTGGCGCAACCCCATCGTTTGAGGTATATCTCGACATCACTGCTACGGGAGGAATAACCCTCTACCAGTGCATCGAGAGCAGTTATTGGGACATTTTCCAGAGTACGGCAGCTATTGAGGAGGGCATTATCAACGGCGTCTACACCGATGGCACAGCGTGGGCAACCTCATACTACCTAACCGTAGATGGCGACGCTATGACGTGGGTGGATAGCAACGACCCTACCGACATCTCTATCTACAGCCGTTCGGAACTTCCTGAGCAGATACCAACCAAGGATGATACACGCGCTATGACATCTACAAGGTTCTTGTAGAGAACAAAACGCAAATTAAATGGGCTATCCAACATAATGTTGAATAGCCCATTTTTTGGTAGTTGCCCTACCCTAATACCTATGATTAGTTAAGGGTTGGAAGGAATGAGTACTCCTTACCGTAGTACAAGTGCTGCTCTACGTAGTTTGCAGGGTAGGTAATCTTAACATCAACAACCTCGCCTGCCTCGTTAGTTACAAGCTCATACTCTGGGTTTACAAAGCCACCGTAAGGCTCGATATTGAGGGCCTTGTTACGTGCGATAACCTCGTTGTGGAACTCAGGGTTAATCTTAACAGCATAACTCTCAATAAGCTCCTTACAAGCCTCATAGTCACCCTCAGACTTGATGCGCTGAACCTCGTAGAGAAGCTCACCGAACAACTCACGGAGACGCTCGAAGTCGTTTACAACAACATAATGCTTGCCATCCTTCTCAACAATCTCAATAACATTATGCTTCTTACCCTTAATATAGCACCACTCAGCGATAAGCTTACGGTTACGCATATGTGACTCCTCAACATTCTTACCTGGCTCGATACGTGAAAGCTGGGTCTGAAGACCATTCATAATATACTTGCTATACTGAGCCCAAGCAACATCCAAAGTAGGGATAAGACCCAACTCGATGAGTTTAGGATCGCCGAGGTAGTAGAGAGCGAAGAGGTCGGCACGTGCCTCCTCCAAAGTTGAAGAGTAGGTGCGCAACTCGTTACCCTTAGTACCTGGAGCCAACTGACCTGAACCGTGACCAAGGCACTCGTGCAAGTCGGTGTGGAGGTCGTCAGAGTACTTACCGTAGAGTCTCATACGCTCGCGGTCCTCCTCGCGGAGTACGAACTCCTCAGCAAAACCATTGCCCTGAGCAGCCTTATCGTAAGCGTAGGTGATGTTATCGATAGTTACAGACTTAGAGCCGTGCTCCTTACGAATCCAATCGGCATTAGGAAGGTTGATACCGATAGCCGTTGCAGGATAGCAGTCGCCACCAAGCATAGCCACGGTGATAACCTTTGCAGAGACACCCTTAACCTCAGCCTTGCGGTATGCAGGGTTGATAGGTGCGTTATCCTCGAACCACTGAGCATTAGCAGCCATAATCTCTGTACGGTGGCAAGCCTCCTCATCGCGGAAGTTTACTACAGACTCCCAAGAAGCCTTGCGACCGAGTGGATCACCATAATCCTCGATAAAGCCATTTACTACGTCTACGTTAGACTCAGTATCCTTAACCCAAAGAACATTGTATGTGTCGAAATCCTTGAGATCACCAGTGTTATAGTACTTGATAAGTGCCTCAAGAACCTCACGCTGAGTAGGGTTAGCAACAGCAGCAGCCTTCTCCAACCAGTAGACAATCTTCTCAATTGCTGGAGAGTACATACCACCAATCTTCCAAACCTTCTCTACGATCTTACCATTCTCATCGCGCATCAACTTAGAGTTGAGACCATAAGAGATAGGCTCTGGGTTACCCTCGTCAGCAGCAATCATACCTGCGTAGAAAGCCTCTACCTCAGCCTGTGTAACACCCTCGTAGTAGTTGTTTGATGAAGAGGTGATAACATCAACGCCAGCAGTCTGGTTGAGACGTGAAGCGTAGAGCTCAGCGTCGAAGATAATCTGGCAGAGGAAGTCATCCTCAATCTGACGGTTCTCGTCGTTGATATATGCTGCCAACTGCTCCCTAAACCAAGCCTCAGAGAACTCTGGGGTGAACTTGTCGTTAGAGTAGTGGTGGTGGATACCATTAGCGAACCACACCTTCTTCAAGTACTTCTCGAAAGCCTTGAACTCGTCGCCCTCACGTACCTCAGAGGCAGTGTAGATAGTCTCCAATGTGCGACGTACTGCGAGGTTGTACTTAAAGTTCTGATCGAAGAGAATATCACGACCACACTTTGCTGCCTCAGCAAGGTAGTAGATCATCTCCTTCTCCTGGAGAGGCAACGACTCAAAGCCTGGTACCTCATAACGAATAACCTTAATATCGTCGAAACGATCGACAATCCAAGGCTGCTCAGCAGACTCAGTATCCACATTTGTGGTACAAGCCGTAAGTGCAAGAACACTCATAACTGAAAATCCTAATAGTTTGTTCATCTTATAAATTTATAAAGGTTTGCAAATTTGGAGCAAAAGTACAATTTTATTGCGACATACCCAAATTTTCCATCGCCACGAGGGTATTAATTATCTATTTTTCATTAACTTTGCGCACCGCAGAACAAAACCTCTGCACCTATTTATAATAGAAACCGTAATCGAGAAACTCAAGATAGTATGTTGATCAAGGGAATATCTACAATCGCTCTGCTCATCTGCTCCAATATCTTTATGACGTTGGCGTGGTATGGCCATATAGCCTTCAAGTCGCAACTCCAGCGCTACGGCATCGTAGCCATCGTACTTATCAGTTGGGGTATTGCCCTCTTTGAGTACTGCTTCCAGGTGCCAGCCAACCGCATCGGTAGCGCAGAACTCGGAGGCCCCTTCACCCTCTGGCAGTTGAAGGTCATTCAGGAGGTTATCTCGTTGGTGGTCTTTACACTCTTTGCTGTGTTGTTCGTCAAGGGCGACCCCTTGCGCTGGAATCACCTCGCAGGATTTGCCTGCCTCGTCTTGGCGGTCTACTTCATCTTTAGAAAGTAGGTAGAGGCAACTCAAAAATAGTTGGGACTGTTCGACAACATACTCGGACAGTCCCTTCTTTCTTTACACCACGTGCAGTTGCAGACGACCACTATCAACAAAAAAAGAGAGCATCACTGCTCTCTTTTTTCTCTGTGCAAGTCGTTATGTCTTACTCTGCAATAGGTACTACGCTAACGAAAGACTTACCAGATGACTTCTTGCAGAAGCTAACTGTACCGTCAACCAATGCAAAAAGTGTGTGGTCCTTACCCATACCCACGTTCTCACCTGGGTTGTGTACTGTACCTCGCTGACGAACGATAATGTTACCCGCCTTAGCGTACTGACCACCGAAAAGCTTTACACCGAGTCGCTTGCTCTCTGACTCACGGCCGTTCTTAGAACTACCAACACCTTTTTTGTGTGCCATTTCTCTCTACGTTTTAAGGGTTTAACAATTAATCTCCTCAACGAGAACCTGCGTCAAGTACTGACGGTGACCGTTGCACTTCTGATAGCCTGTTCTACGCTTCTTCTTGAACACAAGAACCTTATCGTCCTTCAAGTGCTTCAAGATCTTGCACTTCACTGTAGCGCCTTCTACAACAGGTGCGCCAACCTTAACCTGACCGTCGTTGTCTACAAGCAGGACTTTGTCGAAGCTCAAGGTAGAGTTTTCCTCTCCCTGGAGACGGTGAACATAGAGCTTACGACCCTTCTCAGCCTTAAACTGCTGACCTGCGATCTCTACTATT
>JAEIGA010000251.1_pt1 | contig 76952 bp, 76 predicted proteins | sample 9270691 | NCBI WGS metagenome assembly JAEIGA01 (sample SAMN17057246, study PRJNA624740) | gut metagenome | biome: biome; isolation source: fecal sample | host: Bos grunniens | place: China: Xizang | collected 2019 | reverse complement strand
GCTCACGTGTTCCTCCCCAATCCGCCACTCTCACGCCGGATTATTGCTAACCCAGCGATCCCGTTCGACTTGCATGCCTAATCCACGCTACCAGCGTTCGTTCTGAGCCAGAATCAAACTCTCAGAAAAAGATCTTGAGTTATTGTTTCATGCCCTTCGCACAAACATCTATCGTTCCGTGTCTCTTCCAGAGACACGCCTCAAACTCGCCATTCAAAGAGCAACGCCCGCCCTTCAAAGGCGAACAGATGTGTAGTATATCAAACTTTGCCCTTCGCGCGCAAGGGGGAAAATGCAAAAAATTATGGGCGCGGGAAGCGGCGCCAGATCATGAGGCGGGTGCGGCCGTAGGTGCGGTCGCGCACCAGCTCCCAGCCGAGCATGTCCTCTGGACGCTGCGCCGCGGACATCTCGCCGACGAAGAGCCCGCCCGGGCGCACGACGCCGCGTTCCGCGGCGGCGGCGAGGGCGGAAGCAAACCCGGTCTCCTCCGCCAGCACGTAGGGCGGATCGGAGAAGACGATGTCGAAGCCGTCGCCGGAATACGCGCCAAGGTAGCGCGCGCAGTCGGCGGCGACGAAGCGCGCCCTTTCCCCGACCGCCAGCGCCGCGGCGTTTTCGCGGACGACGGCGATATGGCGGCGGTTCAGCTCGACGAACGTCGCGGACTTCGCGCCGCGCGAGAGCGCCTCGAGGCCCACCGCGCCCGAGCCGGCGAAGAGGTCGAGGAAGTCCGCGCCCGCGACTGCCGCGCCGAGCATGGAGAAAAGCGCCTCGCGCACGCTGTCCTGGGTCGGGCGCACCGCGTCCGACCGCGGCACCTTGAGCCGCCTGCCGCCGAACTCTCCGCCGGTGATGCGCATTCCGTTCCCTCGCCCCGCTACAGCTCGGAAATGATGACCGACGCGCCTTTGGGGATGAGCGTCTCGATCTCCGCGCGGTCGACGCCCTTGAAGCCGGCGCCAATCGAGCTCCAGAAAGCCCGAACGGGCAGCTTCACCTCGTATGCGCCCGGCGAGCCGGCCACGTCGCCTTCGAGGTCATAGCGACGGAAGAACTTGCCGTTGAGCGAAAGGTCGGCAAGCCTGGTGCGCCGGTGCAGCACCATCCTGAACCTCGGATGGTCCATCACGTTCACCTTCTCGCCCACGAGCAGTTTGGAGATGTCGCGTCCGCCGTTGAGCCGCGCCAGCGAGGCGAGGGTGGAGCCGTTCTCGGCGGCAATGCGCGAGGCGGAGTCGCCGCGCTTCACCTCCACCTGCTTCACCCACTGGGCGCTCTTGAGCTCAAAGAGCCGCCGCAGGTTGAGCGCGCCGAGGCGGCGGGCGAGCGAGTCGTCGAGGTCCGCCGCCGGCGAGCCCGGCAGGGCGCGCAGCGCCTCGATGGTGGTTATCGCCATCTCCACGTCCGACTTGCTTTCCGCCTCCTCCAGACGCATGAGCAGGTTGCGCACCTGCGGCGGACGCTTGCCGAAGTCGGTCCGCAACTCCTCGTCCGGCGGCGGTGGCGGCGGCGGACGGACGACGGCGGGAGGCTCGGCGACGACGACGGCCGCCGGCTTCGGCGGGGGTTCGGCGGGGCGCGGCGGCTGCTCGTCCTCGCCGTCGGTCAGGCGCGAGAAAAGCGTCCACGCCAGCGAGACGAGCACCAGCGCGGCCACCGCGGCGACGAAGCAGCCGAGCCCGCCCGACTGCCGGTCGTTCTGCCGCGTCGGGAAGTACTCGACGCCATATATCCCCCGCTTGATCATCCGGAACTACTTCGCCGCGGGAGTCTCCGGCGGGATGACGGCGGTCACGCTCGAGCGCGCGACCTCAACCGCGACACCGGGGGCGATCTCGACCTTGAAGGTCTTCTCGGTCGCCTCCTGGATGACGCCAATGAATCCGCCGGCGAAGATGATCTTCGCGCCGGCGCGGAGCTCCTCGATCATCTTCTGGCGCTCCTTCTCTTTACGCTGCTGCGGGCGGATCATCATGAAGTAGAAGATCGCCAGGATGAGCAGCATCGGGATCATCATGCCCATGCCGCCGGACTGCTGGGGTGCGGCGGCCGGAGCGGCGTCGGGAGCCGCGGCAGGCGCGGCGTCGCAGAGGATGAAGCAGTTATTGTTCATTTGCTGGTTGTTCCTTTCTTGGTGTTTCGTGTTTAGTGAATTCGTGGCTATGCCGGCGGGAGCTCGCGGCGGAACTCGCCGAACGTCCCCGCGGCGATCGCCGCACGCATGTCGGCCATGAAGCGGTTGAGCGCCCAGACGTTGTGGATGGTGAGCAGCCTCAATCCAAGGATCTCGCCGCACGCGAGCAGGTGACGGACGTAGGAGCGCGAGAAGGTGCGGCAGCAGTAGCACTCGCAGCCCTCCTCAACCGGACCCTGGTCGAAGGCGTACTTCGCCGCCTTGATCGCGATGTTGCCGCTGCGCGTGATCGCGGTGCCGTGGCGCGCGATGCGCGTGGGGATGACGCAGTCGAACATGTCCACCCCGCGCGCGACGCACTCCGCCATCTGGCGCATCACGCCGAGCCCCATCACGTAGCGCGGGCGGTCCTTCGGCAAGTACGGCACGCTCGCCTCGACCGCGCGGTACATCTCCTCCTCCGGCTCGCCGACCGAGACGCCGCCCACGGCGTAGCCGTCGAAGCCGATCTTCACCAGCTCCTCGGCGCAGCGGCGGCGGATGTCGTCGTAGATTCCGCCCTGCACGATGCCGAAGACCTGCTGGCCGTCGGCGCGCGGCTCCCCGCGGCAGCGCTCCGCCCAGCGGACCGTGCGCGCCACCGACGCCTCGGCGCGCGCGCGGTCGCACGGATACGGCAGGCACTCGTCGAAGACCATCGCGATGTCGGAGCCGAGCGTGCGCTGCATCGCCATCGACTCCTTCGGCCCGAGGAAGAACTCGTGGCCGTCGAGATGGGAGTTGAAGCGGCAGCCCTCCTCGGTGAACTTGCGCATCCGCGCGAGCGAGAAGACCTGGAAGCCGCCGGAGTCGGTGAGGATCGGGCCGTCCCAGCGCATGAAGCGGTGGAGCCCGCCGGCGGCGGCGATCACCTCGGGGCCGGGGCGCAGCAGCAGGTGGTAGGTGTTGCCGAGCACCACCTGGGTGCCGAGCTCCACGAGGTCGCGCGGCTCGAGCGCCTTCACCGAGCCGAGCGTGCCCACGTCCATGAACACCGGCGTGTCCACGGTCCCGTGCGCAGTCTCGAGCCGCCCCAGCCGCGCCTCCGAGCCCACATCCTCCTTTATGACCTCAAAATTCACAGGTGTGTATTTTATCACATTTCGCGAAGACAAAGAACTCCGGCTGCATCTGGGCGAAGGCGCACTTCGGCGTCCAGCGGGCGGAAACTGTTTCGGGCGCTTCCTCGCGGCCGTCGGGACCAAGCCGCGAAACTGCCGCGCCTCGCCATTCCGCCGCCGGCAGAATCTCCTCGCGCACGACCGGAAGCCGCCCTGCCGCGAGCTTCACGTCCGCCCCGAGGTCGCGCCCCATCTCGGCGTAGAGGTTGGTGGCGAACGGCGCATACATGACCTCGTTGAAGCCCGGGCCGGCGACGAAGAAGCGGCTGAGCCCCGACTTCGCGCGTATCTCGCGCAAGTCCCGCGCCGTCTCCTCGACGGCGCCGCGGCGCCACATCACCGGCACGACGGGTTCCATCGCTTCCGCCGCGACGACGATAGCCGTCCACGCAAGGACAATTGCAGCTGTCAGTTTCTTCATGGCCATTTGCCCATGTATTGTAGCAAATCACCGCGTAGATTTCAATTGGGCATCCGGGCCAGTCGGGAAAATGCGTTTTGTTGACAATCCGTTAACATGCAGATTGTACAATACGCGACGTTCCCCCGAAACCAGGGGGATTCAAGGAAAGGAGAAACCAACATGAAAACAAGCATCAGCCAAATCGCCGCGGCCGGCGGAGTCGCAATGATCGCGCTCGCCGCCGCGCTCTACGCCGGGTCGGGCACCAGCGCTTCGTCGTCCAGCACCGAGTCAGGCATAACCACCAACGAAAACGGCTCGGTCTCGCGCGTCTTCACCGAATCGACGGTGACGACCAACGGGAACATGGTGACCGAACACCGCCGCGAAACCCGCACCACGCTCGATGCGGACGGCAACCTGCTCGAAAGCTCGACCAGCGAATACGCCCAGAGCTACCCCGTCGGCGACGGCGAGATCGCCTCGCTCTCGCGGCGGCTCGACGGTACGAAGTCCAAGCCTCAGGCGGACAAGGCCGAGCAGGCCGACTGCGACTCGTTCATGGGCGTCAAGTTCGGCAGCGAGGTCAAGGATGGCGAGTTCGCCGAGGACGCGTCCGAGCCGACGCTTCTCAGGACTGCCTTCAAGCCGAAGAAAGAGCTCGCCGGCTTCGACGACTACTACGTCTATGTCACCCCCACCACCCACCGCGCGGTCAAGGTCTACGCATGCGCGAAGAAGGCGGTGGACTCCCGCTCGAGCTGGAGGCGCAACTACCTCATCGAGGCGCTGGAGAAGCGCTACCAGACCTGGGCGCGTCCGCGCAGCTGGTGCCGGCCGGTCTACACCTTTGACCTCGGCTCCGACCGCTACGTGACCGCCGCACTTGAGGGGGCGACGCGCGACTACGAGACGGTGGTCGTGGCGTGGGACGAGAACATGCTGCGGGCCGCCGCCGAGGAGGCGGAGGAGATTCGCCGCGAAGCGCGCAAGAACGCGGCCGACCGCCGCCGTTCGCAGGTCAACGACGCAGCGGAGGCGTTCTGATGCAGCCCGCCCCCGAAGAACTCGTGGCCCGGGCCCTGGAAGCGGCGAAGCACGCCCACGCGCCCTACTCCAGCTTCCGGGTCGGCGCGGCGCTTGCCGCCGCGTCCGGATACGTCTACGCCGGCGCCAACGTCGAGAACGCGTCGTATCCCTGCGGAATCTGCGCCGAGCGCGCGGCAGTCGCGCGCGCGGTGGCGGAGGGAGAAACACGGTTCACGGCAATCGCCGTGGCCGCCCTTAGACCGGACGGCGCCATCGCCGCCGGCTGCACGCCATGCGGACTCTGCCGCCAGACGCTGCGTGAATTCGCCGCGCCCGGCGACTTCAAGGTCTACGTCGCCGACTCGGCGTCGTCCTGGCGCACGTTCACCCTCGCCGAACTGCTGCCCGAGTCGTTCGGCCCGGAAGCGCTCAAGCCGCCGCAGACCTAGACCGCGCCCTTGACAAGCGCCTTCAAATAGCCGTTGGCGAAGAGCCGCCCCAGCGTAAAATAGCCGGGCACGCAGTTCTCCGCCAACCGGCGGTCGCCTTCCATCTCGGGCACGTGGTCGCCGCGCACCGGCACGTCGAGTCCCAGCTCGCGGTAGACCCGCATCAGCGCGAACTGGTCGGTCGTCCCCTGGTCGTGGAAGAGCTCGGTGAAGTCCTCCTTCGTCCCCTCCACGTCGCGGACATGGATGAACGCGATCCGCCTCCCGAAATGGCGCGCGGCGGCCTCAAGGTCCACGCCCATCAACTTGAAGTTCGCCTGGCAAAATGTGACAGCGTTGGCTTCCGAAGGATAGATTGCATAGGCGCGGTCATACGCCTCGACGCTGCCGAAGATGCGCGCGTAGCCGCCAAGCGAAGGCAGACATGGATCGTCGGGATGGAGCCCCATGCGGACGCCGCACTTCTCCGCCGTCGGCATCACCGCCTTGACAAAATACTCGTAGTTCGCCCAGACCTGCTCATGAGAGATTATTAACTCCGATTTATCAGATGCCTCCACTAACGTTCCAGCCTTTTTGGAATGCGAAGCGTTAGCGGAGCCATCGGTTTTAATCGGAGTTGAATTCTTCACATCCACGAGCGAGAAGTAAGTCGCCTTGGCGCCGCCTCGCCCTTCGCGCACGCCCGTCCGCGACCAGCCCTTGCCGACCATGAAATTGTAGCAGAGGAGCTTGATCCCGAGTTCACCCATCGACTCCAGCAGCTCGCGGTAATGTCCAATCGCCGCTTCCCGTTCCTCGTTCCCCATTCCCCGTTCCCCGCCAAACTCCTTAATCGGGCTCATGTCGAACGGATCGCCTTCAAGCCCGACGACATTCAGCCCTGCGTCCTTGAGCCGTGCGACAATGGACGACAGCGTCTGAAGCCGCCAAGGATCCGGCAGCCCCGTCAGCTCTGGATTGACCTTGACGACGACATCCTCGATGCCCATCTGGAGGCAGAGCTTCCAGAGCGGATGCGGCTTAGGCGGGACGAACTCAACTATTCTCATGGTCAATTCCTAACTCAGGTGAAGCGAGAACTCCATGCCGTCCCAGGGGCAGTTACGGGAGCGCGAGGCAAAGCCGGAGATGTCAACCGGGCGGGGCGGACCGACTTCAAAACTGCTCTGCGCCGTCACCTGCTCCGAAAGGCGCCGCGGCAGGAGCGAGAGCGGCAAGTCGTGCCAGGCGCGGGCCCAGGCGTCGACCGCCATTCCCTCGCCTTCCACCATCACCGCGTAGGTCGCAGCCGCGGCAGTTTCGAGTCCGATGATGCCGTTCGCGGCCGCGGCGAATCCGCCGGCCTTGGCCTCGGCGGTGTGCGGGGCGTGGTCGGTCGCGAACATGAGCACGCCGTCCTTCACCGCACGCCGCAGCTCGGCGCGGTCATCGCGGTTGCCGAGCGGCGGAGCCATCTTGTAGTTCGCGTCGTCCGCCTCCAGCTCGTCGCAGGCGAAGACGAGGTGGTGCGGGGTGGCCTCGGCGGTGACCGGCAGTCCCTCGCGCTGCGCCGCCCGCACCAGTTCCACGCCCTCGGCGGTGGAGATGTGCTGGACGTGGAGCCGACAGCCGGTCTCGCGGCAGAGCGAAATGTCGCGGCGAATCGCCGCCGCCTCGGCCTCGGCCGAAATCACCTTCAGCCCCAGCCTGCGGGCAAGGGGACAGTCCCTGATTACGCCGCCATCCACGAGCCGCGGGTCGAGCGCGTGCTGCGAGACGACGAGCCCCAGCGCGGCGGCGCGGCGCATCGCCTCTTCCATCACCGCGTCGTCGCACACATACGAGCCGTCGTCGGTGAAGAACGCGGCCCCGGCCTCGGCGAGCGCCTCGAGGTCCGCCACCTCGCCGCCGAGCCGTCCCTTGGTGATGCAGGCGGAGGGGAACAGGAGCGGAGCGCCGTCGCCGAGCGCGGCGCGCGCCTCAAGCTGATGGCGGATGACCGCGGGGGAATCACACGCCGGCGAGGTGTTGGGCATGGTAACGACCGCGGCGAATCCGCCGCGCGCGGCGGCGGCGAGTCCGGTCGCGGTCGTCTCCGCCGCCGGAGTTCCCGGGTCGCGGAAGTGGACGTGCACGTCCACGAAGCCCGGCAAGGCGAGGACGGACATGCCCTCAGCCAACCGGGGTGACGCCCTTCTTGACGAAGACGTTGCCGTACTTCGCCGTCTCGCCGGTCTGGACGACCGCGAACGCGCGCTTGGCGCGGGCGTAGAGTTCGTCACGAGTGACGAACTCGATCTCTCCCTTGTAGTCGAGCGCCTTGCGGATGCGCGCCTCGACGTCGGGGTCGAGCGTATCGCCCGGCACCGGCGCAGTCATGATGACCGGCGTCGCGTAGCTGTCCAGCTCGATGAGCGGGGCAATGCCCTTGAGCACCCGGTCAACGCTGACGCCGTCGGCGCGGATGAGCTCGCGCGCGTTGGTGCGCCCGGGGAAGTGGGCGTCAGCGAAGAGGATCTCGTCCCCGTGCCCCATCTCGGCGAGCGCCTTGAGAAGTTCGGGCGAAACCACTGGATCTATTCCCTTTAGCATACCTGTTCCTTTCTTCGTTCTTGGTTCTGAAACCGATGTCGGCCGCCGACCCGCCGCCAGATACGCGCCCGCGCCGCAGACTGCGGCAGCTCCCGCGGCGGAGATGAACCCCTTGCGCGTGAGCTTCACGGGAACGGCTCCTCGTCCCGCAGACCCTCGGGACGCGGCAGCGGTTCGAGCCCGCGCTCGGCGAGCCTGGCGTTGACCCCTTTCCAGACATTGTAGCGAAACGCCTCCGGCGCGCGGTAGACCGCCTCGGCGGCGCGGTTGCGGAAAGCCTCCGCCGCGTCGGCGGAAAGCGCCGGCAAAGACTGGCCGCCGCCCGCGCCATGCGAGCGTCCGGCCAGTTTAACCGCCAGCACAAAGACGAGCGCAAGCAGCACCGCGTAGCCGGCCGCTATGGCCCACGGCCGCCAGTTGAGCGGATCGTCGCCGATGACGCGGTAGGGGCGGATCCCCTGCTTGCGAAGTTGCAGATAGGCGTCGTTGCGGTTCCGCGCCTTGATCTCGCCCTCGCAGTTGCGGTTTTGCCGGTCCTGGTATAGGTACTTATACGTCATCGGCGTAGATTATACCATATTTTCGGGCGAAGCGCGGCGGAACTTGGGGTTGGCGCCGGCGATCACCACCGCAATTTCCCCCTTCGCCTTCGCCCCGGCGAACTCCTTCACGAGGTCGGAGAGGTAGCCGCGCGAGACGCGCTCGTGCAGCTTGGTGAGCTCGGCGCAGACCGCGGCCTCGCGGTCGCCCAGCACCTCCAGCGCCGCCGCGAGCGTGGCACCGACGCGGTATGGCGACTCGTAGAGAACAAGCGTATGCTCGCTCGCGGCGTCCTCGGCGAACCAGTTGCGCAGCGCGCCGGGTCCGCGCGGCGGAAAGCCGCGGAAGGTGTAGGACGAGGTCGGCAGCGCGCTCATGAGGAGCGCTACCTCCACCGCGCACGCGCCCGGCAGCACCTCGTAGGCGAGGCCCTCTCGCGCGCAGGCGCGGAGCAGCCGATAGCCGGGGTCGGAGACGCCGGGGTAGCCGCCGTCGGAGCAGAGTGCGACTTCCGCGCCGCCGCGGAGCAGCCCCAGCACCCGCTCCTCGACGCGCTCCTCGTTGCCCTGGCGATAGGAGAACATCTCCGCCGGGCGCGGCACGCCGAAGTGCGAAAGGAGCTGCCAGGTGCGGCGGGTGTCCTCGCAGGCAATGGCCTGCACGGACCTGAGCGCGTCAAGCGCACGGGGCGAAAGGTCTCCGAGGTTCCCGATCGGCGTGGCGATTACGTGCAGCATGGGTTTTGAAGTGGTGCTCGGGGCGGGACTCGAACCCGCAAGGATCTCTCCACATGCACCTCAAGCATGCGTGTCTGCCAATTTCACCACCCGAGCAGGGTCGCAAAACAAGGTGTAGTATACCAAAAATCGCCGCCTCCGCGCAAGGGGGCAAATTCCGCCGCGCTTTAGTGCGTAGCGACGCCGCAGATGCCGTCGGAGAGGCCGGCGCGGACGAGCGCGTAGCGGCGCGAGCCGTCGGGGTAGACAATGATCGCGGCGGAATCGAGGAAGCGCGGCCAGTTCGCGCGGGAAAACTGCGGGATCGCGCCGCGCGCGGCGAGCAGCGCCGCGATGTAGCAGTCGTGGGTGGAGGCAATCAAAAGCCGCCGCTCCAGCCGCTCCAACAGCCAGCGCTCGCATCTGTCCGCCGAGGCGGCAAGCGGACGGAAGCCGGGGAGAGACCCGGTCGCGTAGTATTCGCAGCACGCCTCGAAGAAGTCCCGCTCCTTGAACACCTTCAGCACAATGAGCGGATCGTCGTAGTAGAACGACCCATTGCCCAAGAGCTCGTCGACCGGAATCGCCGGCGACTTAACCCCCATCCCCTCCGCAATCGCCGCGGCGGTCATCCGAGTGCGCCGGAGCGGGCTGGAGACGAAGGTGACGTCGTCCCGAAACTCCGCAAGCATGGCGCCGAAGCGGAGCGCAGTGGCCATGCCCGCCTCGGTAATCGGCAGCTTGTCGCCGAAGGTGGGGTCGTCGTGGTCGATCTTCGGGCGCTCCGCGTGGCGCACCTGCAGCACCGCGCGCGCGCCGCGGCGAAGCTCCGCGGCAAACTCGCCGACCGTCATTTCCCCTTCCATCCGCCATCCTCCGCCGCACGCAGTTCCGCCGCGGTGACGCCCGCAAGCAGGATGCGCTTGCTCTTCGAAGTCTCGCCGCCGACAAAGCTCACTCGGCTCTTCGGCAGCGAGAAGAAGTCCGCCAGCGTCTCCACCAGCTCCTTGTTCGCCTTGCCGTCGACCGGCGCCGAGCGGATCCGCACCTTGAGCGAGTCGTCGAGGACGCCGTCGACGCCGCTACGCGACGAACGCGGCTGCGCCCGCACGTTCAACACCACCCCTTCCGCCGTCTCGCTGTAATAAGCCATCCGCACACTCCTCTTCAGACCATCGGAGCAAAGCCCAACACCCCGCAGCCGTCCCCGACCAGGTACGAGCCCGCGATGGCGCGATGGACATGTTCCTTCGCGCCAGCGACCGCCGCCTCGATTCCGCGTCCGAGCGCCAGTTCCGCCGCGAGCGCCGCGGCAAGTGTGCAGCCGGTGCCGTGGGTGGATACTGGATTCTCTATCCACGGAAGCGGAAACTCGCGGACGGCGAACGAGCCGTCGGGCGCGCGTGTGCAGAGGACGTCCACCGCCGCCTGGCCGGAGCCGTGGCCGCCCTTCACCAGCGTCGCGCAGCCGTAGCGGCCGCAGATCTCCCGCGCCAGCTCCGCCGCGCGGGCGGCGTCGGCGCCGCGGGCGCAGTCCGCGGGGTCGAGTCCGCACAGCGCCTCCGCCTCGGGCAGGTTGGGGGTGGCAATCGTCGCGAGCGGCAGGAGCCGCCGCTTGATCGCCTCCACCGCGTCCTCGGAGACGAGCCGCGCGCCGCTGGTGGCGATCATCACCGGGTCGACCACTTTGGCAATCTCTGGATGCGCCCCGATCCGCGCGGCAATCGCCTCGATCGCGGCGACGTCGGCGAGCATGCCGGTCTTCAGCGCGCGAATGGAGTATACGCCCAGCACCGCGTCGAGCTGCGCGGCGACGAAGTCGGCCGGAACCGCCATCACGCCGCTTACGCCGGACGGATTCTGCGCAGTCAGCGCGGCGAATACGGTGCAGCCGTGGAGGCCGTAGGCGTGGAACGCGCGCAGGTCGGCCTGGACGCCGGCGTTGCCGCCGGAGTCGCTGCCGGCGATGGTCAGGCAGCACGGCACGACGAACGCGGGACTATTTGAGTTCGACTTCATAGAATTTTGCGATGTCTGCCTTGAGCTTGGCGAAGATCTCCGGGTCCTGGATGTCGGTCTCCAGCACCAGCTCGAGCTTGCGCTCCGGGTCGGATGCCTTCAAGGTCCTGAGTGCCGCGGCGTCGTGCAGCTTGCCGACCTTCGCGTCGCAGACCTTCCGCCCCTTCTCGGTCACGGTGAGCTTGCCGTAGCGGTCGAGCTCGCCGAAGTGGCGGTAGTCGTCCGGAGACTGGTCCGCGCCGCAGGCGGGGCGCACCGGGAACGGCGCGTCGAGGAGCACCGCCGCGCGCAAGATCGCCGCAGCCGCGTTGCCCTTCCAGGTCGGGCGCACGGGGATGGTGACGGTGGTCACCGAATTGCCCGGGATGCGCACCCGGTACTTGCCGACGCCCATCGCGAAAGGCTGGTAGGCGAACTCGCGCGAGAGGCGGCCGAAGCCGGCGATCTCGTGCGCGTCGGCATACGCCTCGTCGCAGAAGGTGGAGCGGATGTCCGGCGCGCCCGGGGTGCACCAGCCGTCGAATTCGAAGTCGAACTCGACGTCGTGCGGATTCATGTTCACGCAGAGGACCGCCCAGACACCCTTGTCTTTGGAACGGGTCACGAGGTACTCGCAGTCGCCCTTGATCTTCGGGAGGTCGGCGGAGGCGAGGCCCTTGCGGATGCCGAGGCGGCGGTCGAGGACGCTCGCGTAGTAGTCGGAGCACGCCCAGACAGCGTTCGACGCGCCGGCCGAGAACGCGCCGTAGTTGGCGCTGCCGAAGTCCATCACCACCGGATAGCGCAAAAGAGACTCCACCATCAGCTGCATCGCCGGGCCCATGCTGCCGACGACGGCGCGGCTCTCGCCGGCGGACTCAAAGTCGGGGCGGTCCGGCCCGCCGTTCATCCACTGCACCTGCCAGCTGCCGGTCTTGGTCTTCGGGTCCCAATTGGACCACATCAGCGAGCCGGTAAGGCAGCGGAACTCGTGGAGGTTCATGCCGTCGACGTCGGGATGCGCCGCCATCATCAGCATGTAGGCGGACTTGTTCAGCGTCTCGCGGAAGCGCTGGTGCGACGGCACCTCCTCGTCGGCGCGGTCGCGCCACTCGGTGATCCAGAACTTCTTGCCCTTGAGTTCGGGGAACGCCTCGGTGAAGCGGCGGTAGCGCCTAAGCCCCCAGTAGGTGGCGGAGAACGGGGCGTCCGCGCCGTAGGAATGGTAGATGACGTGGCTCACGTTGTGGAGCTGCGGGGCCATCGCCTTGATGAAGCGCGCCGACCACTGGTTCATGCAGCTGGCGTCGAAATATCCCTTGGCCTCGAGCTTCTCGGCCTGCTCGGTGCGGGCGCGCACCGCGGCGATGTCGGGGTCGGCGCTGAAGTACTCGGCGAGCGGCATGCCGATCTCGCACTCAGGGAAGATTCGCTTGATCTCCGGGACGATCTCGCACCACCTTGCGGCGAAGTTCTCGGGTGTGTTGAACTTGTTGTCGAACATGGAGCTGCCCGCCCAGTAAGGCTCGTTGCCGAGTTCGAAGCCGGCGACCACCTCCTTGAAGCCGTTGTCGACGATCCACTGCACATAGTCGCAGATGTGCTGCTTGACGATGCCGATGTCGGAGGACGTGGCGCCGGTCTCCAGGTTGGTGAGCGCCCCGTAGTTCTCGAGCGTCAGCATCACCTTGACGCCGTACTCCTTGTAGAAGGAGAAGGCGTTCTTCATGTCGGTCGTCCGCTCCGCGAAGCGGTTCTTCATCTTGCCGGTCTGCTTGTCCTTGACCAGCTCCGCGCCGGCGCCGATCTGCCACTGGCGGTTGGCGCTCCAGTGGCGGACGAACCTGGCGCCGCTCTGGCGGAAGATCCGCGCCGCCTCCTGGCGATGTGTCTCGAAAAGCCACTTCGCGTCCTCGCCCCAGCCCACCCCGCCGCCGGCGTAGCCGAGAACCGGCGCGCACGACGAAGCCGAGAGGTCTCGGATCGGCCTGGCGTTCAGGTGGAGCGTGATCCTCGCCGGCGGAGCCTCCGGCTCCTCCACTGCCGTAGTGCAGCCTCCAGCGGCCACGAGCGCGGCCATCACCGCCGCCATCGTCCTGTAGTTCATAGTCATGTTCCTTGTTTAAATCTTTCCGCCTACGCCTCCCAGGGCATCGGCTCGCGCGGCGTAAGCTGGAGCTCGTCCGAGAGCCCGAAGGAGATGCAGCCCTGGCCGACGGCCTTGTCGAGCTCGGAGAGGAAGGAGAGCGTCACCGCGACGCGGCACTCGTCGGGGAGCACGGCGTCGACGGTCCTGCCCGACGAATGCCTTATCTCCAGGTGCAGCGGCAGCTTGCCGGGGTTCTTCGCCGCCGCCGCGTACACCGCCGCCGCGCGGCGCGGCGCCTCGTGGTCGGCGCAGTCGAGCCGCACCGTCAGCCCCTTCGACACCATCGGCAGCGCATCCTCGAGCGGCATCGCTTCCTTGACGGTGAAGGAGAGGTCGCCGAGCTGGGGATGCTCCTTCGCGGCGTCGTCCTTCGTGTAGAACGCCTTGTGGGCGATCTCGCCCGTCACCATCACCAGCTGGCCCTTCTTCTGCTCAAGGCCGGCGCACTGTGCCCACACCTTGGCGAACGCCGCGCCCTCGGCGCGGCCGCGTCCGTCGTCGAGCGCGAGGATCGCCCACTTCGCGCCCACGCTGCCGTCGGGACGCGGACGGGGCGTCTTCACGAAGCATTCGTCGAGGATTCCGACCGCCCGGACGTCGATCTTCTTCAGGAGCGCCTTGTCCACTCCGCCGCGGATCGCCGGCTTCAGCTTGGCGACCGCCCTGTTGACGGCGTCCCGGTCGGACCAGTTCACGCCGCCCTTCGCCCTGAGCGCGGCGCGCGCAAGCCCCTTGAGGATCCAGTCCTTCTCGTCGCCGGTCCTGAGCAGCGACTCGATGTCGAAATCCTCCTGCGCCGCCTCGGCGGGCGCGTCGTCGTCCGCCGCGCCGTCGGATGCAGTCTCGTCGTCGGCGCCGTCGGCCTCGTCAGCCTCCGACTCCTCCGGCGGCTCCTTCCGGCGTTCGATCATCGAGAAGTCGAACGGCACGAGCTCGCGGTTGTCCTTGCGGTCGACCCGCATCGCCGACGCCTCCTTCATGAGCTCGGCACAGCAGGCGAGCGGGTTGCCGGAGATGTAGACGCCGACAAGCTCGCGCTCGTTCTTCAGGTCCTCGGCCGGCGACCACGGCGGGAAGTCGGTGAGGCACGAGTCGTCGGCGATCTCCTTGCCGCCGTCGGCCATGAGGTCGAAGAAGTTCGCCTGCGCGCTCGCGTTCTCCTTGGCGTGGAGCTGGGACTTCTTGAGCGCAAACTCGATGTTGGCGAAGAGCTTCGCGCGGTTGGGCTCGAGGGTGGAGAACGCGCCGGCGCGCACCAGGTTCTCGAGCACGCGGCGGTTGACGAGGCTGAGGCCGGCAAGGCGCATGCAGAAGTCCATGAAGCCGGTGTAGCGGCCGTTCGCCTCGCGTTCGGCGACGATCGCCTCCGCCGCCGCGGTGCCGACGCCCTTGATGCCGCCGAGTCCGTAGCGGATGCCGCGCGCGTCGGCGGTCGGGGTGAAACGCGCGCCGGACTCGTTGACGTCCGGGAGCTTCAGCGTTAGTCCGATCTCCTGCGCCTCGGCGACGAAGCCCGGGAGCTTGTCGAAGTTGCCGATTTCGGACGAGATCTGCGCGCACATGAACTCGGCCGGGTAGTGCGCCTTGAGGTAGCCGGTCTGGTAGGCGATCCACGCGTAGCAGACGGAGTGCGACTTGTTGAACGCGTAGGAGGCGAACGCCTCCCAGTCGTTCCAGATCTTCTCGACAAGGCGCGACGCCGCCTCCTCGTCCTGCCATTCGCCAACGCGGAAGGCCGGGTTCGCCATGCAGCCCTTGACGAACTTCGCCTTCAGCTCGTTCATCACGTCGATGAGCTTCTTGCCCATCGCCTTGCGCAGCTTGTCGGAGTCGCCGCGGGAAAAGCCGGCGAGGTCGCGCGAAAGCAGCATCACCTGCTCCTGGTAGACGGTGATGCCGTAGGTGTCCCTGAGCCGCTGCTCCATCAGCGGATGGTCGTAGACCACCTCCTTGCGGCCCTGCTTGCGGTCGACGAAGTCGGGGATGTACTCCATCGGCCCGGGGCGGTAGAGGGCGTTCATGGCCACCAGGTCCGAGAGCCGCTCGGGCTGGAGCGCCCGGAGCCACTTCTTCATGCCCGGCGACTCGAACTGGAAGAGGCCGGTCGTCTCGCCGCGGCCGAAGAGCTCGTAGGTCTCGCGGTCGTCGTCGGGTATCTTGTCCGGGTCGAGCCGGCCGTCCGCGTCCCACAGCGCCTCCGGCACGCGCGGGTTGCGCGCCCCGAGCAGGTTGACGCACTCCTTCTCTACGGTAAGCGTCTTGAGCCCGAGGAAGTCCATCTTGAGGAGCCCGACCGGCTCGACGAAGTGGCCGTCGTACTGGGTGGTGAGCAGCTTGTCGCCCTTCTCCGCGGCGGCGTCGGACTTCTTCCTGCCGCCCTTCTCCGGCGTTGGCATCACCGGCAGGGTCTCGATGAGCGGGTCGCGCGAAATCAGGATGCCGCAGGCGTGGACGCCCGGCTGGCGGATCGACCCCTCCAGCCGCGCGGCCCGCTCCATGAGCTTGTGGACGACCGGGTCGCGCGAGTTGAACGCCGCCTCCAGGTCGGGCGACTCCTCGCGGGCCCGCTTGAAGTTGATCTTCGGCACCTCGGGGACGTAGGAGGCAAGCTTGTTGGTGTCCGCAAGCGGATAGTCCATCACCCGCCCGACGTCCTTGATCGCGCTCTTCGCCGCCATCTGGCCGAAGGTGACGATGTGCGCCACGTGGTCGGCCCCGTACTTGCGCGTCACGTAGTCGATGACGCGCTCGCGCCCGGCGTCGTCGAAGTCGACGTCGATGTCGGGCATGGAGATGCGGTCGGGGTTGAGGAAGCGCTCGAAGAGGAGGTCGAACTTGATCGGGTCCACGTTGGTGATGCCAAGCGAGTAGGCGACGGCCGAGCCGGCCGCCGAGCCACGCCCCGGGCCGACCCACACACCGCACTCCTCTCGCGCGGCGCGGATGTAGTCGGAGACGATCAGGAAGTACCCCGGGAAGCCCATGGTGCGGATCGTGTCCAGCTCGAACTGGACGCGCTCGTCGATCTCCTTCGGGATTCCGTGCGGCCCCAGCTCCACCCCGCTCCCCGTTCCCCGTTCCCCATTCCCCCACCTCTTCCTCGCGCCCTCCCAGACAAGCGAGGCAAGGTACTCGGCCTCGAACTGGATGCGCACGACCTTGTCGTAGCCGCCGAGCTTCTTGACGCGCCCCTCCGGGTACATGCCGACGAGCGTCGCCTCGTCGTATTTCCGCCGCGTGTCCTCCTCGGTGCCGAACGAGGCGGGGATGTCGAACTTCGGCATGATCGGGTCGGAGTCGAGCTCGTACTCCTCCACCCGGTCCGCGACGTCGCGGGTGTTGCTGACCAGCTCCGGGTTCTCGGCGAAGAGCCGGCGCATGTCCGCCTCGGACTTGAACCACTCCTCGCCGGTGTAGACCATGCGCTTGGCGTCGCTCATCTTCGCGCCGGTCGAGAGCGCCAGCAGCACGTCGTGGGAGTCGTCGTCCTCCGCGTCGAGGAAGTGGACGTCGTTGGTGGCGACGACGCGGATGCCGAGCTTCCTGCCGAGCTCCAGCATGCCCTTGACGACCCTGAACTGGCGGGCGTACAGGTCGGCGAACTCGTTGCGCGCGGCGACCGGCACGTCGTCGCCAGACTTCGTCGAGCGGTGCAGCATCACCTCGAGCGAGTAGTCGTCGCCGAAGAGCCCCTTGTACCACTTCGCCACCCGCTCGGCCTCTGCCATGTCGCCCTTGTCGATCGCGTGGGCGACCTCGCCCGCGATGCACGCCGACGAGCAGTGCAGGCCTTCGTGGTACTTCTCCAGCAGCGAATGGTCGATCCGCGCGTTGTAGTAGAAGCCGTTGATGTGCGCGAGCGACACGAGCCTGACGAGGTTGTGGTAGCCGGTCAGGTTCTTCGCGTGCAGGCAGAGGTGGAAGCGCCGCTCGCCCTTGTCGCGGCTGAGGTAGTCGCCGGTCGAGGTGACGTAGGTCTCGCAGCCGAGGATGGGCTTGACCGTGGCGCCGGCGAGCTCGCCGTAGACCTTCTCCTTCTTCGACCGGCACTCGTCGTAGAAGCTCTTGAGCGCGAAGAGGTTGCCGTGGTCGGTGACTGCGAGCGCGGGCATGCCGAGCTTGCGCGCGCGCCTGACGAGCGGCACGATCTGGCACTGCCCGTCCAGCATGGAGTAGGTAGTGTGCAGATGGAGATGGACGAAGTCGGACATATGCGTGTATTATAGCATAACCAGCGCGGCCTTGTCCTACCCCCTGCGCCGAATCTCCAAACTGCCGCGGATAGCGGCTCGGCGGGGAGCGGGTGTTCGGTCTCGTCGCGGGTGACTTTGTCGCCTTCCGCGCTTAGGACAACCAGCCTGGTTTACCCTGGCAGCCTGAATCCTATCGCTGGTTGCGCACAGGATCACTCACACGGCGAGTCGCACCCGTCTTCCTCACGCACACCCCTCCCCTTTTCGCCGCTTGGACAACTCCGGGAGAAATCAGACAGGGCCGCGACAAAACTGCCGCGCAAAGTGCCGCGGATGGTTACGCATGACGCATCGCCCTAACGACTTCTCGCGCTATCGCCTCTGCAAGCGGGGGCGGCACAGAATTGCCTATCTGCCTGTATTTGTCGCACCGCGACCCAAGAAACTTGAACCCCTTGGGGAATCCCTGTAGCGCAGCCGCCTCGCTCACGGTAATCCTTCGCATATATGGCGGCACTTTCATACAACTGATATCATTGCCTTTGACAGCTTTTGCATGCAGCGCCTTTAGCCAGTCTGCCGCTTCCGGATCTTTTAGAAGCCTGACATCTATTATTGGCGTTTTGTTGCCTCCCATTGACGCGGGGAGAGTCTGGCATGGGCGCGACAGATCTATGGGTCGCCCCAAGCCATTGAACAGCATCCCCGCATAAGGCGAGGTCCGCAACACCGGACTCTTGGCTATCGTTATGCGCGCATCGCAGGGCCCCTGATTGTTCCCCGTCCCCGGCTCGTCAAATCCAGCAAGCACTTCCCTTGCGGTAACAACACGTCGGCTTTTCTTCGGAAATCGGATCGCGTCCATACCGCACAGCGTACCGACCATTATCAAACGCTCGCGGCGCTGCGGCGTGTTGTAATGCTGGCTGTCCAATATTTCAAAACGAACAGAATATCCCATCTTCCGATATCCGACCAAAAGCCTTTTCCTCACCGCCTCAAACTTCGCAAGCCGACCAAGCGCCGCAACATTCTCCATCACGAAGAACTTCGGCCGCTTTGCACCAACCACTTTCTGGAACTCGAAGACAAGCTTGCTGCGCGGATCGTCTGGATCCATCTTCCCTGCTACCGAAAAGCCCTGGCACGGCGGGCCTCCAAAGACCAGGTCGCAATCAGGAAGCGTCTCGTAGTCAAAGTCCATCAGTGATCCACAGCGAATCTCGTTTCCGAAATTGGCCTTGTATGTCTCACACGCGGCCGCATTGAAGTCGTTCGCCCATACTACCTTCACACCAGCCCGACGGAACCCCAGGTCCATCCCACCGGCTCCGCTAAACAGTGAAATAGCACGAATAGTCATTCTCTCGCTTGCTCCTGTGAAAACATTTTTCTAAACATGGATTTCACTCCATCCGACGCATTAATCTCATTTAGCACATGCGCGATTCCCTCAGCCATTCTGACTCGCATACATGCATCAGACGCCGCCATAGCCACAGCCAATACGCTTTCGATAGAAAGGAAAGTCAACTCCACGCCTTTTTCCGCCCAGAAGTTAACAAGCGCCCCTTCATGCCATCGGCCTTTCTTGGCCCCTGGACCAAATGCAAATATGACCCTATTGATGCCAGCCTTGTATGCTTTTTCGCAGGCATGATTTACTTCTGTTTCGGAAAACGCCTTTGCCTTCACCTCTACGGCGTATGCTCGTCCATCTTTGAATTCAAGGTCTATGTCGCCAATCTCCTTGGAGCTTGCCCCTGATTCTGTCAGCGGGTGTGCGACAACATGAGTCCCTTTCTCGTAAAAGAGCTTGAAAAATGCCGCAAGCACCGCAACCGCTGAAGCACCTTGTGTATGCGCTTCCAGAAAGTCAAAGAATGGACCAGAGCCCAAACAATTTTTATCCATAGTGCCGAATTCAACAAGAGAAGACTCTTCCGCCGGACGTGCAAGCACACATGAAAAGGCATAGCGAAACAGCTTCTTCCGTTCCGACAAGCTAGAGTTCTTGGCATATTCGAGGACATCGTATAATCTTGACAAATGGTCTCTGTCCAATGTGCTCTTGACGTCATTGTTCTTCTCTATCATTGGAAGGCGTGCAGGATTGCTCACGTAGGGATCACACGACCCTCCCAATCTTCCCTTCAAGGTACTCTTTTCAAATGGCACGACCACCTTAGCACAAAATGACCTAGCATTAAACGCTCCATCGCAAACGGCCTTCTGCTGCAAGCACCTTGGATGCAATCGTTGATCTGTCACAGAAACAAGAAGCCCGACGAAAAGCATGTACCGATAGGTCTTCCTGTCTGAATTTATCACAGTGACAATGTTTTCGCGCATCTCCTCGGGCAAGGTAAGCCCATCGTCACCAACCGAGGCAACAAGGAAGTCCTGCAGCCGCATTTTCGCAGCCGCATACAGTTCCGATGTCTTCGATGACTTCTTCGCCACGGTTCTATCTACCTACTATTGCGCGCCATCCGTCGCGAAGCATTTCGTACATAAAAAGAGCGCATTTCCTTTCATGCACTCGACAGTAGCCCTGCAACAGGCTGTTTGGAATACATGAAGAGAAAATGCGCCCAATCGGGCGCACCTTCGCTTACATGCCGCTCCAAACTTGAAATGTTGCAGTATTTCTGTCGAACGACTTGTAGCGTTGATGCTACATTGATGAACGTCTGGCGGGGCGTTCGCTGCGGCCGCGCGTGGCGCGGGGAGGCCTGACTACTTGCCCGTTTTCCGGACTATCACCCCGCATCGCGTCTTCCGCCTCGCGGGATGAGTGAATTATACCAAAAATCACCGCCGCTTGGGGCAATGACTTTCGCGCGGCTCAAACCACCGCGCAAACTGCCGCGCGCGCAAGGCTCGGCGGAGGGCGGGGCGTCGGCCCGACGACGTGATTCGAGACCTAAGCGCGTTTGGAACGGAAGCGCATTGCGGTCAGTGTCGAGAATCCCGAGCTCGGCACGTTAGGAGGCCGAGCGTTCGGCGGGGCGAGCGCCCTAGCCCAAAGCCGCGCAATCTGCCGCGAAATCCGCAGTCTCATTTTGGGAAAACAGGTCAGACCTCATTTCCCAAAATCTTGGCGGCGGAAGGAGACGGCATAGGCGCCGTCCTCGCCGCTCTCGAACGGAACCGACTCCACCTCGCGGACAAGCGTGAAGCCTGGGTGCCGCGCAATGAACGCCGCGGCCTGGCATGAGTTCTCCTCCGGCTCGTTCGAGCAGGTGGAGTAGACGATCGTGCCGCCTGGCGCGAGCCGCGCCGCCGCCGCGTCGAGGATCTCCGCCTGTAGCTTCACGAGCGCGGCAAGCCGCTTCTCGCTCCAGTTCCAGCGCGCGTCGGGGCGGCGCCGCAGCACCCCGGTGTTGGAGCAGGGGGCGTCGACGAGGATTTTGCCGAACAGTCCGGCGGAGGCGGGCGGCGGCTCGGGGACGACCTCGACGTCGAGGCGCAGCCGCGCGGCGTTCTCCTCCAGTTTGCGGCGGCGGGACGGGTTGACCTCGCAGGCGACGACCCTGGCGCCGCGCCAGGCGAGCTGGGCGGTCTTGCCGCCGGGGGCGGCGCAGAGGTCGAGTACGCGCTCGCCGGGCTGGACGTCCATCAGCTCCACTGCGTGGCGCGTCGCGGGGTCCTGCACGATGAATTCTCCCTCGGCGTAGCCGGGTTCGGCTTCGACCCGCCGGCCGTGCGCGAGCGGCGCGAAGGTACCGTCGCGGCGGGCGAGGAACACCGACGGCGGCTCGTTGTGCCAGCGGCAGAGCCGCTCCGCCGCTTCCGCGCCCCAGCGCGCGGTCCAGCGCCGCACCAGCTCCGTCGGGAAGCTCTCCCGGACCTCGAGCGGCGCGGCGACGACGAGCGCGGCGAGCTCGTCCCGCCGGCGCAGCAGGTTGCGGAGAACCCCGTTCACCACCCTGGCGACGGACTTCTGCTCGCATGCCTTCGCCGCCTCGACGGTCTCGTTCACCGCGGCGAAGTCGGGCACATCGTCCATGTAGAGGATCTGCGCGGCGCCAATGTAGAGAAGCGCCTCCAGCTCGCCCTTCGGCCACCGGCTCACCAGCCTGCCGAGGACGAACCGCAGCGTGCGCAGCCGGCGGATCGCGGTGAAGACGAGGTCCTGGACGAACGCGCGGTCGGGGCCGTCCGGCAGCAGCGAAGGCGCGAAGTCCTTCGTCAGGAGCCACCTCGCCAGCGCAAACGCCGCGGCACGTCTGGAACCGACCGCCACCAACGCCCCGCCGCGGCTACATGTTGGAGACCACGGCCTTGATGCGCCGCACCCCGGCGGAGCTCGACTGCTCCTTGAGGATCTTGAAGCCGCCGAGCTCCTTCGTGTTCGCCACGTGCGGTCCGCAGCAGATCTCCTTCGAGACGTCGCCGATCGTGTAGAGCGTCACCTGGTCGCCGTACTTCGAGCCGAAGAGCGCCATCGCGCCCTCGGCCTTCGCCTCCTCGACGGTGGTCGTCTTCTTCGAGACCTCGATGCCCGCGGCAATCCACTCGTTGACGAGCCGCTCGACCTCGGCCTTCTGCTCGGCCGTCATCGGCTCGGGCCAGGTGAAGTCGAAGCGGAGGCGCTCGGCGGTGATGTTCGACCCCTTCTGGTTGGCGGTGGGGCCGAGCACCTTGTGGAGCGCCGCGTGGAGGAGGTGCGTCGCCGTGTGCATGCGCGTCACCACCTCGGAGTTGTCCTGGAGGCCCGCCTTGAACGAGCCGGCGGACGTGGTCCTGGAGAGCTCCTGGTGCTTGCGGTTCGCCTCCTCGAAGCCTTCCTTGTCGACGGTCAGCCCGTCCTTCGTCGCCATCTCGACGGTCATCTCGAGCGGGAAGCCGAAGGTGTCGTAGAGCTTGAAGGCGGTCTTGCCGCTGATCTGCGACTGGCCGTGCGCCTTCAGCTGCTCGGCGACCTTCTTGTACATCGCCTCGCCCTTGTCCAGCGTCGCGTTGAAGCGCTTCTCCTCGGCCTCGAGGTCAAGGCGGCACTGCTCCAGGTTGGCCTTGAGCTCGGGGTAGACGTGGCTGTACTTGTTGCAGATCGTCTCCGCGAGCTTCACCGTGAAGCCCTCGGCGATGCCGATCATGCGGGCGAAGCGGACCGCGCGGCGGATGAGGCGGCGGAGGACGTAGTTGGCGCCGATGTTGCCCGGCTTCACGCCGCCCTTGGGGTCGCAGAGGATGAACGTCGCGGTGCGCATGTGGTCGGCGATGACGCGGCGCGCCTTGAGGACGTCGGCCGGGTCCATGTCCGCCGGCACGTTCGCGAGCTCGTCGATCTTCGCCATGATCGGCGCGAAGATCTCGGTGTCGTAGACGGTCGGCGCGCCGCTCATCATGCAGACGGTGCGCTCGACGCCCATGCCGGTGTCGACGTTGTGGCGGCCGAGCGGCTCGAACTCGCCCTTCTCGTTCTTGTTGTACTGCATGAAGACGTCGTTCCAGATCTCTATGTACTTCCCGCAGTGGCAGCCGGGGCGGCAGCCGGGGCCGCACTTCTCCTTGCCGGTGTCGATGAACATCTCGGTGTCGGGGCCGCAGGGGCCGGTCGTTCCCGCCGGACCCCACCAGTTGTCCTCGCGCGGCAGGCGGAAGATGCGCTCCTCGGGGATGCCGAGCGACTTCCAGATCGCGACCGCCTCCTCGTCCGCCGGGATGTAGCCCTCCTCGCCCTCCCTGCCTTCGCCGCGGAAGACGGTGACGTTGAGCTGCTCCGGGCTGAAGCCGAGGTGCTGGGTGAGGAACTCGAAGCTCCAGGAGATCGCCTCCTTCTTGAAGTAGTCGTTCAGCGACCAGTTGCCGAGCATCTCGAAGAAGGTGAGATGCGCGGCGTCGCCCACCTCGTCGATGTCGCCGGTGCGGATGCACTTCTGGACGTCGGTGAGGCGTTTCCCGGCCGGGTGCTCCATCGCGCCCATCAGGTAGGGGACGAGCGGGTGCATGCCGGCGGTGGTGAAGAGGACGGTCGGGTCGTTCTCGGGGATGACCGACGCGCCGGGGATGACGGCGTGGCCCTTGGACTTGAAGAATCCGAGGTAGAGGTCCCTCAGTTCGTCTGCGGTGATGTTCTTCATATCGTCACTTGTTGATCTGCTTGTGGTTCATGAATTCCCAGATGCGGTCCATCCAGCTCCAGCTGCCGGTGCCGGGCGAGGCCTCGCGCTGGAAGCAGTGCCAGCGCTGCGCGAGCGTGTGCAGGTCGCTCTGCACGCCCATGCGGCGCATCTGCTCCCAAGCCTTGACCGAGTTCATCGCCGCCCAGCCGTCCGAGTCGCCGTGAATGAACACCATCGGGCAGGTGTCGGGGTCGAAGGCGAACTCGGGGACGAGCCGCGCGGAGTCGTCGTTGCCGCCGGTGTCGTTGTTGGTGTCGGTGCCGTCGGTGAGACCGTAGGCCGGGTAGATGCCGACCGCCCACTGGACGTTGCAGGGGAGGTTGTCGACCTCGTCCACGTTCCAGTAGGCGCGGCTCCGCGAGCTGGTCGCGCCCATCAGCGTCAGGTGGCCGCCGGCCGACGAGCCCATGATGCCGATGCGGTTGGGATCGAGCCCGCGCGCAGCCGCGCCGGCGCGCACGAGCCTGATGCAGCGTTGCAGGTCGGCCCACGCGGTGGTGTGCTTGGCGAGCCCCTTCGGACGCGGAGTGCGGTACTTCATCGTCACCACCGCCATGCCCTTCTCGTTCAGGTAGCGGCGGAACGGCGCGACCTCGAAGCCGTCGGGGTCGTTGCCCCAGTACGCGCCGCCGGAGTAGACGATCTGGATCGCCTTGGTGGTTAGGTTGGAGGGGATGTACCACTCGAGGTAGGGGACGCACTGGTCTTCCTGGAAGTATGGCGTCCTGCCCTTCGGCCAGAGCTCCGTCTTCTCGTACTTCGCCGGGTCGTGGAAGTTCTTGGCGTAGCGCTCCATCAGCGCCTCGGGCTTGGCGACGGGGCCGAGGAAGCCCATCTGGACCATGAACTCCTTCGCGCGGCCGAACCAGTTGTCGTAGCCGGTCGACTCGTCCTTCCCGGAGTTCCAGCCCCAGAAGGCGTGGTCGCGGTCGGCGTAGAGGTGCAGCTCGGCGGGAACGCCGCGCTTCCTGAGCTCGCGGTAGACGAAGGTCGAGGCCATCGGCGAGTAGAGGTCGATGCCGCCGTGGAACATGCACATCGGCGCGGTCTTCGCGTCAAACTTGAAGCAGGGGGCGATCTTCGCGTCGATCGCCTGGCCGTTGCGCTCGTTGGGGCCGGTGAGCCCGTCGGTGACGCCATAGGCGATCGCCCCAGTGATCGCCCAGTTAATGTTGCATGGCACCTTCTCGTCCAGCTCGTCCACCGGGTCGTAGGCCGGGGTGAGGGAGCTAGTGGCGAGCAGCGTCGCGAGGTGGGAGCCGGCGGACATCGAAATCGTGCCGATGCGGTCCGCCTTGAAGCCGCGCTTCTCGGCCTCGCTGCGCACCACCTTGACGGCGCGCTGGCCGTCCTCCCAGGCGCTGCGCCAGATGTCCGCCCCTTTCGGCCGCGGGGTGCGGTAGACGAAGTTGACGCACTGGCAGCCGGCCGCGGTGAAGAGCTCGTTCCAGCGGCGGATGAGGTCGACGTCGCAGCAGTTCTCGTAGGCGCCGCCGGAGATGAGGATCATGCAGACGCCGGCGGGATTGGTGGGCGGGTCGAACCACTCGAGGTAGGGCTCCTTCCCCTTCTCCTGCTCGTCGGTCATCGCCGCAATCTGGTGCGGCTGGGGATGGGGCATCTTGCCCTCGGGCCAGATCTTCATCCGCTCGCCGGCGACGGCACCGAGGCAGAGCCCGAGCGCGAGCGCAAACATGGTTCTCTTCATGGTGTTTGTTCCTTTCCTTGGTTTGAATATCTTCCTACCTGCCCGCGAGCGCGAGCTTCACCACCTGGCCGACGGAGTCGACGGACGGATTCGCCGCGAGGACGTCCGCGACCATCTTCGCCGAGGCGTCCTCGGCGAAGCCGAGCGCCCTCAGGGCCATCACCGCGTCGTTCGCCATCGGCGCCGCGCCGCCGGACGCGCCGCCCGCCGCGAACGCGAACTGGCCGACCTTGTCCTTCAGCTCCACGCAGATCTTGCCGGCGGTCTTGCGGCCCACGCCCTTGATGGACGAGATCCGCTTCACGTCCCCGCCCGCGATCGCCTGCGCGAGGTCGCCGAGCGATGTCCCGGAGAGCATCGAGAGCGCGATCTTCGGCCCCACCCCGCTCACCGAGACGAGCATCGTGAACATCTCGCGCTCCTCCGCCGTCGCAAAGCCGAAGAGCGCCTCCGCGTCGTCCCTCACCACGTGCGCGGCGAGCAGCTTCGCCTCCTCGCCCTGGCGCGGCAGCCGGTCGTAGGTGGAGAGCGGGATGAAGAGCTCGTAGCCGACCCCGCCCGCCTCGACGACGGCGCGCGTCGGCTCCTTCTCGGCGAGAATCCCCCTGATGTACGCGATCACGACGCGGCCTCCTTTCCCCCATTTCGCCGCCGCGGCGTCAGCAGCGAGGCGAGAACGATCATCCCCGCGCCGACGCAGATGCAGGAGTCGGCGAAGTTGAAGCACGGAAAGTGGCTCGAGCCCCAGTGGAAGTCGAGCATGTCGACCACGTAGCCGCGGAAGACGCGGTCGATGACGTTGCCGATTATGCCAGCGTAGACAAGCGGCTCGGCGACGGCACCGAGGACCGCCGCGATGCGCGGGCTCCCCTCCGAGACTTCGAAGATGTCGCGGCGGCGCCAGACGATGACCGCCAGCGCGGCCACGCCGAAGACGGCGAGCGGCCAGACCTGACCCTGAAGCATCCCCCAGGCGCAGCCGCGGTTCTCCACGTAGGCGAGGCTGAAGAGCCCCGGTATGACTGAAACCGCCGCGCGTCCCTTGAGCTGGACGGCGGCGATCTCCTTGGCGACCGCGTCCACCAGCACGAGGTTGGCGACCGCGGCAAAGACGATCAGGAATCGCCTCACTTGTCGGCGCGCTCCATCTCGCTCTGGCACTCCATGCAGGTGAGCACGAAGGGCTGGTTCTGGAGACGGGGCTTGCGGATGAGCTGGCCGCACACGGTGCAGACGCCGTAGGTGCCCTCGTCGATGCGGTGCAGCGCCTCGTCGATCTGCTGGATGGTGCGCTTGATCGAGCCCATCTGGCCGAGCGCCTGCAGACGCAGGGTCTGGTTGGTGCCGTCGCCGCCGTCCGCCTCGTGGTCCTCGGCCTCGTTGAAGCCGGTGGCCTTCATCGCGTCGACGCCGTTGAGCGCGCGTTCGCGCGCCTCGACGAGCTGCTTGCGGAAGCTCTTCAGGTCGGCGGCGGGGAACTTGGCCGTCGACTTGCCCTGCGCGCGCGTGGTCGGGCGCCGCGTCAGCTTCACCGCCTCCTTCTCGCGCTTCTTCTCGCGCTTGATCTCGGCGGCCTTGCGCTCCGCCTTCATCTGCTGCACGATCGACATGCCGAAGGCAACCGCCTTGGCGGTGTCGACTGGCACGTAGTCGCCTTCCGGCGCGCGTGCGTTGGGGGACGGGCGCTTGACGATCCGCGGCGGAACGCGGCGCGGGTTCTTGTTCTTGCTGTTGGCCATGGCTTGTCGACCTCCTCTTGGGAATTGCTACTAAATCTGGACTCCGGGCGGAAGCTTCATCCACTCGCGGATCTCGTCGGGCAGCGGGCGGATCTCGCGGACCGTCGCGAAGGCGACCCCGCCGTCCGCGTCCGGCAGCTCGAACCCGTCGCCGGGCTTCTTGCCGAGCAGGCCCTGGGCGACGCGCGTCTTCGAGGAGAGGATGCCGAGCTCGGGGTCGTTGTCCCACTCGCCGAGGATGTGCCAGACCTTCTCGCCGTCCTTGGTGTCGGCGACGACCGTGACGCCGGGCATCACCTCGTCGGTCGTGGCGTCGGCGAAGTCGGACGGCTTCACCGCCTCGAGGTCGGCCTGCATCAGCGTCTGCTTCTGCATCAGCTGGCGCTGCTCGTCCTTCGCGTACTGGTACTCGGCGTTCTCCGAGAGGTCGCCGAAGCCCTTGGCGAACTCGATCTTGCGGACGTTCTCGGGCATGTCCTCGTTGATGAGCTTGAGGTACTCCTGCTTCCGGAGGCCGAAGCTGCGGTAGGAGGTGAGGCGCGCGTACTCGCGCTTCTTCTCCACCTTGACGATGTGCTTCTCCAGCTCGGGCACGAGCTTCGCCATCCTGACCACGGTCGTGTGGTGGGTGGACGGATCCCAGGCGATGGAGGCCTGGAAGCGCTCGAAGAAGAGCACCTGGTCGGCCTTCGAGTGCATCCCGAGCAGGCTGAACATCTTCTCGAGCCACGCCCTGTCGCCGAAGAGCCGGCGCACGAGGTTCTGCATCCTGAGCGTCTCGCCGCCGCGGCGGCCCTCGCCGAGGGCGATGGCGTGGGCGAGGATGGCGGAAAGCGGCGGCAGCTCCGGCCAGAGCGAAAAGGCCTTGAGCGTGCGGATCTTCTTGCCGTCCACCTCGACGTCGGCGTACTCGAACTTTCCGAACTGCTCGATGCGGCCGACGATGAGCGTGGTCAGTGTCGCCGGCGCCTGGGTGTCCTTCATGAAGTCGCCGACGGCCTTGCGGCACGGCCACACCTCGCGCTCGCCCTCCTTCGCCTTGTCGTTCGCGAAGCGGGCGACGATTTCGGAAACCGCCGCGAAGCAGAGCTCGGGGATGGCGGCGTAGATCTTCGCCTTCGCCGCGTCGTCGCAGGCGAGGAACGCGATCATCGCGCCGACCTCGCGGGACGGCAGCGCGGCCGCCGCCTTGACGTAGCGCTTGCGCTCCCAGAGGTAGTCGCGCATCTCCTTCGCCGTCGGGCTGGCGAACCCGAGCTCGACCACCGTGCAGGCGAGGCGGGCGTAGAGCGCGTCGTCAACCTTGCGCGCGGCGGTGACCGCGAAGACAAGCCGGTCGCCGATCTTGGCGCGGATCGCCTCGTCCGCCTTCTTGAAGCCGCCCTGGGCGACGAACTCGCGCACGCCGGCGAGGATGGCCTTCGGGTCGGTCTCGTGCGAAAACGCGGTCAGCCACCCCTCGCCGTAGTCCTCGGCCGCGCCGGTCACCTGGATCGGGTCGGCCTTGCGGGCCGGGATGACGACGCACTTGTCGCGGCGCAGCTCGGCGCGCGCCGAGTCCCAGAACTTCTTCCAGTTCACCGACTTCACGAAGCCGTTGGCGACGCAGTAGTCCTCGAGCCGCACCAGCGTCATCGACGAGCCGTTGGACTCGATGACGCGCTTGACGAACTCGCCCGGCTTGTCGCGGAGCAGCGCCTCGAACGCCGCGGGGTCGACCTCGCGCAGCACCAGGATGTGGCCGTCGGGCGCGCTCTCGAGCATGTCCGCCGCGGCCGCGTAGGTGAACTGGTGTCCGCGGCGGCTGGCGAAGTCGACGGTGACGCGGCGGTAGAAGTAGTCGACCTTCTTCACCTTGCCCACGCCCCAGGTGCGGTTCAGGACCAGCGACCCGACGCGGAAGGAGACGAGCTTCTCGAGCCGCACCAGCGCGGTCGCGAGCGAATGCTCTCCGAAGCCCGCGCCGTCGACGTATGACTGCAGCACCCGGTCGTCGGTCGCCTTTTTCAGCGCCTCCTTCACCGCACCCGACTGGCTGCCCTTCTCGAATTCGGCCGAGTTGCCCCGCACCAGGTTTAGCACGCCCTCGAAATCCCGCTTCTCGACGCGCTCGTTCAGCTGTTCGGCCAAGGTTTCCGTATCTGCCATCTGCTCCCTCCGTTTGGAAAAATTGAATGTCGTGTATTATACCAAATTCGGGAGCGTTTGTGGAAGCCGAGGCACAGTGGCCGTCAAGCTGTCTTCGGCGCCGGCAGGTGCTTGACGACCGCGAGGAAGTTGCGGTCGTGCAGACGCTCGTAGTGCATGGAGTTCGACATCCGCTTGACCATCATGATGCCGAGGCCGCCGATCGGCCGCTCCTCCGCGGGAAGCGTCGTGTCGGGATCGGCGTGCGCCAGCGGGTTGTACGGCGTGCCGTCGTCGGAAAAGGTAAGCCTGACCCCGGAAGGATCGCGCATCAGCTCGATGTCCACCTCGAAGCCGGTGGCCCCGGAGTGCTTGACGATGTTGGAGCAGATCTCGTCGAGGATGACGTGGAGCACGGGGAGGACGGACTGCTGGTCCGTGTTGCCCAGGCACTCGTCCAGGAACGCCGAGGCCGAGGCGACGCCCTCCTTCACGGGGGCGAACGAGCGCACGAACCGCTGCGGGCGCGAGACGTACCGCACCGAAAGGACCGTCAGGTCGTCCGCCTGCGGGGCGTCGTCGGCGAACGCGGCGACCGCCATGCGCACGACGTTGCAGAGCGACTTGGGGCTAGGATCCTGGACGGCGTTGACTGCGTCCGCAAGCCGTTCCTCGCCGAAGAGCGCGCCGCTGGGGTCCAGCGCCTCAGTGACGCCGTCGGTGTAGAGGAAGAGCCCCTCGCCGGGCTGCAGCGAAAGCGTGCGCGAGCGGTACTGGGCGCCTTCCAGAAACGCCAGCACCGGCCCGGACCTGTCCATGACGTAGTAAGACTTCCCGTCCGCGACCTTCAGCGGCGGGTTGTGCCCGGCGTTGGCGTAGGTCACCCGCCCGCTCTCCAGGTCGAGCACGCCGCTCCACGCCGTGAGGAACATGTTGGCGGTGTTGCTGCGGCAGAGCTCGGCGTTCACCCGCGCGAAGGCGTCGGCGGGGTCGCGGGTGGCGAGGATCGCGTCCTTCAGCAGCGTCTTCGCCGTCATCATGTAGAGCGCGGCAGTCACGCCCTTGCCGCTCACGTCGGCGACCATGAAGGCGAGATGGGTCAGGTCGAGCATGAAGAAGTCGTAGAAGTCGCCGCCGATGTCCCTCGCCGGAGTCATCGACGCCGCCAGCTGGAAATGGGGGCTGGCCTCGAGCGGCGCCGGCAGGGCCGAGCGCTGGATCGTCTTGGCGATCTCCATCTCCTTCGCCCGGGCGTCGTCCTCGGCGCGGTAGAAGGCCCGGATGCGCTCGGCGTCGCCGGATATCCGCGCGAGGGAGAAGGCAAAACCGCCGAGGACCAGGGCCAGTAGCACCGCCATCGCGGCGGCGATCATGTTGCGCGTGCCGTAGAACTCGGACTCTGGCTCGATGACAAGGAAACGGTGGCCGCCGAAGGAGAAACTGCGGTAGAAGACGCGCTGCCCGAACAGCAGCTGCGAAGCCGTCCTGCCGTAGCTGGACGCGCCGGCGCTGCGCTGACGGCCGACGTATTTCGGGATCTGGTTCTGGTCGAACCCGATTGCGGCGAGCGTCTTCGGGGAGTCTTCCCCCCGCAGGGCCGAGACGAGCTCGCCCGTCGCCTCGTTCGCGCAGAGGAAGCTCGTGGTGTCGCCGATCTCGGCGTCGAAGAGGAAGGAAAGCTGCCGCGCGATCATCCGCGCCATGCGCGTCTCGTCAAGTCCGATCTGGATATACCCGTTTCCGCCGGGGAAAGGCACGCCGAGGTACTTACGGCGGGAATCGCTGTAGGCGTGGCGCCGGAACGGCTGCGAGACGACGCTCGCCACGCCGTTCGTCAGGACGGAGAACGGGCGCGTCTCGCTCTTCGCGTTCATGTCCACGCCGAGGCTGTCTGGGTCGTTCGTCGCGATGACGCGGCCCGAGCGGTCGACAATGCACAGCTCGTCGATGTCGAACGCCTCGGCCACGGCCGCCATCTCCTCCATCGAACGCCGCTCCGCCTGCTTGAAATGGCGCACGGCCATCGACGCCAGGTGCTCCAGCATCGTGTCAATCGCGCCGTTCAGCGTGATGCGGATGTCGTTGACCGCGTAGTCCAGCATGGCCTCGGTCTTCTCCCGCGCCTGGCGCGTGCCGATGCTCCAGGTCACGCCCATCAGCACGACATACAGCACGGCGGCCGACGCCGCTATGAGGCTTTTCTTCATGCCTCGACGGCAAAGACGGAGTTGAGGCCGGTGATCTCGAGCACGCCGAGCACCATCGCGTTGGGATGGACGATCTTCATCGTCCCACCCGCCGCGGCCATCGCCTTGTGCGCCGCCATGAGGACGCGAAGTCCGGCGGACGAGATGTACTCAAGCCCGCTGAAGTCGAACACGGCCTCGCTCACGCCGTCGAACTTCAGCTCCGACTCCAGTTCGGGCGAGGTGTTGGTGTCGAGCCGGCCCGCCACCTTGAGCGTCAGCCGTCCGCCGTCTTTGGACTTTTCGATGTTCATTGTCCCTCCATGACTCCTTTGCGCGTATTATACCATAAAGACGCCGGGAAACGGACGCGGTGCCGTCGGCGCGGGGCTCACCGCCTCACGCGGTGGATGAGCGCGTAGTTGACCGGGACGACGACCATCGTGACGAGCGTCGAGAATCCGAGTCCGCACATGATCGTCACCGCCATCGCCGAGTAGAACGGGTCCACGACGAGCGGGATCATGCCGAGGATCGTCGTGAGCGCCGTGTTCATAACCGGCCTCAGGCGCGTCACGCCGGACATGACGACCGCGTCGAACGGCTTCGCCCCCGCCGCGAGCTGGGCGTTGATCTCGTCCATGAGGACGATCGCGTTCTTGATCTGCATGCCGACGAGCGAGAGGAAGCCGAGGAGCGCCATGAACCCGAACGGCTGGTCGAAGCCGAGCAGCCCCGCCACCACGCCGACGAGGATCAGGGGGACCGTCAGGAAGATCGCGATCGTCTTCTTGATCGAGTTGAAGAGCAGCACCACGATCATCACCATGATGGCGAAGATCGGCGGGAGCTTGCCCGCGAGGCCGCTGTTGGCGTCGACGGAGTTCTCGTACTCGCCGCCCCACTCGACCGAGTACCCGGCGGGCAGGGTGTCGCCGATCGCCTCCAGCTTGTCGGCGACGCGCAGCCGCGCGTCCGCGGCGGTACCGCTCTTCGGATTGCACTTGGCGGTGATGCACGGCAGGCGGTTGCGCCGCTTGAAGAGCGCCTCCTCCGTCTCGGCGTGGATGCCGCTCGCCACCTGCGCGAACGGCACCGAGCAGCCGAGCGAAGACGACCACACCCACGAGCTGACCAGCGAATCCGGGTCGTTGCGCTCCGCCGCCGGCGCGCGCACCACGATCGGCAGCGCCTCGTCGCCCTCGAGGTAGTACCCGACGGTCAGCCCCGCTGTCGCCTGCTTGAGCGAGCGCGCGATGTCGCTCCTCGTCACGCCCAGCTTGCGCGCGCGGTCTTCCGCGATGTCGGGCACGAGCAGGTCCGTCCGGTTGCGCCAGTCGGTCTGGATCTCCTTGAGGCCCCCGTCCGCGCGCATGATCTCGAGCGCCTGCTCGCCGGCGCGGCGCAGGATGGCCGGGTCCTTCCCCTGGATGCGGAACTGGATCTTCTGCGCGTCGCCCGGCCCGTTCACGAACTTCTGGCCGTAGACGAGCGCGTCCGGCGCAAGGTCTAGGGCGAGGGCCTCCGCCTTCTCCATCAGGCCCTGGATGAGGTGGAAGTCCTTCACGTCGACGAAGATGATCCCGTACGAGTCGTCCGAGTCCTCCGGCGAATAGGTAAGCAGGAAGCGGAGCCCGCCGCTCCCGGAAAGCGCGGTCACGGCCGTCACGCCGTCCAGCTTGCGGACCGCGTCGGCAAGCGCCGCCACGCGCTTCTCCGTCGCGTGGATGGACGAGCCCTCCGGCATCCAGACGTGCACCATGAACTGGGGCCGCGTCGATTCCGGGAAGAAGCTCTGCTTGACCTTCGTGAAGCCGTAGCACGCCCCGACGAGAAGCCCGACAAGCACCAGCCAGGTGAGGAAGCGGTGGACGATGCAGAACTCGAGGAAGCCGCGGTAGGCCCGGTAGAAGCCGCCGGCGTAGGGATCCGCCGCCTTCTCCTCGCCGCCGCCGGACTTCTCTTTCTTCTTCAGGAACCACGAGGCCAAAAGCGGCGTCACGGTGATCGCGAACACCCAGCTCAGGAGAAGCGAGATCATCAGCACCTTGAAGAGCGAGCCGCAGTATTCGCCGGTGGAGTCCTGCGAGGCGCCGATCGGCGCGAAGGAGAGGATCGCGATCACCGTCGCGCCGAGGAGCGGCCACTGCGACTGCTTCACCACGTTGATCGCCGCCTGGGTGCGGCTCTCGCCCTTCTCCGCCGCGATGAGCACCGCCTCGGTTATGACGATGGCGTTGTCGACCAGCATCCCGAGCGCGATGATGAACGCGCCAAGCGAGATGCGCTCGAAGATGAGGCCCATCTCGTTCATCACCGCCACCGTCGCGAAGACCGTGAGGAGCAGGATCGCGCCGATGAGGACGCCGCTGCGCATCCCCATGGTGAAGAGGAGGACGGCGATCACGATCACGACCGACTCGACGAGGTTCACCACGAAGCCGTTCACCGCCTCGTCGACGGTGGAAGCCTGGTGCGAGACGATGCCGAACTCGATCCCGATCGGCGTCTCGGGGAGGAGCTCCTTCATGCGCTTGTCGATGGCCGCGCCCATCGTCATCACGTTGCCGCCCTTCACCGTGGAGATGCCGAGCCCCACGGCCGGCTTGCCGTTGTAGTGCATGATGCACGACGGCGGGTCCTGGTAGTCGCGCGTGATCGTCATCAGGTCCTGGAGCCGGATGGTCGAGAAATTCCCGTCGCCCTGCGGAACCGTGACGATGAGCCGCTTGAAGTCGTCAACCGACTTGATGGTGCCGCTGGGGAAGATGCGCACGTACTTGTCCTCGACCCTGACCTTGCCGGCATCCTCCGCCTCGTTCTGGCCGGAGACCACCGCCCTGATCATCTCCGGCGTGATGCCGAGGTTTGCCATCTTCGCGCGCGACATCTCGAACGAGACGATCTCCTGCTGGTCGCCGAGGAGGTCGATCTTCGAGACGTCGGCGCAGAGGAGGAGCTCGCGCCGGAGGAGCTTCGCGTGCTCCTTGAGCTCGGCGTAGGTGAAGCCGTCGCCGTAGATGGCGTAGACGACCCCGAACACGTCGGCGTAGTCGTCAATCACGACCGGCGCCCCGCAGCCGGACGGCAGCGACGACGCCTCGTCGTTCACCTTGCGGCGGAGCTCGTCCCAGACCTGCGGCAGCGAGGACGCGTCGTACTTGTCCTTCATCTCCACCTGGATGATGGACTTGCCGGGATACGACGTCGAGGTAACCTCCTTGAGCTGCCCCATCTGCTGGATGGCGGTCTCCAGCGGATCGGTGACGCGGTTGGCGACCTCTTCCGCCGTCGCGCCGGGATAGACGGTGATGACCTGCGCCACCTTGATGGTGAACTCGGGGTCCTCGAGCCGCCCGAGGCGGAAGTAGCCGATTATTCCCGCGAGCAGCATCGCGACGGCGAACGACAACGTCACCGTCGGCTTCTTGATGCAGTATTCCGCTATGTTCATCTCGTCACTCCTTCCAGAGGGTGACGACGCGGCCTTCGGTGAGAATCGAGACGCCGGCGACGGCGATGCGGTCGCCCTCGGCGAGCCCCTTGTTCACCGAGTAGTTGGTGCCGCGGAGACGCCCGACCTCGACGACCTGCTTCGTGACCTTGAACTCGCCCTCCTTCTCGGCCTTGACGAGCTTCCACACGAAGTGCGCGCCCGCCTCGTCCTGGCCGACGGCTACCGCCGGCACGGCGAGCGGCTCCACGGTGCCGTCCTTGTCGTACATCTTCGCGCCGCCCTCGATGACGAGCGTCACGCTCATCCCGGGCAGGAAGCTGTAGTCGTCCTGGGCGGGCATCGAGAACGTCACCGTAAACGTCTGCGTCTTCGCGTCCGCCTGGGTCGTCGCTTCCTCGTACACGACGTCGAACTTCTTGCCCGGAAGCGAGTCGAACACCACGTAGCGGCGGCGGTCGCCCAGCACCTCGACGAAGCGGCGGGAGATCACCGCGGTCTCGGGGATGGTGATGTCGAACTTCACCTTGTCGACGCTCAGGAGGGTGAGGATCTTCTGGCCGGTCGAGACCATGTCGAGCTCCTCGGGGTACTTGTCCGCCACCACGCCGTCGTACGGCGCGACGAGCGTGCAGCTCTCCAGCGCCTTCTTCGCGACGGCGAGCTGCGCCTTGGCCGTCTTGTATTCCGCCTCGGCCTTGGTCACGTCGTCCTTGGAGACGCCGCCCTTGCCGAGCGCCTTGCTGTAGCGCTCGTACGAAAGCTTCTTGCTCTCGAACTCGGCCTCCGCCTTCGCGACGTCAGCCTCGTAGTCGCGCATGTCGAGCTTGCCGAGGACGTCGCCCTTCTTGACGCTCTGGCCCCGGTCGAGCTTGAACTCCACCAGCCGCCCGGGCACCTCGAACATCATGTCGCGCGACTCGCCGGCCCTGACCTTGCCGGGGCACCGCAGCTCCGGGAGCGTCGCCTTGCCGGTGACCACCATGCTCCGCACCGGGCGCACCACCGTGTCCTCGCTGACTTCCGCCTTCTGCTTCGGCCAAAGCCAGATTGCCGCGACGCCGGCGGCGAACATCGCCGCCCCGATTACCTTGCCTGCTCCTATCTTCATCTTCTGCTCCCCTTCGGAGGTGGTTGAATTTTGGTGAATTATACCATTTTTCCCGGTCGCCTGCTCACCGCAGACTACGCCGCCAAGATCGGCGCCGACAGCTACACCAAGGACGCAATGGGGTTAGTGCGCTACGCGGAGCAGATCTTCGCGTAGCGCATCAGGGCGGGAACCGCTTCGGCCTAACCAGCCTACTTCTTCGCGGTGAGGGCCGCGACGCCGGGGAGCGTCTTGCCCTCGAGGAACTCGAGCGACGCGCCGCCGCCGGTGGAGACGTGGCTCATCTCGGCCGCCTTGCCGGACTTCTTGACGGCGCTAACCGAGTCGCCGCCGCCGATGATGGAGACGCCGCCGGCCGCCTTGACGGTGGCGACCGCGTCGCACACGCCGTAGGTGCCCTTGGAGAGCGGCGCGAACTCGAAGCAGCCCATCGGGCCGTTCCAGACCACCGTCTTCGCGTCCCTGAGCGCATCGGCGAAGAGCGCGACCGACTTCGGGCCGATGTCGAGGCCCATCCAGCCGTCGGGGATGTCGCCCTCGACCGTCCTCATCTCGATATCGGAGGCGTCCTTGGTCTCCGGGAACTTGTTCGCGATCACGTTGTCGACCGGGAGGAGGATCTTGATCCCCTTCGCCGCGGCCGCCGCGAGCATCTCGGCGCAGTAGGCGACCTGGTCGTCCTCGCAGAGCGAGTTGCCGATCTTGATGCCCTGGGCCTTCTTGAAGGTGTAGGCCATGCCGCCGCCGATGATGAGCGTGTCGACCTTGTCGAGGAGCGCCTTGACGACCGCGAGCTTGTCGGAGACCTTCGCGCCGCCGAGGATCGCCACGAACGGGCGGACCGGCTTCTCGACCGCGTCGCCGAGGAACTGGATCTCCTTCTCGAGCAGGAAGCCGCTGACCGCGGGCTGGATGTAGTCGGCGATGACGGCGGTGGAGGCGTGGGCGCGGTGGGCGGTGCCGAACGCGTCGTTGCAGTAGATGTCGCCGTAGGAGGCGAGCTTCTTCGACATCTCGACGCGCTGCGCCTTGAGCTCCGCCTTCTTCGCGGCGAACTCCTCGTCGCTCAGGTGGATGCCCTTCTTCTCGTCGTCCTTCTTCACCTTGCCGTCCTCGGCCTTGTAGAAGCGGGTGTTCTCGAGGAGCGCGACCTCGCCGGGCTTGAGCGCCTTGACGACGTCATCGGCCGCCATGCAGTCCGGGACGAACTTCACCTCGATCCCGAGCTTCGCCGAGAGCGCCTCGGCGACCGGCTTCAGGGTGAACGCCGCGTTGTCGGGGTTCGGCGCGGCGCCGAGCTTCACGCCCTTCGGGCGGCCGAGGTGGCTCATGAGGACGAGCGAGCCGCCCTGCTCCAGGACGTACTTGATCGACGGCAGCGCCGCCACGATGCGGGTGTCGTCGGTGATCTTGCCGCTGCCGTCCTTGGCCATCGGCACGTTGAAGTCCACGCGCATCACGACGCGCTTGCCCTTGAGGTCCACGTCGCGGAGTGTCATCTTGTCCATTTTCTTTCCTTCCTTTCTTTTCTTTGCTTCGGAAAAAGCGAAAAGGACACCAGAATGGACTGCATTCCGATGTCCTTCAACATCACATTCCCGTTCTCTCCGTAGTTTACTTCGCCTCGGCCTTAGCCATCTTGTTGAGTTTCAGCTGGGCGCGGGACTTCTTGCGGTCGGCGGTGTTCTTGGCGATGATGCCCTTCTTGACCGCCTTGTCGAGTCCGGAGACGAACTCCTTGAACTTCTTCTCGGCCGTTGCGCGGTCGCTCGCGTCGGCGGCCTTGAACAGCTTCTTGTGCGCGTCGTGGAGCTTGGCCTTGCAGACGGAGTTGCGCTTGCGGGCCTTCTCGTTCTGGCGATCGCGTTTCCTAGCGGCTCGGCCGCCCTTGATGTTAGCCATTTTCTATTTGTCCTTTTTTGGGAATGTTCGGCGCGTAGTATATCAAATATCGCCCCCGAAAATCAAGTGTGCCTGTCAGCGGACGGCCCTGAGCCGGGTGACGAAGCGGCGGCTAAGCTCGCGGGGGGCGGTGACGAAGACCGTCGTCGCCGGGTGGACGTTGGTGTCGTCGCGGCCGACGAACCAGCCGGCCGGGGACGGGGCGGTGCGCCCCGATGCCGTAGATACGCCAGATGCGCCGTCAAACGTCATCTCCAGCGACCATTTGCGTCCGGGACCGTAGCTCGCGCGCAGGCATCTTCCGTCGGCGGAGACGACCACATTGGTCGTGTCGAGCTGGAACAGGAGGGTGTACTCGTGCTCCGCCCCGTCCGCGCTCGTGGCCTCGTCCGTCACCGTAAAGGCATCGGCGCGGCGGTCGAAGCGGATTTCGCGGCGATGGACGGCCAGCTTCGCCCGCTTGGGGCCGAAGCCCTGGTCGTACACGCCGAAGGCAAAGTCCCCCGCGGGAGAAGTAGTCCAGCCGGCGTCGATGGGGCGGTCGCTCCGACGCGGTGCGCTGCGGTCCTGGGCAAGCCCGTCGACAAGCAGCGTATTGTGGTCGTGGCCGGAAATGGCATATCGCCGCAGCTTCGAGTCGTCGTACTGCCCGCCGCCGTCGTCGAAGACCAGCTCCTCGCCGCCCTTCCAGAAGGTAAACGACAGCTTGTCCTGGTGCTCATGGCAGTTCCCGAGCGGACCGACGTCGAACGCGAGATACGACGCATCGGCCGACCAGCCGCCGCGCATGACCACGAATCCGGCATAGGGCAGGAAGCGCGAGGCCGTTTCGCCGGCCGGCGGCGCGCCTTTGCTTCCGCCGGTCGCCGCCCACAGGAAATCGCCTCGATCGGGGAAGAACTCGGCCGCGATGCCCATCACGCCGGCCGCGGGAACCGTGAAGCTGTCGTTGAAGCGCGGCTGGACGAATCCTGGCGTCGTCATCGCCAGCACGCCCTCCGCCCCGCGCCGGAGAAGGTCCTGGAAGTCGCCGGGCAGCTCGCGCTCGAGCCCCGCCGCGCGCGCGAGGCGGAAGATGCGCGCCATCGTCAGGTAGAATACGCCGTGGTAGTCGGCCGAAAGCTCGTCGTGGAGGCCGTCCGGCAGCAGCTGCGAGCGCGCCGCCGCCGTGAACCGGGCGAGCGCCTCCCTGCGCATCGCCTCGGAATCGGGGAACTCGGGGAAGGTGACGGCGAAGACGTAGACGCCGGTCATCTCCATCAGCAGCCAGTTGTGCCCCGTCGAATGCGCCAGCAGGTGCTTCGCCTGCGCCATGGAGGACCGGACGAACGCGCGGATCAGGTCGTCGGGAAACGAAGGCGACTTGCGGAAGACCTCGAACGCCACGTTCCACGAATCCAGCAGGCGCAGCCCCTCTTCAATGGTGCGCCAGGGCGAGCCGCGGTTATTGTAGCCGGACTCGGGCGGAACCCCGCCCGTCTGCTCGAGCCAGTCGGCAAACTGCCGCGCGAACGCCTGGGCGTATTTCTCTTCGCCCGTCTCGACATAGGCGCGCGCAAGGGTCTTCCAGAACGACATTCGGTTGAGCTGCCAGGTCCATTCCGGGTTGAACGGCCCGCGCTCCGCAGTGGGGTTGAAGAGCCAGTTGACGACACCCGACGGGAACGACCACGGGATGCCTATGACCGTAACCTCGCCCGCGGCGATTCTGTCCGCCTCCGCGCGGTCGAACGGAACGCGCGCCCCCCAGCCGTCCACCGTCCAGCCCGGAGCCGCCGGACGCTCGCGGTAGTTGACGTCCGCGCAGGCGGTGGCGGCGGCAGCCGCGGCAAACAGCGCCGCAAACGCGGCGGCTGCGCGACTGCCCTGCAATCCATTCTGCCTCATGCCGGTGTCAATTCTCGCAGATGCAGCCTACACCCTCACCCAGGCGCTGCCCTTCGCGTTGGACGCGAGCGCCGCCTCGACGAAGCGCATCGAGCGGATGCCCTCGCGCGGGCCGGGGTAGTCGCAGGCGCGGCGCGTGAGGACCGCGGCGACGAACTCGTCGTAGATCGTGGCGAGCGCCTCGACGAACCCCTCGTGGTGTCCGGCCGGGAAGCGCGACGCCTTCACCGACGCCGGCGAGAGGTCGGCCACGTACGGCGCCTTACGGCGGAAGACGCGGTCGGGCTGGAGCGGGTACTTGAGCGTCAGGTAGTTCGGCGCCTCCTGGTCCCAGTGGAGCGACGCCTTGTCGCCGTAGACGCGCAGCCTGACGCCGTTCTCCTCGCCGGTCGCGATCTTGGAGACGACGAGCGACGCCTTGGCCGACGCGCCGCGTGCGCCGCCCTTCGCGGAGCCGAGGCGCATGAGGATGGACGCGTCGTCGTCCAGCTTGTTGCCGGGCGCGAAGGACGAGAGGTCGGCGAGGAGCGTCTTCGCCTCGAGACCGGTCACGTACTCGACCATGGTGAAGGCGTGGACGCCGATGTCCGCCACCACGCAGCTCGGGCCGGAGATCTTCGGGTTCATCTTCCAGGCGTTGTGGCGGTCGAGCGGCTTGGAGAAGTCCACCTTGCGGAACGACCCCTGCACGTACTCGAGCACCACCTTGTCGATTTTGCCAAGCTCGCCCTTGCGCACGAGGTCGCGCGCGAGCTTAACCATCGGGTAGCCGGTGTAGGTGAAGGGAATCCCCAGGACGCGCCGCCGGCGCCTGGCGACGCGGCCGAGCTCCTCGGCCTCGGGGACGGTCAGCGAGAGCGGCTTTTCGCAGAAGACGTCGAACCCGGCCTCGAGCGCGGCGCGCGCGATCTCGTAGTGGGTCTCGTTGGTGGTGCAGACGACCACGAAGTCGACCTTGCCGCGCTCGGCCGCGATCAGCTCGAGCCAGCTGGGGTAGACCCGCTTCGGGTCGAGCCGCAGCTTCGCGCCGGTCGCAGCGTTGGAGCGCGCGTCGCGCGAGAAGCAGCCGGCCGCGAGGTCGGCGAGGTCGTCCATCCTTATTGCCATGCGGTGGATGGGGCCGATGAAGGCGCCCCTCGCGCCGCCGATCATTGCGTATTTCAGTCTCTTGGTTTTCATATCCTTTTACATCCTTCCCGAAAGGGCGTCGATGAGGTCGCAGAGCCGGCGGTAGGCCATGCCGAGGTCGTCGTTGGTCACCCTGAACATGTACTCGCCCGCCCGCGCGATCTCCCCCTCCGCGTTCTCAAGCCGCTTCTCCACCGCCTCGGGCGAGTCGGTGCCACGGCCGACGAGCCGCGACCGGAGCTCTTCCATCGACGGCGGCAGGATGAAGATATCCACATATCCTGCCTTCATCGGGTCGGAGTCCGGCAGCGAGTGCACGAACTCGCGCACCTTCGCCGCGCCCTGCACGTCGATGTCGAGGATCACCGAGCACCCCTCCCTAAGCGCGCTTTCGATCGGCTCGCGCAGCGTGCCGTAGTAGTTGCCGTGCACGCGCGCGTGCTCGATGAATGCGTCCTCGGCGATGAGCTCCTCGAAGCGCTCCACGGTCTTGAAGTGGTAGTCCACCCCGTCCTCCTCCTCGCCGCGCGGTGCGCGGGTGGTGCAGGAGATCGAGTAGACGATGTCGCAGTATTCCTGCAGCAGCATGTCGATGAGCGTCGTCTTGCCGCAGCCTGACGGCGCCGAGATCACGATGAAAAGCGGCTTGGTCTTCATTCCTCCCTTTCCCCCTCCTCGCGCCGGCGGCGGAAGAAGTCGACGAGCACCGCGCGCGACGCCTCCTCCTCGACGCCGGCGACGACCGCCGGATGGTGGTTGATGCCCGGATGGGCGAAGATGCCGAACTCGGTGGAGCCGCCGCGCTTGGGGTCGGAGACGCCCCAGACCACGGTGCCGACGCGCGCGAGCACGATCGCCCCGGCGCACATCGGGCACGGCTCCTTGGTGACGTAGAGCCGCGTGCCGTTGAGCCGCCAGCCGCCGCGCGCGGCGAAGGCCTGCGCGAGCGCCAGCATCTCGGCGTGGGCGGTGGCGTCGCCAAGCCCCTCGACCCGGTTGTGCGCGCGGCCGAGGATGCGGACCTCCGACGCGTCCGCGGCGGGATCGGCCGGCTCCTCCACGATCACGCACCCGGTGGGCACCTCGCCCTCCTCCGCCGCGCGCCGCGCCTCATCCAGCGCCATACGCATGAAGTACGCGTCGAAAAGCTGCAACCTACGCCCCCTCCTGCTTCCGCCGCACGCCGCCGTAGCGGAGGCGCAGGGCGATCTTCAGCGATTCGACGGCGATGCCGGCGGTGATCTTGGAATATCCGGCCGCGCGGTCGGAGAACTGGATCGGGATCTCGCGGATGGAGCAGCCCGCCTTCCACGCGCGGTGGTTCATCTCCAGCTGGAAGGAGTAGCCGGCCGAGGCGACGGACTCGAAGTCGATCCGGCGCAGCGTCCCCGCGCGCCAGCACTTGTAGCCGCCGGTCGGGTCGCGGAGCGGCATGCCGGTCACGGCGCGGATGAAGATGCCGCCGCAGCGCGAGATGAGCCGCCGCTTGAACGGCCAGCCCGGCGTGGAGCCGCCGGGCACGTAGCGCGAGCCGATCACGAGGTCCGCGTCCTCGGCGAGGAGGCGGACGAGATCCTTGGGGTCGTGGGAGAAGTCGCAGTCCATCTGCACCACCTTCCCCGCGCCCATCGAGAGCGCCTTCGCGAAGCCGGCCACGTAGGCGCGGCCGAGCCCCTCCTTGCGCTCGCGGTGGAGACAGGAGACGCGCGGCTCGGACTTCGCCATCTCGTCGATCTTCGCGCCGGTGCCGTCGGGCGAGTTGTCGTCCACGAAGAGCAGCTCCACGCCCGGCGTCGCGAGAACCGCCGCGGCCATCCGCTCCACGTTCTCGAGCTCGTCGTAGGTGGGGATCACCACAACCGTCTTCTCGCCATTCGCATTCATGACTTTGAAATCGCGCGCTGAAACGCCTCCTGAAGCCTTACTATCCGTGCGTACGGGTCGGGCGCGGCGCAGACCGCGCGCACCACCGCGAAGTTTGCAAGGCCGGCCGCCGCGAGCTCGGGGATGCGGCTTTCGTCGATGCCGCCGATCGCGACCGCCGGGAAAGGCACCGAGCGCGCCATCTCCGCGGCTGCCTCGACGCCGAGCGTGGGGTCCGGGATCTTCTTGGTCGGCGTCGGCCACACTGGCCCCGCGCCGATGTAGTCGGGGCTCTCGCCGACCGCCGCCAGCGCCTGCGCCGGCGAGTGGGTGGACTTGCCGACGATCCTCAGACCCGGGCAGCGCCGCCGCACCTCCGCCACCGGCATGTCGGTCTGGCCGACGTGCACGCCGTCCGCGTCCGCCTCCGCCGCCGCCTCGGGGTCGTCGTTCACGATGAGCAGCGTCCGAGAGCCGGCGGTGATGCGCCGAAGCGCGCGCGCGACGGCCACCACCTCGGAGCGCGGCGCGTCCTTCATCCGAAGCTGCACCATCCGGACGCCGGCGTTTACCGCCGCCTCGCAGCAGCGCTCGTAGCCGACGACCGGGTTGGTCATCACCAGATAAAGGCCGAAGTCTTCCATTACTCGTCGAAAGTCAGGAGGAACGTCGCGCTGAAAAAGTCGGGCTTCCAGAGCGTGAGGACGCCGTCCTTGACGCACGGGCGCTCCCAGCTCTTGAGGTCTGGCTCTACCAGGTCGTGGGTGTAGTCGAGAACGACCTCCTTGATCTTCGCATTCGCGTCCACGCCCTTCAGCGCCACCTTGATCTCGCGCTCCGTCCCGCCGTAGTCGATCAACAGCAGGCCCTTGCGCCCGTCGGCGCGGCGGACGGGGAACGTGGTCACCGTTCCGACCGTCGAGCCGGCGCAGCGTACCGAGTAGTCGCGCATGAGGTCGCCGAAGAGCTTGAGCGCGTAGAAGACCTTGTACTTGTTCTGCAGCTCGTCCTTGAAGCCCCAGCTGCCGGTGTGCCTGCAGCCGTAGTAGAAGGCCTGGTCGAGCTTCGAGGACTGCATCTCGACGAGCGCCGCGAGCGTGAAGCACGCCGAGCGGATGCCGTTGTGGCTGTCGGGGCCGTCCCAGATGCGCGCCTTGACCGCGGGGTCGGAGCAGTGCTGCATGTCGGTCCAGGTGTAGTTGTTGCCGAAGTAGTGCCACTCGTTGACGATCAGCTCGCACTTGGTGAAGCCAAACTCGTCGCAGAGCTTCCGCGCGCGCTCGGCCTCGCTGGAGAATTCGGCGGGGGCGCTCTTGTAGCCGTGCCAGGAGATGAAGTCAGGCGCGACGCCGGCGTCCTTGCACGCCGTCAGCAGGTAGCGGAAGTAGTCCTCGTTCAGCCAGCAGGTCGCCGGACCGCCGACCTTGATCGAGTCGCCGAACTCGCCCTTCAGGCGCTTGAGGCACTTCACGAAGAGCTGCGCGAAGATCTCGCGGCGCTTCAGGTTGTTGCGCTTGGTGCCGGCGTCGTCTTCGCCCGCGTCGCCCTCCGGCAGGCAGAACATGTTGTTGAAGCCGTCAGGCTCGTTCCAGATCTCCCAGTACCTGATGTTCCACTCGTGGCCATTGGCCCAGCCGCGGTTGTAGTGGCGCACGGTGCCGGCGAAGACCTCGGCCACCTTGTCGAAGTCCTTCGGGATGAGCGAGTTGAAGTGGACCTTGGGGCCCGAGTGCTCGATCGAGGTGCCAAGGCGGAAGAAGACGTCGAGCCCCGCCTCCTCGCGCGTGCGCTTCAGCAGGTAGTCGGTGGGGCCGAACACGTAGTTCTCGGGCTTGGTCGCGTCGAGGTCGACGAGCGGGAAGATGTGGTGCCAGTCGCAGACGCGCTGGTTGGCGTTGATGAGCGCCCAGTCGTGGGTGCGCGCGCTCTTGAAGCCCATCGCGCGGACGTCGTCAAGCGCCTGCTGGGTAAGCGAGCAGATCGTCGGGCCGAAGCCGGAGGAATGCAGCTCGGGGCGCACCTTGCCCACCTCCTGGGTGAAGTCGGCCACCGGCAGTTCAGCCGCACAGGCTGCCGCAGCCGCCATCATCGCCGCGGAAAGAACAGTCTTGGTCATGGGATACTCCTTTCGTTTCCGCGTATTATACCATATTCCACGCCAGAACCTGCAAGGCGCGGCGGTTTTGGTATAATACGCATCAAATGACAGGAGAAGGCGATATGAACGGTCCGAAGCTGTCCGCGTGCGCGCTTGCGCTCGCGCTGTCGGTGTTTTCCTCCGGCGTCGCCGCGGCGCAGTCGCCGTGGGACGCGGTGCTGGCGAAGCCGCCGCCGGCCGCGCACGCGTCGGACTTCCGCGGCAAGGCGAACGCAGTTTTCCTGGACGGCGAGGACTGGCGCGGACGGCCGACGCGCTTCTTCGCGTGGTATGCACTGCCCGACGGCGCGTCCGCGACGAACAGGTGCCCGGGCGTCGTCCTCGTCCACGGCGGCGAGGGAACCGCCTTCGACTGGTGGGTACGGATGTGGAACGAGCGCGGCTATGCGGCGATCGCGATGGATACCTGCGGGGCGACGCCAATCAAAGAAGGGAATGGATGGCGGCGCCATGAGTGGAGCGGCCCGTCCGGATGGGGCGGGTTCGACCAAGTGGACGAGCCAGCAAAGGACCAGTGGACATACCATGCCGTCGCGGACGTAGTCCTGGCGCATTCGTTCCTGCGGTCGCTGCCGGAGGTCGACCCCGCCAGAATCGGGATCACCGGCATTTCGTGGGGCGGGTATCTCACCTGCATCGCATCAAGCGTCGACCACCGCTTTGACTGGGCGGCGCCTGTGTACGGGTGCGGCTTCTACGCCGACGGCTCCTGGTGGACCAAGCGACTTGCCGAGATGGGCGCGAAAGGAACGGAATGGCTGCGCAGATGGGACGCCAGCGTCTACCTTCCTGACGCGAGGTGCCCGTTCCTCTTCGTGTCGGGCGAGGACGATCCGTTCTTCAGGCTGGAGATGCTGAAGAAGTCCGCCGCGCTCGTCAAGGGGCCGGTGTCCTGGGACTTGCGCAAGACGATGGTCCACAGCCAGGAGGCGGGGGCGGCGCCGGAGTCCATCCGCGCCTTTGCCGACCACTGGTCCTTCGGCAAGCCGCTTGCGTGGTAGACGGCGCGGGATAATCCCGCCTTCCCGCAGCCTAATGACTCGCGGGGTCAGGCGATGTGGTTAGCGCCGCCGCGGTGGAAGGCGTGGTACTCGCTGCCGCCGAGGCGCTCCTTGATCGACTTAACGCTGCCGGACATGAAGCCGGCGACGCCGACGTTCATCTTCTGGACCTCGAAGTTGCCGCCCTGGAGAGCGACCGCGCGGAAGAGCCCCTTCTGCTCCTCCGTGAGCTCGGCGCCGGGCTTGGGGATCTTCTCGCCGCGGGCGATCAGCGCCGCGAGGAACTTGCACTCGACGTCCATCTCGCCGGTGCGGTCCTTGCCGCTCTTGCAGTTGAAGCACGGAATCTTCCCGATGAGCTGGCTCAGGACCGCCAGCCGCGCGGCGAGCTTGTAGGCGTCGTGCGAGTCGCTGCGCTCCTGCTTGAGCACGATGATGTTGTGGCACTGGGTGTAGAGCGCGAGGACCGCGGCCCTGAGGTTCCCGTCCTTCGACTTGTCGTTGACGAACGCCATGGCATCGCGCGTCAGCGCCTCGAAGGCGCGCTTGTTCATCTGGTCGGATGCGTCCCAGCCGCCCGCCTTGTTCGGCGCGATGCCGCTCAGCTTCACCGCGCCCTCGTTGACACCGACGTTGAACGTCACGATGTGCGGTCTTACGCGGATCTGCCGCCCCTGGTACTGGAAAGTTACTCCGCGCTGCGACACCGCGTCCCACGCCGCCGTCTGGTCCATGAGCATGCTGCGCTCGTCCTTGGAGGAGCCGGGCCGCCAGTAGTTCCGCATCGTGTCCGGGGTGAGCAGAGCGACGGACGTGATGTCCAGGTCGACGGTCACCGTGCCGTCCTCGCCGGGCTCGGGCAGCTCGGCGTGGTTCCGCGGGACGGAGTACTTCGCCATGAAGGCCGCCATCACCGCCTCCTCGGCGCGGCGGGCGTTCGCGGCCGCGCGCTCCTGGTCGTTGCGGATTTCCCACGCGCAGTGCACGCTGTGGCGGACGCCGCAGAACGCGAGCCTGGGCTGCCCGCCTGGGTCGCTGACGGTCAGCTGCGTCACCGCGAGGTTCACGGCGTTCCGCGCGTCCGCGCTGTGGCATGTGTAGCCGTGCACGCCCTGCGGATAGCGGCTCGCGATGAGACCGCGCGGGTTCTCCTCGGATCGCCCGAGCTGCTCCGCCGGCACGATCGTGCTCGTCATCTCGACCGGACGGTTGCCAACGGACGTCGAGAAGGTCTTGCTCACGACCGGCCAGGGACGCTCGTTCAGAACCGCCCGGTAGCTGCTCTTCATCAGCTGGGCCACCGCCGAGACATCGAGATTGAGCCCACGCACATTCGCACGGTTCAGCCGCGCCTTGACCATGCTGACGATGAAAGGAGCGATGTTCTTGAAGGCAGACTTGGAGAGCTGCGCGTACGGCTCGAACTCCGCCCGCACCTGCGGATTGCCGCGGAACTGCTCGAGCGTCCTCCCGAGCGCGGCCTCGGCGGCAGCGTTGCCCCGGGCCGACGCACGCAGCGCCTCCACCGTCCTGATCGCCGCGGCGAACATCAGGTTCCGGTATTCGCGCATGTTCGCCTCGCCGAGCGGTTGGCCGGCCAGGAGGTCGCGCATCTGCACAAGCTTGCCCTCGACCGCCCGGACGAGCGCGTCGACTTCCGCATAGAATTCGTCCGCGGGGACGTTGGCCGGGACAATGCTTTCCCTCATCGCGCGGAGCCGCACGACGAGGTCGGTCGCGCGGGCGTGGAAATCCTGGTAGTCCGGCATAGAGAGCGGGAACTCCCCCAGCAGCTCCGCGGCGACGGCGCGGCGCTTGAGGAACTTGACCAGGAACGCCTTGTCATCAGGCCCCAGGCCCTTGAACTGAGACTTCGCGATCGTCGTGTCGCCGAGGGTCAGGTCCTGCTTCCCGATCGGGCGCAGCATGTCGGCACGGAGCTTCTTCGCGTTCGCGACGACGCTGGAGATGGTTCTTCCGGTAAGCTCAGAATTCGCGGAGAGCCCGGCGTTGGCGATGGCCTGCTGCGCGATGGTGACGCCGTACCTCGCGCTCAGCGCGCGGGTGAAGTCCTTCATCGCGGCGCTGCGCACGCTGTCGACGGTTCCGCGCCGGAAGAGGCGGTCGACGAGGCCGATCTGGTTCGAGGCGGACTCGAGCGCGCCGTTGTTGACCGCGACGGCCGTGCGCTGGTTGGCTCCGGCCCAGGTCTTGAAGTCACTGATAGAGATAGCCATGTGCCGCCTCCTTTCAGCCTGCCGTCAGGCCTTGATGATGACGTCCGAATCCTGCTTGCCGTCCGTCGACGGCTCCTCGCCGTCTTCCCCGTCCGGATCCTCCTCGCCTTCCTTAGCCTCGGCGATGAGCCCGGCGAAGCGCTCCGCCCACGCGGACTGAAGTTCGGCGAAGCGGATGAAGATCGTCTCGACGGACTCTGCCGTCGCGTCGGCGAGGCCGAGCGGATACGTGATCACCGCCTCCTCGAGGTCGGCGTTCCACGAGATCGTCGCGCCGAACGTCTCCTTCCAGTAGAAGTTCGCTGCGAGAAGTTCGGTGAAGACCTTCGCGCGGAGCTCTTCGGGGACGGGACCGAGGGTCGCGACGAAGTCAAGCTCGTCGAGCCCGGCGCGCTCCTGGACGAGCATGATGCGCCCGTCGGCCAGCTCAAGCGAGCAGGCGCCGTTTTCGTCGAGGGACATCTCGAGTCCGTTCTTGGCGCCGATTTCCTTCAGAACCTGCTTTATGTCCAACATGTCTTCGTTTCTCCTGTTTTGTTGTCCTGTCTACACGCATCCCGCCGCAAGGTTACACGCCTTCCCGCCGGCACACGCCCGCGGCGATGCGCATATTATACCAAATCTGCCATTGTGAGATTACGGTGCGGACGACCTTCGGTCGGGGGATAAGCGGACAAAACTGCTGACTACTCCTTGAGCGCGTTGTCGAGAATCGACGCATCGAGAAGAAACGGTATGACACCGACATGGACTATACCCTCGTCAGAGACGCGCGGCGACGAATAATCCGCCGTTACCACCATCTTCCTGAAGAAGTCGCCGCTGCGCCTAAGCGGCAGAAGCTCCTGGTCGTTCTTATCCTGAGTCGGCATCGCAAACGCGCTTTGTATGTAAAGCTTTCCTGGGGCGCGGTTTACAACAAAGTCGATTTCATGATAGCGCAGCTCCTGTCGCCCCTCCGAATTGACCGACACGATCGGCACGACGCCCACGTCAACCGTGCAGCCGCGCCGAACGAGTTCGTTGTAAATCGCGTTTTCCATCGCATGGGACGGATCAACGTCGCGGAAGTCCAACCTTGCGTTGCGGAGCCCGATGTCCTCGGCATAGTATTTCATGGGATAGTCAAAGTACCGCTTCCCCTTTACGTCCCAGCGGCGCGCCTTGGAAAAGAGGAAAGAATCCTCAAGGTATCCGAGGTATTTCGCTATCGTGGCATCGGTGGATTCGACTTTCAGCGAAGACCGCAGCGTATTCACCAGCTTGTGCGGATTGGTAAGAGAGCCAGTCGCCGACGAAACCACGTCTATCAGGCACGAAAGAACATAGTCGTCGCGCAAACGGTTCCGCTGGCGGATGTCGTTTATGTACACCTCCGAATAAAGGTCCCTGAGATATTCCGCCCTGAGCCGATCGTCTGACTCCGCCGCCGCCAGCGGCATCCCGCCCCACACAAGATACCTGTCGAACGCGGCAAGCTTGTCCTCGGCGTTAGTCGCTGCACAGTATTCGGCAAAGGAAAACGGATGCATTCGGATCTTCGTGCCACGGTCCGCGAAATTCGTGTCGATGTCGCTCGACAGCGTCTTCGAGTTCGAGCCAGTCACGTATACGTCCACATTGGGTAGTTGGCGCAGTCCGTTCAGCGTATCGTAGAAAGTTACATACGCACTCTCGCGGTCCTCCGGCGCGATTCGCTTCAAGTCGGCGCCTTTTGGAAGTATCTTGCGCGCCAACTGCACCTCGTCAATGAACACATAATTCCACTTCCCGTCGTCCACGATATGAGAGCGCACATAATCCCCCAAGGCTATCGCATCACGATAATCGCGGAATTCGTCCCTGTCGAGCGGTACCTCAATGATGTGGTTCTCATACACCCCCTTGCCAAGCAGATATTCCTTAAATAGGACCGACAGGAGATAAGACTTCCCAGAACGCCTGATGCCAGTAATGATCTTTACTAGACCATTGTGCATGCTATGCTGCAAAGCCTCAAGATATTCCTTTCTCTGAACCTTCATAGCCAAATCTTCCTCCACTTATTGAGTAAGTTTGAAGTGAATTATACCATATTTACCCTGCAAAGTGCAACTAAGCTTGAATCTCACCCAATAAATTGAGTAAGTTTAAACTCCCGCATGGAAATTACGGTGCGGACGAAATCAAACTGCCGCGCAAAGTGCCGCGTGAACTGCCGCGGAGGTCGGCGACACTTACACACGACCAAAGACAAGCTTATAAGTCAATAGTCAGCCAATTTTTCGGGGGACTTTTGACTATATCGTGTGTTTTTTAGGCGATATAGTCAAAAGTCTCCTGCAGGAATGGCAAGTACATGAGGTTCACGGGGTTGGCACTTGCCAGGGCTAAGGGCGCAGGTCGCGGGCGGGGGAGGCGGAAATGCCGCGGGCGCGGAGGCGGGCGGCGACAGCGGCGGCTTCGTCCGGCGAGCGGACGAGCGCGAAGACGGTGGAGCCGGAGCCGGTCATCGCGGCGGCGAGCGGGTTTTCCGCGCGCAGGGCCGCAAGCGCCGCGGCAATTTCGGGATGGAGCGCGGCCGCGGCGGGTTCGAGGTCGTTGGCGAGCGCGGCGGCGAGTGCGGCGAGGTCGCCGCGGCGGATGGCGTCGGCCGCCAGCGTGGTCGGGGCGCTCTCGCGCGGCGGCGCAGGGCGCCAGCGGGAAAACACCTCGCGGGTGGAGGAGTGGACGCCGGGGAACGCAAGCACCAGGTCGAGCGGCATCGCGGGAAGCGGGGAGACGCGCTCGCCCCGCCCTTCCATCAGCACCGGCGCGCGGCGGATGTGTCCGAGGACGAGCGCAGGGACGTCCGAGCCGACTTCGGCGCCGATTTCGGCCAGGTGCGCTGGCGAATGGCCGAGTCCGTAGAGGGAATTGAGCGCCACCAGCACCGCCGCCGCGTCCGCGCTGCCGCCGCCGAGTCCGCCGCCGGCCAGAATGCGCTTGACCACGCGGATGCGCGCGCCGACACCCAGAGCCTCGGCCGCCTTGACGCAGAGGTCGCCGGGGATGCCGGAATCGGAGGAGACGGCGTCCGCCAGCTCGACCTCGATGGTGTCGGCAAGCGAAACCGGCAGCACCACGGACCGAAGGTCGTGGTAGCCGTCCGACCGCAGGCCGAGCACCTCCAGCGCCAGGTTGACCTTGGCGTAGGCCTCGACCGTCAACGCGCCATTCCCCTCAGGTCGCGGATCGCGGAGTCGACCGCGGCGAAGAGCTTCGCGAGACGCGCCGTCGGCACGGTGGAGAAGGCGATGCGGATGAGCCCGGAGAGGACGATGGTGCCGACGGAGTACTTCTCGATCAGCCGGCGGCGGACGGACTCGGCGTCCACGCCGATGGGCTTCACGCACATGAAGTAGCCGGAGTTGAACGGCATCGCCTCGAAGGTCTCGGCGTAGGACTTGTTCGTCCTGAGGATGCGGCGGATCTCGCGGTAGCGGTTGCGCAGCACGGCGTACTTGGCCTTCTTCTGGGCGGCGTAGCCCGCGTCGGCGTAGGCGGCGACGGCGAGGTGCTGTCCGATCGAGGAGATGTTGGAGACGCCGCTCCTAACGTCGCCCGCGGCCTTGGCCTCCAGCGCCTTGAGCTGGGCTTCGCTCGCGCCCTTAAAGGCGAAGGTGATGAAGCCGACGCGGAGCCCCCAGACGTAGTCCTCCTTGGTGGTGCCGTCGAGCTTGACGGCGAGGACGTTGCGGTCGAGGCCGGCGAACTCGGCGAAGAGCGACTCGCCGTGGATGCCCTTCTCGTAGACGAGGCCGAAGTAGGCGTCGTCGAGGATCACCACCACGCGCTTGCCGGCGTGGGCGGCGGACCTGACCGCGGCGACGATTCGCTTCGCGTCCTCGACCGTGGCGGTGTAGCCGGTGGGGTTGTTGGGGAAGTTGAGGACGAGGAGCTTGCGCGCGCCGGGCGCGAGCAGCGCGGCCTTCATCGCGTCGGCGTCGAAGGCGCCGCGGCGGAAGGTGTTGAACCGGCGCATCCGGCAGCCGACCGTCTCGGTGAAGATGAGTTCGTAGTTGTCCCAGAAGAGGTCGGGGACGACCAGTTCGTCGGAAGGGTCGGCGAAGAGCTCGGCGGCGATCCGGAGGCCGTGGGTGAGAGCTCCGGTGACGACGGGCAGGGAGAACCTGACGCCCTTCAGCGAAGGGTTCTTCTTCAGCTCCATCTTCCGCCAGGCCTCGCGCAGGGCCGGGAGACCGAAGGAGCCGGCGTAGAGGAACGCCCTGGGGTCGAGCCCGATGCGGCGGCGGAAGGAGTCCAGGAGCAGCGGGGAGCCGTCCTCCTCGAACGCCATGCCGATGGTGGCGTTGACTTCGCACTTCTTCGCCTCTGCGCTCTGGCCGAGGATTCCGCCGTAGGGGAAGTACATCCTCAGTCCTCGCCGCGAAAGAAACTTCGCGGCGTCGCCGAGGGTGCGGTTGAGTTCTGTCGCCTGTCTGTTCATCGTTGCCTTTCCAAGTCTAAAAGATCCCGCGTTGCCGTAGCACCGAACCTCCGGAACCCGTCGTTCCAAGTAGGGGTTGCCCCCTTGATTTCGCGTCGGTCGAAGAAATGTCGGCTGAATCCGCGTGCAACCCAGGACCTACGTCGTTTCCCCGCATCACCCCTCGCGCACCTCCACCCCTTCCAGGGCCTTGAGCGCCGCGACCACCCGGGCGAACGCTGCGCCCACCTCGTCGTCGGTGAGGGTGCGTTCGTCGGAGCGGAACTCGAGCGAGTAGGCGCGGGAATTCTTGAAGACGTCGAAGAGGTCGACCTTGACGAGCTCGCGGCCGCCGTTGCGGCGGATTGCCGCGACGATCGCCTCGTCGGTCACGCCCGGGGCCACGGCGACGGCGATGTCGCGCCTGACGGCCGGGAACTGCGGCACGGGCGAGACGCGGCCGGCGGCGTCGACGCGCTTCAGGAGCGGGCCGAGCTCGACTTCGCAGAGGGCCATCTGGGTGGTGAGGCGGAAAGGATGGCGCAGCTTCGCCGAGACGGCGCCGAGGACGCCGACGGCGCGGCCGTTGACCTTCACCTCGAGCGCGGCGGAAAAGGCCGGGTGCGAGGCGGGGGCAAACTCGAGCTTGCCGGCGTGGAGGCGGGAGACGAGCTCCTCGACCGCGCCCTTCATCCAAAGCGCGGCCTCCTCCTCGCCGAGCGGCGCGCGGCGGCGGAGCGCCTCGCGTCCGGCAGGTCCGCAGAACCCGAGCGCAAGCATCGCCTTCTCGGCGGGCTTGCCGTCCACGGAATGGAAGACCTTGCCGGTCTCGAAGAGCATCGCCGTCTCCTCGTGGGAGGCGTTGCGGCCGAGCGCGGCGTAGAGCTGGGGCAGCAGCGAGTCGCGCATGACGCCGTACTCGGCGGAGACCGGGTCGGGGATGGCGAGGCGGCGCGCCCTGGCCTCGGGGCGCGGGTCGAAGTCGTCGAGCTCGCGCGCGGAGAGGAAGGAGTAGTGGAGGGCCTCGGAGAAGCCCAGCGCCTCGCAGACCTCGTGGACGCGGCAGACGGCGCGGAAAGGCGCGTCGGAGAGCGGCGAGACCGAGGGGGCGGAGGGCATGGTGTCCGGGATGTTGTCGAGCCCGTAGACGCGGGCGATCTCCTCCACGAGGTCGGCCTCGGCGGAGATGTCCCAGCGCCAGGACGGGACGCCGAACGAGACGGCCTTGTCGGCCGCGAAGCGGTCCTCCTTGGCGCGCGGGACGAACCCGAGGCGCCTGAGGATGAAGACCATCGCGTCGTTGCCGACGGGGATGCCGATGAGGCGGCGCGCGCGCTCGAAGTCGAGCGAGACGTCGGGGTTGAGCGGCTGCTGGCGGCTGTCGACGTCGACGAGGCCCTTGGCGACCTTCGCGCCGCCGTGCTGCTGCAGGAGGTGCGCGGCGCGGCGCGAGGCGAAGTCCGCGAGGTCCTTGTCGACGCCGCGGATGTAGCGGTAGCTGGACTCGCTCGCGAGGCCGAGCTTCGAAGCGGTGAACTTGGTGGAGGCGGGCTCGAAGAGCGCGCTTTCGAGGAGGACGGAGGTGGTGCCGGGCGCGATGCCGGAGTCCTCGCCGCCCATGATGCCGGCGACGGCGTTGGGGCGCTCGGAGTCGCAGATCATCAGCATCGAGGGGTCGAGCTTTCGCTCGACGCCGTCGAGGGTCTTGATCGTCTCGCCCTCGCGGGCGTCGCGCACGACGATGGTGCGGTCCTTGAGCTGGCGGTGGTCGAAGGCGTGCATCGGCTGGCCGAGCTCGAGCATCACGTAGTTGGTGACGTCCACGGCAAGCCCGAGCGAGCGGACGCCGCAGAGCTCGAGCCGCTTCGCCATCCACGCCGGGCTCGGCGCGTCAGGGGTCATCTCGACGACGACGCGCGCGGTGTAGCGGAGGCACTTCTCGGGGTCCTCGACGACCACCTTGACCTCGTCGTTGACGTCCACGCCGCATTCCTCGAAGTCGACCGGCGGAAGCGTCAAGGGGCGGCCGAGGATGGCGCTGAACTCGCGCGCGATGCCGACCACGGAGAGCGCGTCGGGGCGGTTCCAGGTGACCTCGATGTCGAAGACGACCTCGGGCTTCTCGAGCTTGGCGACGTCGCGCACCAGGGCGCCGGTGGGCGTCTCGGCCGGGTACTCGATGATGCCGGCGTTGCCCTCGCCGATGTGGAGCTCCTTCTCGGAGCAGCACATGCCGAAGCTCTCCACGCCGCGGAGCTTGCCCTTCTTGATCTTCTCGGGCTTGCCGTTCTTGTCGAGGAACTCGGGGATCGGGGCGCCGATCTTGGCGAAGGCGGTCTTGATGCCCTGGCGCATGTTCGGCGCGCCGCAGACGACCTGGAAGGTCTCCTTGCCGTCCGTCACCTTGCAGACGTGCAGGTGGTCGGAGTTCGGGTGCGGCTCGCACTCGAGCACCTCGGCGACGACGATGAGGTCGGAGAGCGGGTCGCCGCCGACGGTCTCGACGGTCTCGACCTGGAGGCCGGCGCGGGTGAGCTTCTCGGCGAGTTCGTTCGGGTCGAGGTCGTCGACCTTGACGTAGTCGTTAAGCCAGCTGAGCGGGATTTTCATCTTGGGTAGGGTCCTTTTCTGGGACGGCTGGGACTTCGGGGGCAACGGGGGCCTCTGGGGCCGGCGCAGGTTCCGGGGCCGGAGCGGGCTTCTTGGCACGCTTCTTCCACTGCGGGCCGTACTTCGGGAACTTCTCGACCGCGGAGTAGACGCCGTTGGTGAACGCGACGACGTGGCCGGTGGAAGCGAGCCACTGGACGTGCTTCTCGAAGTCGGGGACGGCCGGGAACTCCGACTTGTCGCAGCAGGGGTTCTCGACCACGAACTTCCAGGCCGCCGCGAGCTCGGGGATGGCGTGGGCGGCGTCGAACTCCTTGTGCTCGATGCCGGTCACGAACTCCTGTCCGCGCGCGTCGTTCACCCGGAAGAAGTTCATCTTGCGGTGGTGGAAGGCGCCGCGGAGCGCGAAGCACATCGCGTAGGGCGAACGGCGCTCGGCCTCCACCGCGTCCCTGGCCGCCCACTGGAGCGGCTTCGCGGGCGACGAAAGCGCCGCGGCGAGGGTGATCATGAGGTTCTTCGGGCGCGACAGGAGCGAGGGCAGCACCGAAGTCCGGAACTCGAGCTCGGCGGCTTCGCGCGAGAGCGGCTCCGCGCCCTCGCCGTGCCCCTTCGGGAAGAACACGGTGCGCTTGACCGCGCCCTTGCGCCACTCCTCGATCGCCTCGGGGTCGCGCACCATCTCGATGTGGGCGCGGTACTGCTCCTCGCTCATCTCGGGGTAGCGGGTGCGCACCATCTCGCGCACGACGGCGTTGAATTCGTGGATGTTCGGCGGACCGAGGAGGACGCCGGAGAGCCCGCACTTGGCGACGCAGCTGAAGTTGCCGGTCGGCGGCTCAACCTCGATCTCCTTCGCGTCGTAGTAGTCGGCGAGGTGCGCGCGGACGGCGTGCTCGACCACGTCCTCCTCGCGCAGCGAGGCGAACGAGCAGGCCTTGCACTGGCAGAACGCAGCGGACTCGGCGCGCGGGGTGATCTTGAGCTGCACCGACTCGGGGTTGTCCAGGAGGAAGTTGGCGAGGTCCTTGAGCTTGTAGGCGTGGTAGTCCTGCTGCAGCTTGCGGAAGATGGTGCCGAGCGCCTTGGGCTCGGGCAGCACCTTGACCTCGGCGTCGAGGGGCTGCGGGCGCTCCTCGCGCGGCGGGCGGCGGTCGAACTGCCTGCCGCCGCCGTCCTGGCGGCGCGGGCCGGGGCCGCGGTCGCCGCGACGTTCGAAGGGCTTGCGCTCAAACGGCTTGCCGCGGTCGGAGGGCTTGCGGTCGGCGGGCTTGGCGTCGAACGACCTGCCGCCGCCCCTGGCGTCGACGGTCACCTTCTTCTCGCCCTTCGCCCAGTCGGGGGTGAAGTCGAAGCTGCCGAGTGCGCTCAGGTCCACCGGGTTCTGGGGTTCATCGCTCATTGTCCGTGCTCCTCGATGTACTTCTCGCCAAGCTCCACCGCCTTGAGGTTGAGGCCGAGGAGGTCCGCCTTGCGCGCGGAGATGACCTCCTTGAGGGCCTGGGTCACCGTCTCGGACTTGACGCAGCCGGTCCGGCGCACGATCGCGCCGAGGAGGATCATGTTGGCGAGGCCGGCCGCGCCCATGTCCTTGGCCATCTCGGTGGCGGGGATGTAGACGGCCTCGACGTCGTCGCGCGCGACCTTGCGCGAGATGAGCGAGGAGTCGACGAAAACCGTGCCGCCGGCGGCCACGGCCGGCTCGAACTTGTCGATCGACGGCTCGTTCATGACCATGAGGACGTTCGGGTGGGCGATGATCGGCGAGCCGACCGGCTCGTCGGAGACGATCACCGAGCAGTTGCAGGTGCCGCCGCGCATCTCGGGACCGTATGACGGCAGCCAGGAGAGCTCCCTGCCCTCGATGAGCGCCGCGTGCGCCAGCACCTTGCCGGAGAAGAGCAGCCCCTGTCCGCCGAAGCCCGCCATTATCGTTTCGTATGTCATCTTGAAATCCCCTTTCTAGGCATCTAGAGAATCTAGGCCTCTAGATCATCCCCGGTCCTTGAAGTTCCCCAGCGGATAGAACGGTATCATCTTCTCCTCGACGAACTGGCACGCCTTCTCGGGCGTGAGGCCCCAGTTGGTCGGGCAGGTGGAGAGCACCTCGACGAGCGAGAAGCCCTTGCCCTCGACCTGGTTCCGGAACGCCTTGAGGATCGCCTTCTTCGCCTGGCGGACGTGCGCGACCGAGTTCACGGCGACGCGCTCGAGGTAGGCCGGCGCGTCGAGCGAGGCGAGGAGCTCGCAGATGCGGATGGGCATGCCCTGGGTCTTCGGGTCGCGGCCGTAGGGCGAGGTCTGGGTGACCTGGCCGATCAGCGAGGTCGGCGCCATCTGGCCGCCGGTCATGCCGTAGATCGCGTTGTTGATGAAGATGATGGTCACGTTCTCGCCGCGGCAGGCGGTGGAGACCGTCTCGCAGAGCCCGATGGACGCGAGGTCGCCGTCGCCCTGGTAGGTGAAGACGACGCTGTCGGGCATCGCGCGCTTGACGCCGGTCGCGACCGCGGGGGCGCGGCCGTGCGACGCCTCGATCATGTCGCAGCGGAAGTAGTCGTACGCCATCACCGAGCAGCCGACCGGCGCGATGCCGATGGTGCGGCCCTCGATGCCGAGCTCGTCGATCGCCTCCGCGACGAGGCGGTGGACGATGCCGTGGGTGCAGCCCGGGCAGTAGTGGAGAACCGCGTCGGTGAGCGCCTTGGGCTTCTGGAAAACCATTGCCATCTTACTTCGCCTCCTTCCGAATCGCCTCGAGCACCTCGTCGGCGCTCGGGATCATGCCGCCGACGCGGTTGCACATCGCGACCTTCCGCGAGCATTCGACCGCGAGCCGGACATCCTCGTTCATCTGGCCCATGTTGAGCTCGACGGTGAGGAACGCCTTCACCTTCTTCGCGGCGGCGGCGAGCGCCGCCTTCGGGAACGGGTAGAGGGTGATCGGGCGGATCATGCCGACCTTGATGCCCTCCTTGCGCGCCGCGACGATCGCGTTCTTGGCGACGCGCGCGGTGATGCCGACCGAGACGACGCAGACCTCCGCGTCGTCCATGAGGTACTCCTCCCAGCGGCACTCCTCCTTCTCCAGCCTCGCGTAGCGCTCGAAGCGCTCGAAGTTCGTCTTCTCGAGCTCGTCGGGCTTGAGGTAGAGGGAGTTGACGATGTTGTGGGCGCGCTTCATCTGGGTGCCGGTGGTGGCCCAGGGCTTGGTCGCCGGGATCGTCTCGGGGTCGACGGTGTCGCCGGGCAGGACGACCGGCTCCATCATCTGGCCCATCGTGCCGTCCGCGAGCAGCATCGCCGGCATGCGGTACTTCTCGCCGAGCTCGAACGCGAGGCGGGTCATGTCGGCCATCTCCTGCACCGTCGCCGGCGCGAGGACGATGATGTGGAAGTCGCCGTGGCCGGGGCCGCGGGTCATGAAGAAGTAGTCGGACTGCGACGGCTGGATGCCGCCGAGGCCTGGACCGCCGCGCTGGACGTTGACGATAAGCGCGGGAAGGTCCGCGCCGGCGAGGTAGCTCAGGCCCTCGGCCTTGAGCGAGATGCCCGGGCTCGAGCTCGAGGTCATCGCGCGGCGGCCGGCGGCGGCGCAGCCGTAGACCATGTTGATCGCGGCGATCTCGCTCTCCGCCTGGAGGAACGTGCCGCCGATCTTGGGCATGCGCTTCGACATGTACGCCGCAATCTCGGTCTGCGGCGTGATGGGATAGCCGAAGTAGTGGCGGCAGCCGCAGCGGATCGCCGCCTCGGCGATCGCCTCGTTGCCCTTCATCAGTACCTTTTCGCTCATCTTACCTCTCCACGGTGATCACGCAGTCGGGGCACATCAGCGCGCAGCTCGCGCAGCCGACGCACTCCTCCGGCTTCGTCAGCTCGACCGGGGCGTGGCCCTTGTGGTTGAGCTTGGTCTTGGAAATCGCGAGGATCTTCTTCGGGCACGCCGCGACGCAGAGTCCGCAGCCCTTGCAGAGGTCCTCCCTGAATGTCAGTTTTGCCACTTTTCCTCCTCCTTCAGATGTCAGTCCTGCCTCACCGGCGCCTCCGCGGTCGCGCGGTCGAACTCGGCGAGCATCTCGGCGGACGGACGGGCGGTCAGGAGCGAGACCACGACCGTCACCGCGAACGAAAGGACGAAGCCCGGCGCGAGCTCGTAGAGCCCGAAGATCGGGTAGTCGGCGGCGTAGCCGGAGAGGACGAACTTCCACACGAAGCAGGTCACGGTGCCGACGACCATGCCCGAGACCGCGCCGGCGAGGTTGACGCGCCGCCAGAAGAGCGCCAAGAGGATCAGCGGGCCGAACGCCGCGCCGAAGCCGCCCCACGCGAACGACACCATCTTCATCACGGCCTTGAAGAAGTCGCTCTCCTGGTTCATCGACATGAACGCGGCGACGAGCGCGACCGCGGCGACGGCGAGGCGGGAGATCATCACCAGCTCGCGGTTGGAGGCGCTCTTCTTCACGCGCCGGTAGATGTCGTTGGTGAAGGACGACGCCGAGACGAGCAGCTGGCTGTCGGCCGTCGACATGATCGCGGCGAGGATCGCCGAGAGGAGCACGCCGGCGAACACGCGCGCCGCGAAGCCGTTGCTGAAGATGGAGTTGATCATGACCATGAAGCACTTCTCGGGGTCGTTGCCGACGTCAGCGAGGGTAAGGCCGCGCTGCTTCAGGAAGAGGTGGAAGACGAGGCCGATCACGGTCGCCGCGCCGAGGGAGATCGCGACCCAGGTCATCGCGATGCGGCGCGAGCCCTTCACCTCGGCCGGGTTGTTGATGGACATGAACCGGACGAGGATGTGCGGCATGCCGAAGTAGCCGAGGCCCCACGCCATGCACGAGACGAGGCCGATGAAGCCGACCGCCTTGCCGGTGGAGGCGTTGGTGAAGAGCGACTGCAGGAACGGGTTGATCTCGTTGAGCGAGTCGACCGTCGCGGCAAAGCCGCCGGCGTCGCAGATCACGATGGCCGGGACGAGCACGATGGCGACGAACATGAGCGAGCCCTGGATGAAGTCCGTCCAGCACACCGCCATGTAGCCGCCGAGGAGCGTGTACGAGACGACGACCGCCGCGCCGATCCAGAGCGCGGTCGAGTAGCTGATCGGGAATATCGTGGAGAAGAGCTTGGCCGCGCCCACGAAGCCGGAGGCGGTGTAGAAGGTGAAGAAAACGAGGATGATCACCGCCGCGATGACGCGCGACGCGCCGGTCTTGTCGCGGAAGCGGTTGCAGATGAAGTCCGGGATGGTGATCGAGTCGCCGCAGACCTGGGAGTAGCGGCGCAGGCGCTGGGCCACGATCTTCCAGTTGAGGTAGGTGCCGATCAGCAGCCCGATGCCGATCCACGCCTCGGAGAACCCGCCGAGGTAGAGCGCGCCCGGGAGGCCCATCAGGAGCCACCCCGACATGTCGGAGGCCTGCGCCGAGAGCGCGACGACCCACTTGTTCATCTTCCGGCCGCCGAGGTAGTAGTCGCCAAGGTTGAACTGCTTCTTCGAGAAGAAGAAGCCGATCGAGAGCATGACGAATAGATAGCCGACGAACGACCCGAGAACTGTCCAGTCAAACATGGTTGTTTCCTTGTTTTTGGTTTAGTTTGTGTATTATACCAAAAATCCGCGCTTCTGGCGGTTTCAAGACCAGGACTAAGTCAGTCGAGCTCGAAGCGGAGCTCGCCGCCGGCGACGAGATCCGCGTGGGCGACGCGGCGGTTGGCGAGCTCACGGCCGTTCAGCGTCACCCGCTTCGTGCGCCAGGCGGACGAATCCTCGCGGACGACCACGATGTCCAGCTTCCTGAAGCCGAGGCGGAGCGTGGCGCCGTCGACGAGCGGCGAGCCGAGCTCGTATTCGCCCGAGGCCGGGTCGAGCGGATAGAACCCGAGCGAGGAGAGGATGTACCACGAGCTCATCGCCCCGCAGTCCTCGTTGCCGTCGAAGCCGCGGCGGCTGTCGGAGTAGCAGCGCTCGAGGATGTCGCGGACGCGGCGGCAGGTCTTGTCGTAGCGGCCGATGCGGTTGTAGAGGTAGGCGACGTGGTGGCAGGTCTCGTTGCCGTGGACAGACGAGTTGCCGACGGTGTCGGTCTTGTAGAAGTCGGTCTCGAAGAACTTGTCGAGCTCGCGCTCGAATTCGTCCGGGCCGCCCATCAGCGCGACCAGCCCCTCGACGTCGTGCGGCACGCACCAGCGCGCGCTCCTTTCGTTCGTCTCGGTGTAGGCGTGGTTCTCCCAAACGAGGGTCTTTGGATCCGCCCACCTCCCGTCCGTCCCCTTCGGCAGAAAGCACTTCTCCGCCGCGCACCAGAGGTTGGTGTAGTTCTTCGCGCGCGCGGCGAAGCGCTTCGCCTCGTCCTTCCGCCCCAGCGCCGCCGCGAACTTGGCGATCGACGCGTCCGCGAGCGAGTAGTCGAGCGTGCGCGAGACCGACTCGACCGTCTTGTCGTGCGCCACGTAGCCGTGGGAAAGGTACCAGGTAAGCCCGCCCCGCGTCTCGGGGCAGCCCTTCTCGTCCTTGCCGACGTCAAGCCAGGTGCGGCTCTCGTCGTCCGGCTGCGGTACGTCCGCGTTCTTGAGGCATGCCGCGAACGCCTCGTTCGCGTCGAAGCCGCCAATGCCCTTCACATACGCCTCGGAGAGGACGATCGCCGCCGGGTCGCCGATCATGACGCCGGTGTAGCCGGGGTTCGGCCAGATCGGGAGCCATCCGCCCCACTTGTACATGTCGACCAGCGACTGGCACATCGCGCCGGCGCGCTCGGGCGCGATAAGCGTCAGGAGCGGATGCTCGCTGCGGTAGGTGTCCCAGAGCGAAAAGCAGCTGTAGCCGGGGCCCTCGTGGACGCGGTCGTCGACCGCCGAGTAGTATTTCCCCTCCTCGGAAAGGTCGCGCGGATAGAGGAGCGCGTGGTAGAGGCCGGTGTAGAAGATCTTCCTCACCCGATTGGGTGCGGAGATCGACACCCGCTCGAAGAACCCGTCCCAGGCGCGCCAGGCGGCGACGACGACTTCGCCGAATGACTTGTCGTCGCATTTCGGGCGGTGCCTTCGCGCCCGCTCCGCGTCGATGAGTGAAACGCCTATCGCGAGCATCGACCCCTCGCGGCGCTTCGACCAGTGGCAGGCGAAGTTCGGGATCGGCAGCGTCGAGACGCGCACCGTCCGCTCGGAGGTGACGCCCTCGTCCGCAAGCTTCGCCCCCAGCGCGGGGTCGTCGGACCGGATGAGCGCGCCATGCGAGGTCGCCGCGAGCTCGTAGGTCCTGCCGCCGGCCTTGACCGTCGTCTGCCACGGATGCGCCTCGACCGACTCGAGCGGCAGCGGCCGGTCGAGCCAGATGCGCACGGGGCCGAACTCGCCCATCCAGATAGCAGGCTGGCGCGTCAGGACGAAGCCGAGCAGCTCGCGGTCGAGCGCATTGAAGCTCGTGCGCCCGACGGCGTTGGTGCGCGTCACCGGCACCAGGTGCATCGAGCCGAACGGCACGCCGGTCATCGGCATCATGCCGCCGTATTCGCTGCCTGTGCCCTCGGTGCCGATCATCGGATCGACGAACGCAAGCGCCGTCGCCAGAATTGCCGCAGTCATCTTCTTCCTCCCTTCAACGTATAAGCCTGTATCCGACGCGCCGCCGGTTGTCGATGAGCCCGCCGGCCGGTCCCAGCTTGCGGCGCAGACCGGAGATGAACACGTAGAGCACCGCGATGTCACAGGGCGAGCCGCGTTCGCGCATCGCGTCGAGCAGCTCCTCGGGGCGGCACATGCGCCCGTTCGCCTCCCAGAGCAGCGTAAAGACGTCCATCTCGCCGCGGGTGAGACGCTCCGCGCCGCCGCCGTGCGAAACCACCATGGTGGCGGTGTCCACCTCCACCTGCCCGAGCTTCACGATCTTTGGCATCCCGCCCGCCGGCGCCAGCGCCGCGGCGCGCTCGGCGGCGCGGCGCACGCGGGCGAGCACCACTTCGGCCGACTCGGTCTTGGCGCAGAAGTCGTCGGCACCCAGCCCGAGCGCGCGCACCTCGTTCGCGTCCGAGGCATTGGCGGTGAGGATGACAATCGGCATCGACGGGGCGGCGCGGCGGAACTCCTCGCAGACGCGGAATCCGGCCACCTTGGGAAGGTCGAGGTCGAGGACGGCGAGGTCAGGGCGACGCCTGGCGAACTCCTCGAGCGCCTGCGCGCCGTCCTTCGCGGCGCGCACCGAAAACCCCTCTCCTTCGAGGATCGAGACGTAGTGCGCGCGGATGACGCGCTCATCCTCGACGAGCAGGATCTCCATCCGTCACCGCCTGGCGGCCAGGGCCTCCTTCAGCGCCTTCACCTCGCCCTTGAGCTTCTGGATCATCTTCGGCGCGAGCGAGATCGCGGCCACGTCCCGGAGCGACATCGCGGGCGAGCCGATCACGTACTTCTGGGTGCCGTCGAGCGACTGCGGCACGCCGGCCTGGGGGCCGACCTGCACGCCGTCCGCGATCTTGATGTGGCCGGAGATTCCGGCCTGGGCCCAGATGAGGCAGCCGTAGCCGATCTCGGTGGAGCCGGCCACGCCCGACTGGGCGATGAGGCCTGAATATCCCTTGATCTTCACGTTGTGGCCGATCTGCACCAGGTTGTCGATCTTGGTCATGGGACCGATGTAGGTACGGCCGATGCGCGCGCGGTCGACGGTGGTGTTGGAGCCGATCTCCACCCCGTCGCCGATCTCCACGATGCCGAGCTGGGGTATCTTCTCGATGGAGATCGAGCCGTCCTCGCGGCGCATGTTGACGAAGCCGTAGCCATCCCCGCCTAGCCGCACGCCGCAGTGGAGGATGCAGTCGGCACCGACGATCGTCCCCTCGCGGAGCGTGACCTGCGGGTAGATGTGGGTGCCGCAGCCGACGCGGCAGCCCTCGCCGACGAACACCTGGGCCTCGACGACTGCGCGGTCGCCGATCACCGCGCCCTTCTCGACCACGGTGAAGGGGCCGATGTGGACGCCGTCGCCGATCTTGGCCGACGGATCGACGATTGCGGTCGGGTGGATGCCGGGCGCGCGCTTCGGCTCCGGCGGGGCGAGCAGCTTCGCGGCGGCCATGCAGGCGTGGTCGGGGTCGGCCACGCGGATGACCGAGCAGGGCGCGCCGCGGCTCCAGTCCGGCGGCAGCAGCACCGCCGACGCCAGCGTACCCTCCACCAGCGCCACGTGCTTCGGGTCCTTGCAGAAGCTCAGGTCGCCCTTACGCGCCTCCTCCAGCCCGGCGCAGGCGGTTATGACGACGTCCTCGCCCTCGAGCGTGCCGCCGACGGCGGCGGCGACCTCACTTGCCCTCATCGCGGCCCTTCGCGTTCGCGGGCTCGACGCCCATGTCCTTGAGCAGGTCGTCGGTCACGTCGAAGGCCTTGCGCGAATAGGGGGCGGCGTTCTTGTCGAGGATGAGGTCGTAGCCGCCCTTCTCGGCGAACTTCGCGATGCGGCGGCGCAGGTCGTCGGTGGTGGACTTGAGCATCCTCGCCTCGTCGCCCTGCAGGTCCTCGCGGATGCGCATCGCCTCGGCGCGGTAGCTCTGCTCGATCTTCGCCAGTTTCTGCTGGATGTCGAGGATCTGCTGCTCGAGCTCCTGCTTCGCCTTCTCGGCGAGCATCGGGTTGCGGAACTGCTCGGCGAGCTTCCTGCCCTCGGCCTGGAGGTCGTCGCCCTCCTTCTTGATCTCCTCGAGCTTCTTCTGCCCCTCCTTGTCCTTGTCGGAGAGGAAGGTCTTGTTCCGCTCGTAGTCTGGGTGGTTGCGCACCAGGAGCAGCAGATCGACCGTCCCGATCTTGGTCTCGGCTCCGGCGGCGATGGCCGCGGCCACGAAGGCCGCCATGATGATTTTCTTCATTGCTTGTAGCCTCCTTGCGGGATGTTGCGTTAGAAATCGTAGCCGATGGTGAACGAGAACGCCTCCTTCTCGGCCCAGTCCGGCTTCTTGACCGGGGCGGCGAAGTCGAGGCGGATCGGGAACATCGGGATGTCGAGGCGCAGTCCGAGACCGACCGTCCAGGCGAAGGTATCGCTGAAGTTGAAGTCGAACTCGTCAACGCCGACGCCGCCGAGGTCGCTGAAGACCGCGAAGCGGAACATCTTGACGATCGGGATGGTGTACTCGAAGTTCATGCAGAAGAGCGACTGGCCGCCCCAGGGCGAGGCGTCCCACGCGACGAAGGGGGAACGGCTCACCATCGGCGCGACGTTGCGGTACTCGATGCCGCGGATCGACTTCGGGCCGCCGAGGAACATGCGGTTGTAGATCGGCACCTCGTCGCTGATCGCGTCGATCGTCTCCGCCCTCAGGCCGACCATGAACACATGGCCGAAGCGCTTCCAGGTCTGGAAGTAGCTGCGGTGGGTCAGGCCCAGCCGCCAGTACTTGTTGTCGCCGGCCGGCGCGACGTCGGCGAAGAGGCGGGTGCGGTAGCCAGTCGTCGGCATGCGGAAGCTGTCGCGGGTGTCGCGCGTCCAGAAGAGGTGCACCACCGGCTCGATCGCGTCGTCATACTCGCGCTCCTCCTGCATGTACGAGACCTGGCGGCCAGACTTGTCGTAGAAATACCCCCACTCCACGTCGTCGAACTGGATGTACTCGCCGGAGAGCCCGATCCCGAGCCGACCAAACGGATTCCACGTGGGCCAGAACTTGACCGGGTAGGAGAGCGAGGCGTTCGCGCCGCTGCGGTAGAGGTTGTACTCGTCGTACCAGCGCATGCGCCGGTAGGCGTCGACCGAGAGCTCCAGCATGCGCCCGAAGAGGTAGGGCTCGACGATGCCGAGCTCGGCGCTCTGGTAGCGCGGGCCCCAGGCGATGTAGGCGCGGCCCTTCTGCCCGCCGCCGCGGAAGAACTTGCCCGGTGCGAAGAGGTCGAAGTTGTTCTGGTTGACCTCGGCCGAGACGTAGACCGAGTCGACCGAGCTCGCGCCGATGCCGACCATGAACGAGCCGGTGTTCTTCTCCTCCACCTCGTAGACGAGGTTGCGGTACTCCGCGCCGTCCGCGTCCTTGCCGAGGTCGGTCTTCTCGAGGTAGTAGCCGACGCGGGAGAAGTAGTCGAGGTTCTCGAGGCGCTTCTTGGAGCGTTCCGCGTGGTCCTCGAGCATGCGGTCGCCGGGCGAGAGGCTGATCTCGCGGCGGATCACCTTGTCCTTGGTGTAGTCGTTGCCGCGGATCTTCACCTCGTTGATCCTGACCGGCACGCCCTCGGTAACCTGGAAGACGATGTCGACCGTCGAGGGGTCGACCGCCGAAGGGATGTGGCGCACTTCCACGCGGGTGTCGGCAAGCCCGACGTCGCCCGAGCCGACGACCACCTTGACCCGCTGCGCCGCGTCATCGAGATCCTTCCTGCCTGCGATCGTGCCTTCCGGCGGCAGGTCGCTCGTCTCGCGCACCGCCGCCTCGGAATAGCGGGTGAGCCCGGCGATGGAGGTGCGCCCGACCTTGTACTGCGGGCCCTCCTTCACCTTGAAGACGAGGTCCTTGAGATCGCCCTCGACGTCGACCTCCTCGGGGCCGGTCACCGCGACGTCGAGGTAGCCGTGGTTGCGGTAGACCTCGGCGATCTTGTCGCAGCACTGCGCCAGCTGGTCGCGCGAGACCGGCTCGTCGGCGAACCAGCCGACCGGGTTCCACCACGGGTAGTCCTTGATCGCCTCGCGGAGCTCGTCGACCGGGAACTCGCCGCCGTCGTACTCGGGGTTGGGCGAGATGGTGCGGAAGAAGCCGGGCTCGACCGCGTGGACGGCGCCGTCGAAGACGTAGGAGCGCACCTTGCGGCGCGCGCCCTCGTCGACGAGGAAGGTTATCTTCGCGTCGTTGGCGGAGACCACCTCGACCACCGGCGTCACCTTGACGTCGGCGAAGTTCTTCTTGCGGTACGCGTTGCGCACATTGGCCGCCGCCTCGGCGAGATCGGCCTCGCCGTAGAGCGCGCCGTCCTTGAGGCCGGCCTCCTTGGCGACCTTGGACTCGCCGAAGAAATCGTTGCCCTCCACCTTGAGCGGGGCGACGAAGCGCACCTTGCGCTTGACGTAGAAGACGACGTCCACGCCGCCGGAAAAGCCCTTGACCGCGTCGGCCGAGATCTCCTCGAACTCGCCCGAGGCCTTGAGCGCATTGACGTCGCGCGTGACCGTCACCGGGTCGTATTCTGCGCCGGCCTTGGTCTGGCACCGGCTCGCCACCGCCCCCGCGTCGCCGCCGAAGCCGTCCAGCGCCTTGACCTTGACTTCAGCGACCTGCTCCGCCTGCGCACACGCGGCAAGCAGCGCAACCGACAATAGAAGATTTTTCATAATGCGTATTATACCATATTCACGGCCTGGTTTTGGGACAAAAAAACGCCCCTCGCCGCAACGCGGGGAGGGGGCTTTTTGTCCTGGCCTATGCGAGACGCCTTAGGCCACCGAGCCGCCGGCGGCCTCGATGGCTGCCTTGGCGGAGGCGGAGCAGGGCACGCCCTTCACCGAGAACTTCTTGGTGACGGAGCCCTTGCCGAGGATCTTGACCTTCGGGCGCTTGTTGTCCGAGAAGCCGGCCTTGGCGAGCGCGGCGACGGTGATCTCCGCGCCGGCCTCGAACTTTTTCTCGAGGTCGGCGAGGTTGACGGCGAGCGCCTTCGCGGCGAACGCGGCGTTGTTGAAGCCGCGCTTCGGGAGGCGACGGACGAGCGGCATCTGGCCGCCTTCGAAGACGAGCTTGTGCTTGTGGCCCTTGCGGCTCTGCTGGCCCTTCTGTCCCCTGCCGGCGGTCTTGCCGAGGCCCGAGCCGCAGCCGCGGCCCACGCGCTTCCTGGTCTTGCGGGCGCCCGGGGTGTTGGTAAGGTTGCTGAGTTCCATCCTGTGTTCTCCTTTCGGCGTTACGCCCTGATCGCGGCGATCTCCTCCGCCGAGCGGAGCTTGGAGAGCGCGTTGAGCGTGGCCTTGACCACGTTGAGGCGGTTCTTGGAGCCAAGCGACTTGCCGACGGCGTCGCGGATACCGACCGCCTCGAGGACGGGGCGCATGCCGCCGCCGACAATGAGGCCGGTGCCGGCGGGAGCCGGCTTGAGGATGACGCGGCCGCCGTCGCAGACGCCCTCGACGTCGTGCGGGATCGACGAGCCCTTCATCACCACCTTGCGCATCGCCTTGCGGGCGGCCTCGCCGCCCTTGCGGATGGCGTCGGCGACCTCGTTGGCCTTGCCGAAGCCGACTCCGACGCTGCCTTCCTTGTCGCCGACGACGATGACGGCGGAGAAGCTCATGCGGCGGCCGCCCTTCACGGTCTTGGCGCAGCGGTTGATGAAGACGGTGTGCTCGTCGAGCGCGTCTTCCTGCGCCTCGCGCTTGTCACGATTGTATGCCATGGCTTACTTCTCCTCCTTCTTGGCCGAGATCGAAATCCCGCCGGCGACGGCGGCCTCGACGATCGCCGCGACGCGGCCGGTGTACTTGCGTCCGCCGCGGTCGACGACCACGATCGAGATGCCGGCGGCCTTCGCGGCCTCCGCGGCGCGGGAGCCGAGCTCCTTGGCGACGCCGAGGTTGGCCTTGTCGTCCTTGAGCGAGTTCGCCTGGGCGAGCGTACGCCCGGCGTCGTCGTCGATGAACTGCACGTACATGTTCTTGTTGGTGACGCAGATCGACATGCGCGGACGCGCCGCGGTGCCGACGATGCGCTGGCGGAGGCGGAGATGCCTCTTCTGGCGCTGGACTTTGCGATTGAACATAAGTTGCTCTCCTTCGCGGCGCCGTTAGGCGACCTTCTTGCCCTGTTTGCGGCGGATGTGCTCGCCGACGTACTTGATGCCCTTGCCCTTGTAGGGTTCGGCCGGGTAGTACGAGCGGATGCGCGCGGCGGCCTCGCCGACCATCTGCTTGTCGCAGCCCTTGATCGTCACCTGCAGCCCGTCGTTCTCGACCGTGACCGTGAGGCCGTCCGGGATCGCGAAGACCTTGGGCGACGCAAAGCCGAGCGAAAGCGCCAGCTCCTTGCCCTTCAGGACCGCCTTGAAGCCGGTACCCTCGATCGAGAGCTGCTTCTGGAAGCCCTGCGAGACGCCGACCGCCATGTTGTTGATCAGCGCGCGGGCGAGACCGTGGAAGGCGCCGAGCGCCTTGTCGTCGGCGCAGGAGACGACGACCGAGCCGTCCTCCACCTTCGCGGTGATGCCCTCGTGCATCGTGTACGAGAGCTCGCCGAGCTTGCCCTTGACCGTCACCGTTTGGCCCGAGACCGAGGCGGTGACGCCATCGGCGAGCTTGACGGGTTCTTTACCGATTCGAGACATGTTCTTGACTCCTCAATTAGGCGACCGTGCAGATTACCTCGCCGCCGAGCTTCTCCTTCTTCGCCTCGACGCCGGACATGACGCCCTTCGAGGTGGAGAGGATCGCGAGACCCATGCCGTCGAGGACGGCGGGGATCTTGGCGGTGCTAACGTAGTGGCGCAGGCCCGGCTTGGAGACGCGCTTGAGCTCCGTGATGGCGGGCTTCGCCTTCGCGGTGTACTTGAGCGTGATCACGAGCTTGCGGGGGAACTCCGTGGTCATGGCGTAGTCGGCGATGTAGCCGGCATCCTTCATGACGCGGGCGATTTCGCCCTTGAGCCTGCTCGCGGGGATCTCGACGGAGTAGAGGCGGGCCTTCAGCCCGTTGCGGATCGTCGTGAGCATGTCGGAAATGGGATCCATAGTCATAACGTCGATTCCTTTCCTTGGTTTACCACGAAGCCTTGGTCACGCCGGGGATGAGGCCGGCCACGGCGAGCTCGCGGAAGCAGAGACGGCAGACGCCGAACTTGCGCAGGTACGCGTGGCGGCGGCCGCAGCGCTGGCAGCGGTTGTAGGCGCGGACCTTGAACTTCGGCGCGCGCTTCTGCTTTTCGATGAGACACTGTTTTGCCATGGCTTAGTTCCTTCCTGCGAACGGCATGCCCATGGAGACGAGAAGCTCCTTGCAGGCCTTGTTGTCGGTCGAGCTGGTCACGAACGTGATGTCCATGCCGGAGTGGGCCGAGGACTCCACCAGCTCGGGGAAGATCGTGTGCTCCTTCACGCCGAGGGTGTAGTTGCCGGCGCCGTCGAAGCCGCGGTTGGGGACGCCGCGGAAGTCGCGGATCCTCGGAAGCGCGGCGGAGATCAGCCGGTCGGCGAACTCCCACATGCGCTCCCCGCGCAGCGTGACCTTCGCGCCGATGACCATGCCCTCGCGCAGCTTGAAGTTCGAGATCGACTTCTTCGCGCGGCAGAGCATCGGGCGCTGGCCGGTGATGGCCGCCAGGTCGTCCACCAGGGCCTTCTGCTCGTCCTTGGTGACGATGCCGAAGCCCATGTTGATGACGATCTTCTGGAGGCGCGGAACGAGCATCCGGTTGGTCGTGCCCAGCTTCTTCTCGAGCTCGGGCACGATGCGGCTCGCGTATTCGTCCTTGAGTCTTGCCATGATGTCCTGTCCTTCCTTAGAGGGCCTTGCCGCTCTTGATGGAGACGCGGGCCTTCTTGCCCTCCTTCTCCCCGGTCTTGACCCGCGTGCCGCACTTCTTCTCGGCGTCGTAGGGCATGAGCTTGCAGAGGCGGATCGGCAGCTCGACGTCGATGATGCCGCCCGGGGTCTTCTCCGTCCGGCGCATCGCCTTCTTGTGCACGTTGATGCCGCCGACGACGGCGACGCCCTTCTTGGGGTCGACCCTGACGACCGTGCCCGTCTTGCCGGCGTCGTTGCCGCTGACGACGATCACGGTGTCGTTCTTCCTGATTCTTGCGATAGCCATATGACTGCTCCTTTTCGTCAGACCACTTCCGGGGCCATCGAGAGGATCTTCATGTAGTTCTTTTCGCGGAGCTCGCGCGCCACCGGCCCGAAGACGCGGGTGCCGATGGGGTTGAGCTTCGAGTCGACGAGGACGCAGGCGTTCTGGTCGAAGTGGACCGTCGAGCCGTCCGCGCGGCGGATGGGGTTGCCGGTGCGGATGATGACGGCGGTGGCGACCGAACCCTTCTTGATGGAAGAGGTCGGCGACGCCTCCTTGATCGCGACGCGGATGACGTCGCCGAGGTGCGCGTACTCCTTGCGCTGCTTGAGGATGCGGAAGCACATCGCGCGCTTGGCGCCCGTGTTGTCCGCAACCACTAGGTTGGAGAGTTCCTGAAGCATGGCGTTTGCTCCTTTACTTCACGATCCGCCAGCGCTTGGTGGCCGAAAGCGGACGGGTTTCCATGATGGCGACGACGTCGCCGACCTTGGCGGTGTCGGCCTCGTCGTGCACGTGGTAGTTCTTCGTGCGCGTGACGATCTTGCCGTACACGGGATGGCGCTCGCGGTACGAGACCGCGACCTTGACGGTCTTGGCGCCGGACTTGGAGACGACGACGCCCTTCCTGAGCTTGCGGGCGCCGCGGGTGTTGTTTTCCGTGCTCATCAGATCTTTACTCCTGCGCGGGTTATGAACTTGGTGTGGATGCCGATCTTGGTGGCGGCGAGGCGGAGGCACTCCTTGGCGACCTCCTCGCTGACGCCGCCGACCTCGAAGAGCACCTTGCCGGGGAGGATCACGGCAGCCCAGAACTCCGGGTTGCCCTTGCCCCCGCCCATACGCACTTCGATCGGCTTGCGGGTGACCGGCTTGTCGGGGAACACGCGGATCCAGAGCTTGCCCTTGCGCTTCATCTCGCGGTTGATCGCCACACGGCACGCCTCGATCTGGGTGGCCGTGAGCAGCCCGCGGGTGAGCGCCTTGAGGCCGAACTCGCCGTACGCGAGCTCAGTCCCCGAAGTGGCGTAGCCGGAGCGGTTGCCCTTGGAAACCTTGCGGTACTTTACTCTCTTGGGCATCAGCGGCATGGCTTAGCTCCTCTCCTTGCGGTCCCCGCGCTCGCGGCGGCCTTCGCGGCGCTCGCCGCGCGGCGCCCGCGCCTGGAAACCTTCCTTCTTGCAGATCCACACCTTGATGCCGATCTTGCCGGCGGTGGTGTTGGCCTCCGCGAACCCGTAGTCGATGTTCGCCCGCAGGGTGTGCAGCGGCACCTTGCCCTCGCGCGACCACTCGACGCGCGCGATCTCCGCGCCGTTGATGCGGCCGCCGGCGTGGATCTTGACGCCGTCGACGCCCATGTCCATCGCCACCTTCTGCGCGCGCTTCATCGCGCGCTTGAGCATGATGCGGCGCTCGAGCTGCTGGGCGATCGACTCGGCGACGAGCTGCGCGTCGGCATCGGCCCCCGCGACCTCCTTGACGTCGATGTAGACCTCCTTCTTGGTCAGCTGCTCGAGCTTCTTGCGGACGACCTCGGCGTCAACGCCCTTGCGGCCGATGATCACGCCGGGGCGCGCGCTGAAGAGCGTCACCCGGACGCGATTCGCGAAGCGCTCGACGAGGATCTTGGAGACGCCGGCCTCGGCGAACTCCTTCTTGCACACGTCGCGGATCTTCTGGTCCTCGATGAGCAGCGCGCCGAACGTCTTCTTGGGCGCGAACCAGCGGCTGCCCCAGGCGTGGTTGACGCCGACGCGGAAGCCGATCGGATTGACTTTCTGTCCCATTACTTAGACTCCTTCCCCTTCTTCGCGTCCACGAGAATCACCCGGCAGTGGCACAGGCGCCGCGCAATCGGGTGGGCAGAGCCGCGGGCAGTGGGCCAGTAGCGGCGCATGCGGACCGACTCCTCGAGCACGCAGAGGTGCACCTTGAGCGAGCCCGCGTCGGCGACGCCGTCGTTGTTCGACGCGTTCGCCATCGCGCTCAGGATGGTCTTCTTGATGATCTGCGCCGCCTTCTTGGGCGAGAACTCCACTATCTTCAGCGCCTCCGAGGCCTTCAGACCCTGGCACGCGCCGGCGAGCGGGCGGCCCTTGAACGCCGACATCCGCGAGTTGCGGGTGGTGGCCACGTACGCCTGCTCGAGGCCGAGGACCTTGACCTTCGACCCCTGCGGGAACTTCGCCGCGAGCTTGGCGCCCGCCTCCTGCTCGGAGCCGGCCGAGATGCACCCCTCGGCCGCGGCGCCGTTCTTGCTGATTCTATAAAGGAACGTCATAGCTCACTTCCCTTACTTTTCGGCCTTGGCCGCCGAGTTGCCGTGCGCCTTGAACGTGCGCGTGGGGGCGAACTCGCCGAGCCGGTGCCCGACCATGTTTTCCGTTATGAAGACCGGCATGTGCTGGCGGCCGTTGTGGATCGCAAACGTGAGACCCACGAAGTCCGGGAGCACCATCGAACGGCGGCTCCAGGTCTTGATCGGCTGCTTCTTGCCGCTCGCCTGCATCTTCTCGACCTTGCGGAGGAGGCTCTCCTCGACATAAGGTCCCTTCTTGAGAGAACGACTCATGGATTACTTCCTCCTCTTGACGATGACCTTGTCGGACGCCTTCCTCTTCGCGCGGGTCTTGCCGCCCTTCGCGAGCTGACCCCACGGCGAACGCGGATGGCTGCCGCCGGACGTGCGGCCCTCGCCGCCGCCCATCGGGTGGTCGACCGGGTTCATCGCGACGCCGCGCACCGTCGGGCGGATGCCGAGGTAGCGCTTGCGGCCGGCCTTGCCGAGCTTGATCGAGCCCCAGTCCTTGTTGCCGACCGAGCCGACGCAGGCGCGGCAGCGGCCGTCGAAGATCCTGACTTCGCCGGAGGGCATCTTGAGCGTCACCCGGCCGCCGTCGCGCGCCATCACCTGGCAGGCGTTGCCGGCGGAGCGGGCGACCTTCGCGCCCTGGCCCGGGACGAGCTCGATCGCGTGGACCGTCAGGCCCAGCGGGATCTGCGAGAGCGGCAGGCAGTTGCCGACCGTCGCCTCGGCCTTCGCGCCGTTCATGACCTTCATGCCCTGCTTGAGCCCCTCGGGCGCGAGGATGTAGCTCTTCTCGCCGTCGGCGTACTCGATGAGCGCCAGGTAGGCGCTGCGGGTGGGGTCGTAGGCGATGTCCTTCACCGTCGCCTCCACGCCCTCCTTCCGGCGCTTGAAGTCGACGATGCGCATGCGCTGCTTGGCGCCGCCGCCGCGGTGGCGGACGGTGATGCGGCCCTGGTTGTTGCGGCCGGCGTTCTTGCGGACCGCCACCGTCAGGCGCTTCACCGGGCTCTTCTCGGTGATCTCCTCGAACGTCGCGGACTCGCGGAACCGCATGCCGCACGAGCGGGCTTTGTACTTTTTCAGTGCCATATCTTCAGTCTCCCTTACGCGAGCTCGATGCGCTCGCCGCCCCTGACGGTGACGATCGCCTTCTTCCAGGTCGGATCCGCGACCGCGCGGCGGGTGCCGCGCACATACCTCATGCCGCCCTTCATGTTGGCGGTGCGCACCTTGAGCACGTGAACGCCGAAGGCCTTCTCGACCATCTCGGCGATGACCGGCTTGCGCGCGTCGCGCGCCACCTCGAGCGGATAGCGGTTCTCGGCCGAGATCCGCGAGCCCTTCTCGGTGATCAGCACGTCGAGCACGACGCCGTTCGTCTTTTCCTTAAGCTCCTGCTTCGTCATGACTCTTCCCTCCTTACTTGGCGATGCGGGCCATGAGCGCGTCGAACGCCGCCTTGTCGCAGACGAGCTTGCGGTTCGCGAGGACCGCGTAGACGTCGAGCGCCTGCGCCGTCGAGTAGTCGATCCGCGGCAGGTTGGACATCGCCAGCACCACCGTGTCGTCCACGTCCTTCTGCACGATCACCGCCGTGCGGTCCACGCCGAGCGTCTTCAGGAACGCGGCCATCAGCTTCGTCTTCGGGGCCTCGAGCTTGAACTCGTCGACCACGATCACGTCGCCGGCCTTCAGCTTGTCGGAGAACGCGCGCGCGAAGGCGAGCTTCATCACCTTCTTGTTCACCTTCTGCTCGTAGGAGCGAGGGTGGGGGCCGTGCGCCACGCCGCCGCCGCGCCACACCGGGCTCTGGCGGAAGCCGGCGCGGGCGTTGCCCGTGCCCTTCTGCTTCCACGGCTTCTTGTTGGAGCCGGCCACCTCGCCCTTGGACTTGGTGGACGCCGTGCCGGCGCGCATCGCGTTGCGGATGGCGGTGACCGCGTCCTTGACGGCCTGCTCGCCCTTGTCGAGCGTCAGCTGGGACTCGTCGTAAGCGACTTCAATCTTCTGCATGGCTTACTTCCCCCCTTTCGCGGCCTTGGCCGCGACCACGTTGTTCTTGAGGGACTTGCGCACGAACACGATGCCGTTCCGGGCGCCGGGGATCGACCCCTTCACGAGCAGCGCGTTGTCCTCGGGACGGATCGCCACGACCTCGAGGTTCATGGCCTTGCGGCTCACGTCGCCCATGTCGCCGGGCATCTTCTTGCCCTTCTCGATCCAGCCGGGCAGGTCGCGCGCCGCGAGACCGCCGGTCCTGCGCTTCGAGTGGCCGCCGTGGGTCATGTTGCCGCCGGCGAAGCCCCACTTCTTGAGCACGCCCGCGAAGCCCTTGCCCTTGGTCATGCCCGTCACGTCCACATACTTCACGCCTTCGAAGTTCGCCACCGTGAGCGCCTGGCCGACCTCCACGGTCTCGCCCTCGTCGAGCGCGAACTCCTTGAGCACCTTCTGCGCGCCCACGCCGGCCTTCTCGAAGCGCGCGCGCTCCGCCTTCGCCAGACGCTGCGGCTTCTGCGGGCCGAACCCGACCTGCGCCGCCGAATAGCCGTCCTTCTCCGGGGTCTTGAGCTGAACCACCGGGCAGGGACCCACTTCGATGACCGTCACGCAGGTCCTGACGCCGTCGGCGTCGTAGACCTGGGTCATCCCGACCTTCTTGCCAATCAAGCCTTCCATGACACCCTCCTCAGACCTTGATGGTGATGTCTACGCCGGCCGGAAGGTTGAGCTTCTTGAGCTCGTCGATCGTCTGCGCCGTCGGGTTGACGATGTCGAGGAGGCGCTTGTGCGTCCTCATCTCGAACTGGTCCATGGACTTCTTGTCGACGTTCGGCGAGCGGTTCACCGTGAAGCGCTCGACCCGCGTCGGCAGCGGGATCGGCCCCACCACCTGCGCACCGGTGCTCCGGGCCGTGTCGATGATGCCACCGACGGCCTGGTCAAGCACACGATGGTCGTATGCCTGGAGCCGGATGCGTACTCTCTGCTGCTGCATGCTTTTGCCTTTCTGTTGTTTTCGTTTCCTGGGGTTCGACGGCTGCGATCTCCGCGTGCGCCCGCCGCCTTCCGGCGGACTCTTGGCGTTGGCGCGAGAAGCCCTTTGCGGCGCTTCGTTCGCAGCTGGGTTTCGCCCCAGCCATCCCCCAAAAACAAGGCTCGCGGCCGACATCACGACCGCGAGCGAACTGCTTGGCGGTCACGACGCGACGGGATTTACCTGCCCGTATCGCGACCCTTCTTTCGAAGAAATTGCGCGTAGTATATCAAAAATGCCCCGCTCCGCGCAAGGGGGTATTTTCAATTTTTGCAGAGGGGATTTTTGAGACCCATGGTGCGGATCAGGTGCCTACCGCGGCAGTTTTGCCGCGGATTCCAGACCAGCCGGGGGTTGACAAAGCGGCCGAGGATTTGCTATCATACAAGCATGTTTTGCGAAAGTAGCAATATTCTGCTAGGGGGGGGGTAGACTTAACAGTTTTCTCGCCTCTTCATTTGCACACTCAAATTCCAACAGGAGAAGCAACATGAACGGGGTGAGAAAACTCGCGTGTAGTCTTGTGTGTCTTGCGGCTTTTGCTGCTCACGCCGCGGCGGATTGGTCGATTGGTCCAGTGACGGACTGGACAGCCAACCCGAGCAACCTCCTGTACACCGCGACAATTAGCTCGTCGTCGTTCGCCAGGTTGGCCGACGGCAAGCTTGAGGCGTTCGCCCAAACAGGAAACAATTCAGTCCTCTCGTGGACGCTCCCTCGCGCGGGCACCGTCTACGCCGTTAATGTGTTCACGAAGTTCTCGGACGCGGGGCGAGACGGCTTTGACATTGCAAAACTCGAGGTGAAGCAATCG
>JAEIGA010000250.1_pt1 | contig 77005 bp, 110 predicted proteins | sample 9270691 | NCBI WGS metagenome assembly JAEIGA01 (sample SAMN17057246, study PRJNA624740) | gut metagenome | biome: biome; isolation source: fecal sample | host: Bos grunniens | place: China: Xizang | collected 2019 | reverse complement strand
GTTATGTTCAATCATTACTAAACCAAAATGGGACTATAACATATATTATTATAGCATTAGAGAAAATCGAGTAACCCCAAATGGTCAATGGACAAGCAGTGTATTAACCGACACCGTTACAGAATTATAAAGGAGATAAATTATGAAAAGATTTTATTACAAAGCAAAATCAGGAAATGGTTATCTTAATTTAAAGAGTCCATTATCCAAAAATGAACTCAAAGATTATGTAGAAATCACTGAGGAACAATTCAATTTTGAAACCTATGTCGCTCCACACGAACCAACTGCAGAAGAATTAGCAGCTCAAGAAGCCAGAGCAGAAATTGCACGTCTTAAAAAACGATTAGCAGATACAGACTATTGTGTTATTAAAATTGCAGAAGGTGCTGCAACCGTTGAAGAATATGCAGATGTTATTGCTCAAAGAGCTGCTTGGAGAGCCAGAATTAACGAGTTATTATAATTATGATTAACAGATTAGAACCAAAATTTATTACAGTTGACGATTACAACAACTACCACGGAGAAAACCTTCGTGAAATTTTGCGTTCCCATGGCGGAAACGATTCTTATGAAGCAGAACGTTTTTTAGCTGAAACCGAACTCAAACTAATGGCTTGGATTGACAGACACACTTGTAGACGTCTTCGTTATTGTGACTTAAATCCAAGACAAAAATATTTCTGGCAATTAGCTTTAGTTACACAAGCAAAATACAGAATTTTAAATGGTGATTTAGGCTTAGATAGTGGTTATGACCAAGAACGTGGCGAAATTATAGATTCTAAACGTTTAGAAAATTTAAAAGTTAGCGACGATGTGATTGATTACCTATCTAATTCTGGATTATTTAATCTTACCGTCAAAAATCTTCCACGTTATCCACATGGTGGGGGGCCAGGCGATTTTACTAATATATTTTAATTAAGGGGAACATGCGTGTATGAGCAGTATTTTAGGAAAAACAACATATGCGTCAAAGTGTTTATCAACATTAACACCTGAAGATGCGCAAAAATTACAAACCTTAATAGATAACCCTGGCGAACCAGAGATTCTTTATTTATATGGAACAGACAGAACCTTAAAAGATTTTTCTGATAATTTAGAAGAAGGAGATTCTGGCGTTTATTATGTTCAGTTGATGATTGACGAATATTCACGTCGTTATTTGAATGGATTCTTAATTATCCCGAGAACTATAGAAGCTAGTTTTGCCATGGAATTAACTTCCGGATTCTTTTCATTCGCCGATTTATCGTCTCATTTGATTGAAATAAAAATTTTGTGTTTTCCTGATGGCACTATTGAATACGAAGATATTTATGAAAATTTAACAGCAGAAGAATTTAGAAGAACTCTTTATGATGTTGCTATTTCTATGGGGGCTGCACCACTAACACAACAAGTGTATGAAACATATAATACTGCTGGTGAAGTAAATGCGACAACCACAATTACTGGAGAGGGCATAAATATAGAAGGTGCCAATACCCATTTAAAAATTATCAATAGTTCTCGCAACGAGTTTCTTATTGACAGTAACGATGGTAGTGAACTTTATATCACAACAAAAATAAATGATAATTCTTATTCGCTTCAATTTCCACACAAATCCGGAACAATTGCCCTTATCGATGATATTGGAGCAAATGTAAACGTTCCTGGAGAACAAGCTACCGTTGTATTTATTAAGGGTTTTCGTGAGAATTTAAATAGTAGAGTTCTAAGTGCTTATGAAGAAAATTTGACCGGAATAAATTTAGGTGGTGCTTCATTCAATATTTATTTAGTCTGTCAAATTACTAAAGGCGGAGAAAAACTTACAGAAGAACAAGCTAAAGCTTATATGAAATATATGACTGGTTCTGACTATTTGCCAAAATACAATTATGATTATCCACAAAATACATTATTTATTAAAAAAGATGATGGTTCTTATTGGAAACCACAATATGATGATAATAATGGTATGGTTTTGTGGTATGTCGAAACGCCTTACGCAAAAGTTTACGAAATAAATAGTTTAAGCACTTTCGAAGAAATGGAAACATATTATAAATATAAAATTGGAAATATACTTAGATATATTAGTTATTCTAGTTCTGGTCAAGTTCTTGTTTCTTTGTTGATAAATCGTATTGAAGCTGGAAACGCTGAAAATAACGTTCCCGCAATAATTCATGCTTCCGGTTCAGATATAGTTAACGACAATGCAATTGTCTATAATTTAGAGTGGGTAGAAGGTCAAGCACCAACTCTTACAACTAAATCAACTGGGACAAAATTATATTTTCATAGAATTACGTTTAATCAAAGCACAAGCAACAATGCTTTAACTTTTACAACTAACTCAAGTACAAAAATAATTGACGAAAACAATATCACGTCATCGATTGGAAATATTAGACAAATTATAACAGACGATTTTGCATCTCAAAAAATGGTCGGTGGTGCTAAAATTTATAACGAAGACGGTTTAGATGAAACTCTCTTGGTATTAGGTATTCGCTCAGCAGGAGCCACCTCAATATCATTTGCCGTAGGGTATACATCGTTAACAACTGAATCATTTAATGTTACAGAAATCGATGAAACAGTTACCCCATTATAAAAGAGGACATAAATTATGAGCGAAAAAATTATTACATTAGAAAATCTATCTAGATTTCTCGAAAAATTACAAGAACAAGGCATTTCTGGTGCACAAATTCATATTGGTCCAGATGAACCTACAGGTAGTGAAATAGTTTGGATTGATACTGACGATAGTGATTTAGATACTTATTCACAATCAGAAATTGACGCTATGTTTGCCGAGGTTTGGGCTGCTATTGAAGGTGGCTCTGTTGCTGTTACAGGTGTTTCTTTAAACAAATCAACATCAAGTATTAGCGTGAACGGAACCGACACATTAGTAGCAACCATTGCTCCAAGTAATGCTACAAACAAAACCGTTATTTGGTCTAAAACTGGAAACGATATCAGCATTTCAGGTGATGGCTTAAATTGTATCGTTACAGGCGTTAACGCTGGCTCCGGAACAGTTACAGTCACAACACAGGACGGAAGTTATACCGCTTCTTGTGCTATTACTGTAACTTCTGGTACAATTGCGGTTACAGGTGTTTCTTTAGACAAAAATTCAGCCGAAATTTTAGAAGGTGAAACAACTACATTAACAGCTACAATCACTCCAAGTAATGCTACTGATAAAACAGTTACTTGGACAACAAGTTCGCAAAACGTTACTTTAGTTCCAAATGGTTTAACTTGTGAAGTAATTGGAGCGACAGAAGGAAATGCAACAGTAACTGTTACAACTACAGATGGAAGCTATACTGCAACTTGTGCTATAACTGTAACTGCTTCTGAAATACCACAAGGATACACATTACTTAAATGCTTACAAGGCAATAGTGGATTATCATCAGAATCATCACATGGAAGAACCTATATTGATTTAGGTTTCAAACCAACAAATGGAATTAAGTGTGAAGCAAAAATTACTGGTTATACTCAACCATCACCAATTGGTGCTGCTACAGCATTAGGTGTAATGAGTAGTTCTAGTAATAGATTTGATTTAATCAGTTTTGGAACAAATAATAATACTAGAGTTTTCGGTTTAGGTTATGTTTCTTACAATTTCACAAATACACCAGTTGTAGAAGGAACTGAATATGATGTTGAAGCATATTTAGATAGCGGTAATCAATATTTGAAAGTAAATGGAAATACAGTGTTTACAGGAACTGCTTCAGGTTCAATTACTGCAGATTACAATATGTATTTATTCAATAGAATTAAGAACGGTTCATTAGATACTGGCTGGTTCAACGGTAAGATTTACTATGTTAAGATTTGGCAAAGTGGCACACTTATCAGAGATTTGGTGCCATGTTTGGATGACCAAAACGTTCCATGTATGTATGATAAAGTTAACGACCATACATATTACAACGCAGGAAACGGAACATTCTTATATGAAACATTATAAGGGGGAGATAACATATGGCATCAATTAAATTTAAAAACGGAAACAGTTGGGAAAGAGTTAAATTATTAGATACCAGCTCTACTAACGCACAAGACCTTAAAGCAGATGAAATTTGTAAGTATTATGCTATCAACTCATCTGGTAATCATGTAAATAGTACATCTATCCACTATGGCTGTACAAGTTATATTGACTGTCATAGTGTTCAACAATTAGAACTTACTATGATTCAAGAAACTAGTGCTTCCGGTTTTGGTCTAGCTTTCTATAATCAAAATAAAGAATTTATTTCATTTATACCAAATCCAGTTGGTGCAGAATTAGCGTCAGTATCTCAAGTAGTTTCTGTTCCTGCTAACGCTTATTACTTTAGAACAACTTTCTTTGAATATGAATATCAAAAAACTTATGGTTATTTTAGTTGTCATATTCAATATGTTGAAGAAACGATTATTAATGGTAAAAGACCTTATCAAAGTGGCGTGATTTCATTTTCACCAGCCGTTGAACAAGGTATTCCAAATTATGATAATCAAGATGGCACTGTTAGTATGATTACTAGTAATTTAAAAGAAACAACAGGTAATTTAATCTTACCTCCAAATTATACTAATAATGGAAAACCAGTTAGATTAATCCTGTTAGCTCATGGCTTATATCAATTTAGTTATTATCAAAAGATGGGAACATCACAATTTGCTGCAAAAGCTGCTTATTTAGCTTCAAAAGGCTATGCGGTGTTTGATTGTAACGGTGCTAGAAATGATGACCAAAATAAATCAGATTCTGATAGCGGTCCAGCAACAGCACATCCATTCCCAAGTTGTGGCATGAGACAAGCCATTGAAGGCTATAGAAAATGCTATGAATACATTATTGAACATTATAATGTTATTCCAGAAGTTAATGCTATTGGTTGCTCTGCTGGCGGTATGGTTGCAGCTAACTATGCAAAGAGATATAGTTGCGACACTAGAAATTTAATTTGTTTATGTTCTGTTGTTAGTGGTAAATATTTCTTACAAGATAATGTAATGGCTTATAAACGAGCAATTATGTTAGAGTATACTGGCAGTAATTCTTATGATGCTTCTAAATATCAAGGGATGGACCCATTAATTGACGGCTATACAATTGATAGTGATTTGTATATTAATTCATATAGATGTCCAGTATTAATTGTTAAAACAACTCAAGATGAAGCTGCACTTAATACTCAATTAGACGCTTTCTATAATGGTTTATTAAGAACAAACATGGATGTTCATAGAAGAATAGTTACAAATTTAACTCATGATAATATCGTGAGAGACAACACGCCAGGTATTGATGATACAATTATCAACTGGTTAAATATGAATTAGTAAAGTTAATAATTAAATTAGGACTGTAAACAGTCCTTTTTTTATTTTTAAATTTTTTCAATTTTTTGTTTGACTTTTTTTATTTATTTATTTTATACTAATTGCGAAAGGAGATAATAATGGTAGCAAATAATCTAAAAGCTTTACGTGGAAAACACGGATTAAGCCAAAATGAGTTAGCGAAAAAAGTTGGAGTTTCCAAGCAAAGAATTAGTCAAGCCGAAAACGGTCAGTTAAATCCTGCATTAGCAGTTAAAATTGCTGACGTACTTGACGAAAACGTTTTTAATGTTCTTGGGCTTTCATCTTTTGTTGTTACACCTAAAACTTTTCAAGATAAAGAAATTTTGTGGGCTATTTTAAATAAGTAAATGTGTTTTATTCCTAGAAAAAAACTAAATAAAATTGAAGCTGATGTAGCTGAACTTACTAATATAGTTAAAACACAGGAATTAGTTCGTCTTAGGAAAGTAAAAGATGATTATAATCTTCAACTAAAACTGCTACAGGACATTCGTTTCAAAGTTAAATCTGTAAAGCCTGGTTTCAATGAAGAAACAGGATTACCGACTTTAAAAATTGTATACGAAGTCCCTTCGGTGTGCTTAGAATTTGATGAAGAGGGCAGACCGATAAAAAATGATTTCTTTTATGCGTCTAATTTTTTAGATTTAATTAGCATCGAAGATATGGAAAAAATCCAAAAAGAAATCGACAAGATAAAGGGAGCAAATTGAACGGAAAGGAATTAATGTTATTAGGAGAAAGAATTAAAGAATTAAGAAAAGAACACAAAATGACTATTGAGGATTTAGCAAAAAAATCCGGAGTTTCAACACCAACAATTTGCAATATTGAAAACGGAAAAAGACAGCCAAGATTGCCAGTGTTGCAAAAACTAAGTGTTGCCTTAAATTGCAGTTTTGAAGAATTATACGAATTATGGAATTAACGAACCAGAACTATCACAGTAAAGAGGCAAGATTGGAATATATGGGCAGCAGTCAATTTAAAGATTTCTGCAAATGCCCAAAAGAAGCTCTTGCTAAAATAAATGGCGAAACCGAAGAAGAAAAAACTGATGCTTTGTTATTTGGAAGTTATGTAGATGCATATTTCAGTAATGAATTAGAAGAATTCTTATCAGAAAATAGCGAATATCTATTTAACAAGAAAAACGGCGAATTAAAATCTGCTTTCAAAAATGTTTATGATGTTATCCACGCAATTGAAGATGATGCCAAATTGCTTAAATATCTTCAAGGTGAGCATCAAGTTATTATGACCGGAGAAATCGCTGGTGTAAAATTTAAAATCAAAATTGACTCATATTTTCCAGACAAGGTTATTGTCGACCAAAAAGTTATTCGAACTTTAGATAAAATATGGGTTGAAAGAGATGGATATAATGTTCTTACGGATTTTATTGACGCGTTTGGATACGATATACAAGCGGGAATTTATCAGGAAATTGTAAGGCAAAACACCGGCAAAAAGCTTCCGTTTGTGTTAGCGGTAACAACAAAGGAAGAGGTTCCGAATAAGGCATTAATTGAAATCGACCAAGAGTATATTGATGCCGCCTTGGAAAAGGTAAAAGAACTTGCTCCAAAGTTTGATGCGATGAAAAAAGGACAACTAGAGCCATGGGGTTGTGGAAGATGCCCTATTTGTCTAAAAGAAAAAAAAGTGACTGGTATACAGTCATACAAAAAACTCTACCACAACGACGAAATTGAGTATTAGAATAGTAATACGAAGAAAGGAACGAAAGCGATGACAAACGAATTTGTACACTGGAGAGAATTAATGGACCCGAAGTTTTTAAGGGCCGAATTATTTGCACCAGGAGAAAGAAAAATCGTCACAATCAAAGACATTGTGAGAGAAGAAGTTATTAATCCTAAAATTCAAAGAAGTGAAATGAAAACCGTCGCTTATTTTGAAGAGGATATTCAACCACTCGTTCTTAATGTTACTAATCAAGAAACTATTGAAAAAGTTCTTGGAACCGGAAATATTAGAGAATGGGTTGGCAAAAAAATTCAATTATTTGCGACAAAAACCAGAGTGAAAGGCGAATCAGTGCCTTGTATCAGAGTTGATAATGTAAAAGTTACATCAGACTCTATTAAATACACGTGCTCTGTATGTGGCAAAGAAATTGATGAAAAAACTTATAAAGGCAGCGTTGCTAAATATGGAAAGCCATATTGTAGTGCAGAATGCCTAAAAACAGATACCGAAGGAAAGGATTTACTATAATTTATGTTAGAAGACACAGCAATTAGATTTGGAGAAGAAGAATTTTCTCTAATCGACAATGGTGACTATGAAGTCACACTTGAAACAATCGAGCAAAAAGTTGCTCAAACAGGTAAAAAATATCTCAACCTTAAAATGAGAATCAGAAGAGATGTTGACCAACAATTTGGTGGCAGAGTCTTATTTGTTAAGATTTGGGCTAATGATGGCGACCCAGTTTATAATCATTCTAAGATTAATCACATCATTCTTACTCAAAAGAACACAGATAATTACAAAACCGAATTCAAAACATTTGATGATGTGTTACAATACTTACACGGATTAAATTTCATCGTCACAGTTGAAACAATCTTCAACGAATATGTTGGAGCAAACGAAAACGCAGTTAAAGATTGGTCTTATAGACCTTCTGAAGCCAAATCTGCAGCATTAGAAACTCCAGCATCTAGCAATTTAGATAGCATCGAAATCGATGACTCTGAAATTCCATTTTAATTAACAATGGCGGTTTATACCGCCTAACATGGAGAATATAAATACTGTTGCATCCTACTTTTCTTTACATTCATCCAAAATTTTCAAAATCCATAGTTCAATTTGCATCGACAGTATATTATTAGTGAGTGAAAATCTCAAATTCTCCACCTTATTCCTGTAGCTCAAAGGTTAGAGCGGGCGCCTTATAAGCGTCATATCATTGTTCAAGTCAATGCAGGAGTACCATAGCGGGAGAGTGGAACGGAAATACCATTTCAGGCTCATAACCACGAAGATACTGGGTTCGACTCCCAGTCCCGCCACCATATATGCCCGGAACGATTAAGTTGGCCAATACCCTTAATCTGGGCGCCACTTTGGTTCCATAGACGAACTGGATACAGTCATCAGCCCTTCACGCTGATATTTGAGGGTTCGAGTCCCTCTGGAATCACCATAAGCCGATTTAGCTCAATTGGTAGAGCTACGCACCTGTAATGCGTGGGTTGGCAGTTCGAGTCTGTCAATCGGCACCATTTTTACAGCCTAACAGAAGAGGAAAAAAATATGACAAAAGAACAATTAGAAGCCAAATATGCCCGAATTCCTATTGAGATTAAAAAAACTCATAGATGGGTTGGGTATAAAATTGAAATGAGGAACGGAAAGCAAACAAAAGTTCCTTATAATGCAATTAGCGGAACGTATGCAAGAAGCAACGATTCAGCAACTTGGACTTATTTCGACGTTGCTGTTGCTGGTTGCTTAAAATATAAATTCGACGGCATTGGATTCATGCTTGGATTAGACAATAATACTGGTGTGAATTATTTTGGTATTGACTTAGATAATCATCCTGAAGCTGATGGTAGCAAGCCAATGAGCGACGATGAATTTAAAAACTTCTGTAAGGAATTTATCGACAAATTACAATCATATACTGAATATTCTCATAGCGGAGAAGGTGTTCATATTATTTGCAAAGGAACTCTACCTGAAGGCGCTCGCCGTAGAAACGGTAGCGGTGTAGAAATGTATGAACGCGGCCGTTTCTTCACTATGACTGGAAATGTTATCGTTCCATCAACAATTAACGATAGAACCGAAGAAGTTAAAGAACTTTGGAGAAAATATTTATATACCGAACCAATTCAACCAGTTGTTACTAATTCTAATAATCCATTTGTGTTTGGAGACAATGTAAGAACTGTTACAACTGAAATAAAGCACACAAACATAGCAGATGATGAATTATTGTCTAAAATTCGTTCTAGTACATCAGGAACGGAATTTGTGTCTTTATATAATGGAAATATGTCTGGGTATGCTAACGACCACAGTTCGGCCGATATGGCGCTATGTAAAATTTTAGCTTTCTGGACTGGTTGTGATAAGCAACAAATCGATAGAATCTTCCGTTCGAGCGGACTTATGAGGGACAAATGGGACCAAAGAAGAGCCGCCACAACAAGAAGAGGTGTTTCATTATCGGAAGGAACTTATGGTAGTCAAACAATTGAATATGCAGTTGCAAACCAAATTGATACTTATACTCCACCTAAAGAGAAAATTGTGTCTGTTGTGAAAGAACAAAAAAAGACACAGGAAGAGACCAAAACCGGAGTTATTGAACCAAATACTGAAATGGTTGAATTCGATGATAAAAACGACCCTGTTATTAAAGTAAAAACCGTTTTTAAGCATTATTCATTTACCGATACCGGAAACGCAGAACGTTTTTATGACTATTTCGGCAACTTCTTTAGATACAATAAAAATAACAGAACTTTTATGTTTTGGAATGGTAAAACATGGAAAACTGATACTACAGATATAGTTAGAAAATATGCTAATAAAATTATCGAAGTTTTGCATAACGAACATTTTCACACTAAAAAAGAAATCGAAGAATTATCTAGAGCTGAAAATGCTGACCAATTAAAATTAAATGATTTAATCGAAACCGAAAAAGCTCAAACCAAAAATATAACTCGTGTGTCTAATAAACAAGGAAAAGATGCAATGTTATTTGAATTACAATCATTACACGAAATTCCTGTTGAGAACGAACAATTTGATAGACAAGAGTGGTTATTAAATACAGACAGTGGCGTAGTTGATTTACGAACCGGAGATATCAAACCTCACGATAAGTCATTTATGCTTTCTAAAAACACAAATTGTAAAGTCAGTTTTGACGAGCCAAAAGTGTTTATGAAATTTATTCACGATTTATTTGAAAGAAAGAACGAAGAAGAAACTGAAGCTATTATTTCTGTTGTTCAATTACTTTTAGGAGAATCTCTTACTGGCAGAACAAACAAAGACCATTTAGCAATCCTTTATGGACATGGTAGTAACGGTAAATCAACATTTATTTCTACCGTTAATGATATTTTTGGCGAATATGGTACGTCAATGAACAGCGATATGTTGGTCCAAAAGCCTAATAGTTCGAGCCAAGCGAACGAATTCTCGCTATCGGCCTTACGTGGCGCAAGATTAGTGTCAACAAGCGAAACAGCGGAAGGAAAAAAGCTTGATGAAGTGGTTATTAAACAAATGCTTTCTGGAGAAAAAATTAATGCTCAAGAAAAATACGGAAAACCATATTCATTTAGACCAACTTTCTCACCATGGATGTCAACAAACAACAAGCCAATTATTAGAGCAACTGATTTTGGTACTTGGAGAAGAATTATCTTTATTCCATTCTTAAATACATTTACAGGCGATAAAAAAGATGTCAACATGCCTAAAAAGCTTGCTGCTGAATATCCACAAATTTTAGGATGGATGATTAAAGGAGCAGTTAAATTGCATAAAGAATATAACGACATCATTCCAAAAGTTAAATGTTTGGAAGAAGCACTTGCTGATTACAAGAAAGAATTAGATGTTGTTGCCGCTTTCTTAAACGATAGATGTATTCCAGTTAAGGATGTTGAAATTAGCGCAACTACTTTATATGAAGAATATAAAAAGTGGGCTAGACAAAACGAAGAATACTTAAAGAGTGAAAGAAAGTTTAGAGAAGACGTGAAAAAGAGCGGTTATCAATTAAAGAAAGATATGAACCGTGGTTGGATTTACATCGGCTTACGTCTTGCTGAAGATAAAACACAAGGATTCAAATTTGGAGAAGAATAATGAATAATAACGTAAATATTGGAAACAAAGTAGAAGTTAACGTTTGCGACATTCTTCGTTCTCATGGATATTGGGCATATAATTGTCCAAAAAGTCTTACTGGTGCTCAACCTGTAGATATAATTGCTTATCGCGGTGGTGAAGTTAAAATGTTTTGGTTAATTGATGCAAAACATGTAAGAATACAAAACCCAAGCTTTACTTTAGGCCGTGTTGAAGATAATCAAATAATGTCTATGACTTATGCAGTTCAATTTGCTCAAGTTAATCCTGATGGTGTAGGTTTTGTTATCTATTTTGAACGCACAGAGGAGTTTTATTGGCTTCCATATATAAAAGTTGTAGAAATGTTACAAAGCGACCAAAAAAGCATCAATTTAAAGAATTTGATATTGTTTGAAGAGGTGCTTAAATGAGAACGGTAATTTCAAATAATATATATGTATATAATTGCACAAAAGAGTTGTTTGAATGGATAGAAAACAATCTTATTGTAAAAAATCCAACTTATGAAACTTTAATGAGAATCGGAAAACAAGACCAGATTATTAGAAAACATATTTCCGAAAAAATGCGTTTGTTTGTTGTGAAAAATGGTGGATTGTTTTCAAATTACTATGGTGATGTTGTAATTCCGTTTGGGTGCTTAAATGCCGTCTGGAAATTTATTAAAGATTCTCCATACGAATTGAAATTAAACAGCAATGATGAAATAAGTTGCAAAAAAGACCTAATAACACAACCTTTATTTGACTATCAAGAAGAAGCTGTGCAAAAGATGGTTGCAGCTAAAGGTGGAATCTTGATTGGTGGAACAGGAAGCGGAAAAACTAATTGTGGAATTGAAATTATCCATAGAATCGGAAAAAAATTTCTATGGTTAACACACACGAAAGATTTAGTTAGGCAAAGTTATGAACGCATGAAAAAATTGTATCCAAACATGCAAATCGGAACTGTTGGCGACGGGAAAATAGAATTTGGAGTAGATGGAACTATTGCTACAGTTCAAACAATGGTAACTTTAGATAAAGACTTATATAAGAATGATTTTGACATTGTGATGGTTGATGAATGCCATCATGTTAGTGGCAGTCCAGAATTGATGAAAATGTTTGCTAAAGTGGTAGAAGCAATTCCTGCTCGTTATAAATATGGAATTACAGCTTCTGAAAAGCGCAATGATAGTCTTACAAAAACTATTTATACAATTTTAGGAACAAACCCTAATGGAGAATTTGCGCCAGTTTGGCGAATTAATAGAGAAGACACAAATACCTTAACTGCTGAACACATTAAAATAGAATTAGACACTCCATTCAGCTATGATATGTTAAATGCTGATGGAACATTCAATTATGTTGGACTTGTAGATTATTTAGCGAACTGTGAAGAAAGAAACAAAGCAATTTTAGACAAAATTGAAGAAATCGCTGCAGATTCGCAAAGAAAACAACTTGTCTTATGCACTCGCAAATCTCAATGTGAGTTATTACATCAAGAGTTGTTACAACGCGGCATTGCTAGTGAATTGCTTATTGGAAAAGTATCTTCTAAAAAGCGAGAAACAATATTGAAAGAAAAAGTAGATTGGCAAGTTGTTGTTGCTACTGTTTCACTAGCAAAAGAAGGATTGGATTTGCCTAATCTTAATACATTACATTTAGCAAGTTGCATTGGAAATGAATCCGATACAATTCAATCGGTTGGTCGCATTGAAAGATGCAAAGAAAATAAGCCACAGCCATGGGTGTTTGACTATGTAGACAAAAACATTCCATATTTAGTTAGTCGTTACAAAAAAAGAGCTGGATGGCTAAAAAGGAGATAAATATGATTTATAACGCAAGAATTAAATACACACATTTTAGTGAAGAATGCAAAATTGGATTTGCTATTCAAGGCGGAAAAGAATTTGAAACCGTATATTTTTCTCCTGATTTAATTAAAGAGATACTTAATACTCTTGAAGTTCGTTCTTGGGAAGACCTTAAACGTAAATTTGCGAGAATTGATGTTTCTTACGACAACCTCGTTATTCGCATTGGAAATATTATCGAAGATAAATGGGTGAGTTTATGCTTATTGTAGATTACCTATTATTAAATAAACAAAAACAGATAGACGAACGAGAATTTAGGTTCCTAACTCGGTATTATAAGCTCGAAGAGACTGAATTAGGCCCTCGTTGTTGTGATTGTAAAAGGAGTTGGATTGATAAATGGAAAACCATATTAGTATTAGAGAAGTAGATATATGTAAAAAATGTGGCAAGAAATTTTGGGTAGAAGCAACGCCACAAGTGCCAGGATTCAGATGGGAAGAGGACGAAATTTGCCCGTATTGTGGAAACATTAACAGAACCAGTATGACATGGGAGTTTGACACAGAACCATATGAGACACGAGAGTCTAAATAAATTCAATATATTTTTAGGGGACGTCTTCCTACTTAATTATTATGGCATTATGGTCTTTTTTCAAATCTGTGGAACAACAGAAAACTATGTTTATTTAGTGGAATTAGACACGAAAGAGGACGAGAACGGCTTATTTATCAACCCATCATTAAAAACGTCTAAAAACCCTTATTTTGTATTAAAAAACAACGTTCGTTCCAAGAGCACATATAAAGCATTAACTACGTTATTCCGCAGAGAAGCTGTAGTTGCTATTAAAATTACAGACAAAGATAGAATATATCAAGAAGCTCTTAATATCACAGATTATCCGGAAGAAGGATATTTCTATGCTTATAGAGTAAACGAATACTTAAATTCATATTGGAGAAGTGAGGAGGTAAAAAGCAATGGACAGTCTTGATTTTCAAAATTTATCCGAAGAAGAAAAAGTTGTATTCAAATGTATTAAAAGAAGACAAGTTAGAGACTGTAAATCTTGTTGCAGATACAACAGATGCGAGGACTATTTGTTATTCAAAAATAAAAAAAGTAAAAAAAGTTCTTGATTATTTTAAATAACTGATTTAGAATAAGTACATCAATGGAGGAAAAGTAAAATGAAAAAAGCAAAAATTGATTATGAAGATTATGCTGGTGCCATTTCTGTGATGCACAATTATTTAGATGGCGCATTAGCAGATTTTGAAAACGGCGATGTTGAGAACACCTATTTAATTGAGTGCTGTATCAACACAATGAAGCTAATTTATAGTTTAGCGAATCCATGGTTATTATATGGAGATGTAAGAGAATACGAGGAGAGATTTAACAATGCGAAGGCAAGACAAGTATCCAAACAATGATTACTTCGTGTTCTATAATGCTAACCCTAAAAACAAAACCGGTGGCGATTGTGTAGTACGTGCCATCTGTACCGCATTAGAACAAACCTGGGAAGACACAGTTAGAGAAATGACTGAGCTTGGAATTAAATACGGGTACGTTCTTAATGATAAAAAATGTTATGAAAAGTATTTAGAATTAAAAGGTTGGGTAAAACACGCCGAGCCTAGAGACGCGTGTAATTGTAAAATTACCGTCAAAACCGCTATAAAAAATTTAAAATTAAATAATGCTGTCGCCAAAGTTGGCTCTCACCATGTGGTCGCCATACTTAACGGAAAAGTTAACGATATATGGGATAGTAGCAAACAGACAATGCATACATATTGGAAGAAAGGAGAATAAAGATATGTTCGTAAGATATGAGGGCGGAATTATTGAAGAAGTAGAAAGCTTCAACAAAAGAAACAACAAAAAGGTTTTAATAACAGGAGAAACAATTGAAGATATTATTTTGCCTGGAGATATGATTGTCGATAGTGACAAACGAAAGAAATTATGCAAAGATACTTTCTTTATCAACGGTTATCACTACTGGTCAATTAAACCTATTAGAGAGTTATACATTCATGACTCTGTTGGCATGTTTAAGCAAATTGCTGGATATGACACGAAGAAAAGAAAGTTGGTGTTATTATGATGACATTTAAAAGATTAGCAAAATTAGTATCACGATATGGTATCTATAAACAATATAAATCAAGAAAGTCAAATACTGTTGGATATGAATACTTCTACGGTAGCGATATTTTAATTGACCTAAACAACAAAGCGTTTGTTGGCACAAATCGTGAAAGTGACGAATGGGAAGTCGATTTATATAGTCACTCATATTTCGAGTATGTAGATTACGGACACACTTGGGTGATTATGAGAAAGAAAGACATCACCAAAAAATATGGTAATGTTGCAAATCGTTTGACATTTATTGACGAAGTCAAGGCACAAAAGAAACGTGAAAAAATAAATCACCAAGCGTGGAAGAAACGAATGAAAGCAAAGCGTAAAGCGGCAAAAAAACAAAAAAGGAAATAATAGTTATGCATCGCTCTAAACAATATAGAAAGCTCTTTAAAAAACATAAAAAGGAGATAATGAAACAAGCCAAAAAAGCATCAACCGACCCTTTTGATTATGGGGTTGGTTTAGAGCTTTTTGTTAAACATCTTCGCTTCATGCGCGACTATTATGAGCTTGGCGAAAACGTCTGGGCGCTGGAAGACAAAGACATTACACGATTAGAAATGCTAAATCAAATACTGGCCGAATATAATGGCTGGGATACTGTAATGGATTGTTTTGCAGAAACAAAATGGACAGCAAAAACAGCAGAAGAATTTAATAAAACAAACGAACATCATAAAAAACAATTTTTCTTGCTATTAAATAAATACATAGAAAGGATTTGGGACTAATGAAACGATATGCAAGACTTTACAACAACAAAATAATTGATGTTGGTGACAAGAATAACAACAAAAATTACGTATCGTCCTATAGCGAAGGATACTATTTCACTTTTGAAGACGATAAACTTCTTGGCGAAAAATACTACGAAGGCTACGGTAAAGGTGGCATGTGGGTAGAAGAAGCTAAAATTCGTCTTATCGGCATAATTAAAAAAGAAAGCGATAACATTGTAGACTTACTCGAAGTTGGTGATTTAATTGAATTTCAAGTTAATGGAAAAAGAGCAGGAATTGTTGAAGTTGAAGAATACAATCTAATCAATTCTCACGACGAAGAAACCATCACTAAAATCTATACCAAACAAGGCGACAATTACATATTAGAGTGGAGGAAATAGTTATGAAAAAAGAATATAAAGATATTTATATTAATGCCGAACTAATTCACGTATATTCTTCCTTAAAAAATGTAGACATAGAAGGAAATGTTCATGAACTAACACTTAAAGACATGAAAGAAAACATTGGCCGCGATTTTGTGATTGAATTTAATAACGCTTCATTTAATTTAAAATTCTTTAGTGCAATTGTTTTTAATCAAATCGGGGAAAAACAGTTATGAAATATCCTATTTATATCAAACTAAAAAAAGATGGAAAAGTTTTAAAAGCTATAACTTATTTAGGCATGTCTGATTGTTACGATTGCAGATATAAGGGTAAAAGAGAGCTAATTTCGGTTTGCGAACCAGTTTTATATTCAAGAGATAAAAAGAATTGGTTAACATGGGAAGAATTAAAAGAACTTGATTATCCAAAAATTGAATATCCAGTCGGTAGCATGATGTATTATATAGACAAATATTTAGCAGAAGGATTTGATAAAGCGTTTAAGACAGCGTGTAAAGAGGAAAACAAAGATGAGCAAAGAATTAGAAACAATTAAATACTTATTAGAACAATGTGTTAATGGAAATATTAAAAAAGATTTGTTAGACATTGAAAAATCACTTAAAGCATTAGAGATTATTAAAGAGAAAAGGGTTAATGCTTTAGAATTGTCCACTTGTGCCAATTATGAAACTTATTTAGCGTTTTTTAATAAATGGAATTGGAACGGAGAATATGATAAATACATTCTAACCCAAGAAGAATATAACTTATTAAAAGAGGTGCTGTTATGAGATTAACAAGAAAGATTGAACCACAAATTTGGGAAACATTTGTATTTCCAAAATACGATTACAATAGAGACAACTATGGTGCTTTGTTATCTTCAACAGAATCAATTATGAATAAACTTGGTGAATTAGAAGATATTGAAGAAGAACTTGGAATTGATTTAATTACTTTATTTAAGGCATTGAAAAATGGTATTTGGTTTGAAGATTGTAATGAAATTACATTCACTGATGATAATAGAGTTTGCATAACTAATGATGCTTTGTTTATTCCTGCTTATGAAATGTGGTTAGATTTCAAAGATTACGGTAAAACCTGGGCATTGGACAAAAAAGATTTAACAAACGAGTAATTAAATGGTAAAATATAGATATAACAAAGGAGTTTATTTATATGATTAAAGACCTTAAAAATCAAAGATTTGGCAAATTGCTTGTTATTGAATATAACGGAAACGGGAAATGGTTGTGCCAATGTGATTGTGGTAATAAAACTATTGTTAGAAGTGATTACTTAAAAACAGGACATACGCAAAGTTGTGGTTGCATTCATAAAAAATATGGTGGAAATGTAAGAAGTGATAGGTTATATCGTTTGTATAGAGGCATTATTCAAAGAACAACCATTTTAAGAAAAGATAAACATAATTACACTTATATAAACAAAAACATAAAGATGTGTGATGAATGGCGTAATGATTTTAATAAGTTCAAAGAGTGGGCATTAGCAAATGGATATGATTATTCTAAAACTGCTAACGAACAAACTATTGATAGAATAGACAACGATAAAGGTTATAGTCCTGATAATTGCAGATTTATTAGTCGCAAAGAAAATAATCAAAACGAAAGTAAGAAAAGGGGAATTGTTTGTCTTACAAAAGAACAACAAGCAGAAATACTTAACTGTTATCAACAAGGTTACTCATCAAGGAAAATTGCCGAGAAATATAAAGTTAGTAAGACGACAATAATGAATGCCGTAAAAGCATTAACGAAAGAGGAGTTATTATGAATATCGAATTAATAAAAATATGTTTGAAAATCAAATTTCCTGAAATAATAATCGAGCAAAGAAGTGAAAAAAGTTGTTTTATCATTATTGATGGTAAGTATTTTAATTTAATATACTTCGAAAAACTTGAAGTTGAATCATCTGGAGTACAATGGGTGTTCAGATTCGGCGAAATGGATTTAGATAAACAATTCGAGCGAATCAAAGAATTAGCAGCTGAATATATTTCTATTTTAAACCAATTAAAAGAGATTGTTTATATGCCTAAAAATGAACTAAAGAAAATGGCAATTGAGAATATAGACAAATGGGATGGAGAAATATAACAAATGAACTTTAAAGAATTAATGGCGCTTCTTGGATACGAATTTAAAGCAAAGGAAGGAGAAGCTTTTACTTTAATTAAAAAAGACAATCTTTGGTTAGCAGATACTGTTTTGCTGTTTGACAAACAAGACAAAACTATTCGCGCTTTTCTTAAACCAATCGATTTAATAAATACGCTTGATGATGTATCTCACATCTATGAGCTGTATAGAATCATGTTAAAAGATGCAAAGCAATTTGCTGATTTAACTAAATATGTGATAAAATAACAAACGAGGAACCTTAAAATGAAAACTTATATTTACAAACTAAAATCAAAATACGCAAAAAATAAAGACTTATTGCTAGAATTAGGATTCAATTACTGCAAAACTGACGAAGATGTTGCTGAATCCTATTATGTGATGCCAATTGTGTTAAAAGAAAATAATCCAATCACAGATTATCTTATTAAAGTATTTGAGAAAATTTATTCCAAAGCTAACGATGAGCAAAAAAAGGAATTTAACGAATACACTTTTGATGCAGATGGCCACGTCGTTTTCGACGAACGCCTAAAAAAAGAATTTACTGAATGTGAATTGTGCGTGAGCGATAACTATGAAGACATTGATAAAAACGTGTTATTCATCAACGCTCCAGATAAAATTACCTATTACAATACGGAAATACTAGCAAAATGCATTCCTGATATCATTAACAAATTATTAGAATTAAAGGTTATATATGCGAAAAGGTATAAGCAAAACTGAAGACGGCATAAGAACGTTTGATATACAAAAAATAGTTGGAAAAGGATTCGGCAATGGTTGGTTTACGAACTGTCATTGCCGTTATCGCGTTTTTTGTGGTGCTAGAAATACCGGAAAATCAAAACGTATTTTAGGTTACGAAACTATTTTTAAGATTATGTCAGACCCGCGTAGAAACGTGGTTATTTGTCGTCAAGACGACGTTAATAATCGCCAATCTACATACGCGAACATTATGCGTTGTATTGCGGACTTAGGCTTGGAACAGTTTTTTGTGTCTAAATCACAACCCCTAGAAATAACTTATTTACCAACCGGGCAAAAAATTATTTTTAGAGGCTTAAACAATCCAACGTCCTTAACATCTCTTGAATTCACAATTGGATACTTAACAGACATTGTGATTGAAGAAGCTTATGAAGTTCCATCTTTTGAAAACTTCGAAATGCTTGATGGTTCTATTCGTGCTGGCGTTGACTATGACGATAACGGAAACGTTGTTAAATCTAACATTCCTCTTCAAATCACTCTTTTGCTTAATCCTTGGAGCGAAAACTGGATTTATGAAGAATTCTTTAAAGGCCATTTAGAAGATGATTATGAATATTTAGAATCTCATAAATACATGGACTGGAAGGATGAAAACTATCAAGGTAATCATGGAAAAGGATTGTATCTACATAAATCTACATATAAATGCAATGAGTTTAGAGATAAAGAAGTTATCGATACTGCAGCTGAACAAATGAAACTTACATCTCCAGATTTATATAAAGTTGTTTATCTTGGAATGTGGGGCGCATCTGGTGCAGTTACTTATGTCGAATTTGGTGAACATAACCTTAAAGAGGAAGCTGAATTACTCAAGTTCCCAATTATGGCTTATTCAATCGGAATCGATGCTGGTTTTAGCAACGGTGAAGGCAAAAAGATTGTTGTGAAGAAGAATGAAGACCCGGCAACAAGAGTAAGAGCAGCAACAACTATGACCTTAAACGGAATTACAAATGGATATAATAAAATCATTACTTTCGATGAATATTACCACACGAATATAAAATCCAGAATGAGCTTTAATACAGACAACCAAAAAGAAATGACCATGCCTGAATTAGCGGGTGCTTTAGTAATTCAAATTATGGAATGGAAGAAAAAATATGCAAATCCAGGAAATAAATTTAATATGCTTATGAAAGGCGAAATTAATGTATTCGTCGATAACGCTGACATCGGCTTTATTCAAACATTAACAATGAAAGCTAGAGAATTCGGATTATATAACGTAAACTTTATTCCATCCACTAAGTCACCTATTCATGGTCGTGTGTTATTTGAAAAAGCCATGCTTGCTTATGGCGACTGGCTCATTAACAAAAACTGCAAGAACCTTATTAGAGAAATAAGGAACGCGCGCGGGGACGATAAAGGAAACATCAGGACCGACGAGGACGACCACGTACTCACCTGTTTAGAATACTCAATACAGCCTTACAGAAATAACTTTGTACAGTGGAAAAACAACTTTAAAGACCAATAATAAAAAATATAAAAAAAATACTTGACTAATTTAAATAATGTAGTAAAATAGAAGCAGAAAAAGGAGAAGAAAATGGAAAGATTCTGCGACATTAAAACAAGCAAAAAAATTAACAAAACACAAATGTATAGTTATTTAGCAGCTACAAATTCTTTTGCAACTTGGAAAGAAGCTTTTAAACATAGAAGAGATAGTGATGACCAAGTGATTCTTTTCAACAACGTTTACATTATCGTAAACAAAAGAGAGGAGGAAATCTGGGATGCGACTTTGGCATTATAAATTAGTTCGCTTTTTACCTAACTCACAATTAATCGCTCAATGGAGAGAACTTAACTCTATATTTAAGAGCGGAAAAGGTGGAATTAACCACATTCTTATCAACTATGTGAAAGAATATGAAAACGTAAATCTTCTTTACTATTGTGTTTTTGTTACTCACGAAATGAACGAAAGAGGAATTCATTTTCAAATAAAAGCTTTTAATGAGTTCTTCACTCATGAAGATTTTCAAAAAGCAATCTTTTTCAATGAAGGTGATAATCCATTCCCAAATCATCATACTGAACGATACCTTTTGCAATGCTTTTATAACCTGCAAGAAAAGTATGATAGAGGGCAAAAAGATTTTACTAAAGAACAATATGAAAAACTGGAGGAATTTGTAAAACATGAAATGCAACATTAACGAATGCAAAAAGATTATCGATGGCATCGTATTTAACGACCCGGAAGTAAAAGAATTAGTGGAAATGGGTTGGGTTGAACCTGAATCTGAAATTAAATACGATTATGTAGTTAAAGGACAAACTGTAATTATTTACAGATACAAGTTCTTTGGCGGCGACTATATTTCACACGTCGACTTATTAAACAGCGATAACAGTGAATATTTGTTTGGCTGGAGTGGAGAAGATGCGTTAACAAAAGCAGCTAATAGAGCAATTCGTGAAATAGTCCATCACTGTTCTTTAAAATATGAAAAAGAATATAACGATGCGATTTACGATATTTACTCGGAACCTTATAGCAATAGAGAATACAACGGAGATTAAGATATGAAATACATTAGAACAAAAGATGGAATATGGTTATTTGGTGGAACACACTTCAAGGGGGATGTAATCATTGGTAAAAAACAAGAAATAGATTTTGGCTTCTGCTTTGATAAGAAAGATGCAATCAAACAAGCTGACACTATTGAAGCATTGTGTGATGAGTTTGTGATATATGATGCGGACATAAAGAAATGTTATATATTAGAAAAAGGATTTTACCATAGATTTGATGAAGAATGTAAGAAAGCATTGCATTTAGCAGATAGATATATCTATGGTGCTATTTGGACTGAATGGGGTTTGAAATATGTAGCAAAAATGAACGATAATGGAGAGTTATGTTTATTATAGAAGGAAGAACAATGGTTTCAATACTATTTATGATATTTATGTTTTTGGAAATATTGAAAGGAGAATTAGAGTTGTTATGAATGAAGGTTTAATTATGAAAGGTAGTAAATTTTTATCGAATACATTATCTATTTATGCTGATAAAGTAATTATTATAGATAAATCACTAGAAATTAAAGTTGAATTAAATGATAAAAACATCAATGATTATGACAAAATAGTAATCAATGGTATCACATTTGTTAAGGAGAACAAAGATGAGTAAAGAATTAGAAGCATTAAATGAGATTAAAGAAAAATATAAAAATGATAATGGTTTATTAAGAAGATTAAATGTTATTGAAACTGCGCTTAAAAAGTTAGAAGTATATGACATGGTAGAAAAACTACCAATGCCGAAAGTAGAGGTTTTAGACGATAACAAAATTAGTTATGTAGGACACAATATCGTTATAACTGATAAAGAGCAGTTTGATAAAGACCAAAAGAAACTTAAAGCATTAGAGATTATTAAAGAGAAAAAGGTTGAGTTTAGTTTTTTATATAAGAGTGACACTGTTGAAGAATATAATAGTTGGTTATGGGCAATTATAGACCATAAAGTTTATACATTAGTTCAAGAAGAATACGAATTATTAAAAGAGGTGTTGTTATGAAAAAATGGTGGTTCAGTATCGTTTGTTATATAACTGCTATTCTATTAGCAATTTATTCTTTTGTTGGTGCTTGGTTTTTAGATGATAAAACTTGGTGGATGACAACTCAAATGATTAGTCTATTAAGTTCTTTATTGCTACTAATAATTATTGGTGTTGCTAATCAACCAAAAAAGGAAGAAAAAACAAAAAGGAGAACAAACAATGAAAGCGATAATGATTAGCATTAAACCTGAATGGGTGGCAAAAATCTTAAACGGAAAAAAGACTATTGAGATTAGAAAGAGTATGCCAAAGTGCGACTTGCCTATTGATGTGTATATCTACTGCACGAAAGGTAAAGATTTAATGTTTTATAATGGTAGTCAATATATGGTTGCTTATGGAACTATTAAAGAAAAAAGAAATCACAAATACAATGGCAAAGTAGTCGCAAAGTTCACACTTAATAAGGTGGAGAAAATATTAGAACACATAACTAACACTTATATGTCGTATTGCACTAATTCATTAAACTGTGATGAGTTCTTTAAAAAATCTTGTTTAACTATTGATGAATTAGAAGATTACCTTAATTGGAATAATGGTGGTTATGCTTGGCACATCTCAAATCTTGAAATCTTTGACGAACCAAAAGAGTTGGGTGAGTTTAGAAAATACTATCGTAGTAAAGGTTATCCACAAAATCAAAGTTGGTATTTAACCAAAGCACCTCAATCGTGGTGCTACTGTGAGGAACTATAAATGAACGTATTTGACACTATATCTGACATCTTAACAAATCCAGATAAATACGAGAAACGTGAACGCAAGCGTAAGCAATTCGAAGCTAATCTACAAAACGCGATGCAACAATGTCATCACTTTGCGGTATTCGACAAAAACGGCAAGTTTAGTTTTTTCGAAGACGACTTAGTAAGTTTATTCTTACATAATGAATACGCTAGTTTAAATAAAGAAGAATTAGAAAACGATGAAATGATTGTGTATGGAATCAAAATTATAAGCAACGCAGCTTACATACCGGAAATTAAATTTATCGGAACAGTAAATAAGGAAGGAAAATTTATAAAATTCTAAATATGAACCAGAAACTCTTTGCACTACTCTTAGTATTATTTATGCTCACCGTCGATACGGTACTCATCATCTTACTATTAACACATGTAATATAATTATAAGAAAGGAGATTTAATTATTATGTATTACCCAGAACAAATTACATTACATCTACAGCCTAAATACAATAAAATAATTAGGGACAAAGCTATGGAACTTGGCATTCCTATCAATCAGCTTTTAAACAAAATCATCGTCGAATATTTAACTAAGGAAGAACAAAAATTATGACTATGACATGGCTAAAATTTGTTATTGTAGGTTATATTGTATTATTAGTTGTATTCGTAATCTCATTTATATTCGCGCTAATTGAGGTTAACAAATAAATAATAAATGAAAGGAGGAAAAATGTTATGTCAAAAATTATCGACTACAAAGTCAGTTTAGAAAACAACGGTCATGGAATATTAATGGTGCAATACAATATCGGTGAAGATTTCCAAGAACTTTGTGATTTAGGATATGTTCATGGCAAACCAGCTCAAGAAGTTAATGAACTAGCTGATTATGCTTTACAAGAACACGACTTATCTGTCGCAACTGAATTAGTTTCTGTCTGGGAAGATTCCATGAAAGACCAAAAAGATGACCTAAGTTTCGTTAGAACAAAAATGAGAGCGGTTCTCAGAGAACTTTCAAACAAAGAAATCTCTATGACTGAAAAGAAAGAAAAATTAGGTATTTATCAAACAATGTGTGCAGCATCACAAATGATTATTAATTCAGCTAAACTCGAATTAGCTTTACAAACAATCAATACTGCAAAAAAACAAATCAAATAATGAAAAAATATTCTATTGAACAAAATCAGTTTCTTATTAATTATTATCCGTTTCACTCAATACCTGAAACAACTGTCGCATTTAATACGGCTTTCGGTACTAATCTATCGGAAGCCGGAATAAAAACGCATTGCAATCGCGCTTTGAAATTAAAACATCACAACTTATATCATTTCTTCAACGAAGAACAGATTGAGTGGATGAAACTTAACTTTCCGCGCGACGAATCTAGGCAAGAAACTTATGAACGCTTTGTGAAGATTTACGGCAACTACCACAGTTACAATTCGTTTGTCAGCATGTGTAAGAAACTGAAACTGAAAAAACCTAGTTACCGAAAATGTTACCAAAAAGGAAACCGAACCTGGTCTACAGGACTAACTAAAGAACAACATAAAAGTCATTTTAACGATGAAACATTTGCATCTATGACCAAAACATCAAAAACAAATTTTCCAAATTACAAAAACGCTATTAAATACAACGTTCCTAAAACCGAGGTACTATCTGATTTAAAAAACGGTGAACAAATTATTATTCCTTATAAAATATATAAACGTATGACGTGGCGAAAACTAATTGGAAAAGGTGAACTTACAAAAACACAAGTGCTTATTGAATTAGCAAGAGAGGAACTTAAAAAAATATGATTTTACAATTAATTATCTTTGGAATTACAGCAGCATTTATTATATTAACAATTGTATTTGGAATAGGAATTCCATATACTCGCAAAAAAACAGAAAAAATCTGGCATAAGGATGAAAGGGGGCCAGAAGTAAGAATCCAAAAGAGTGTTTGGGAAAATGGATTTTATAAAGAACGTGGATATTATGAAGAAGAAACGATTGTCGAAAAAAGCAGAGTTGAAATAGGAACCTGGTCAAGCGGAGCAACTGGCGCCTGGCTTGTATTTTTCGGTGTATTTGCAATCACGTCTCTCTTTTTTGCAGTCAACGATATTTGCGTTAATTCCAAATTAGTGAAAGAAAAACAATACGTCGAATATCAACTCCAAATCGACACTTTAAAACAAAAACAAAATACTTTAAAACAAATGCTCGACGGCGATTATGTTATCGATAACGACGGAACGTACCACATTATCGTCGACGTCCCATCATCCACATGTGATTTAATTAATAATTACAATAAATCAATATTAGACATTAAATCTGAAATTTATTTATTGCATCAAAAAGCTACTAGTAATTGGATTGGTTGGTTTTATTGCAAGGGCTATCAAAAAATTGAAAATTTTAACGCCAACGCAACGGACTACAAAACTATTGTTGGTGGTCTTACAGAATTTATATATGAAGGTTAAATATGGAAAGAAAATCATTATTGGAAGAATCAAACGAATTTAAAAAACTAAAACAAAAGTGGTTTAATTTTAAACCTAAAACTGAACAAGAACTTTTTGACTTTATCCACGAGCTTACTACTGAATACGTAAACGACTATGGAACATGCGTACATATGTGCGTAGCACTGATGAAAGCAATGTTCAACTACTTCGATGAGTTAGAAGGGATGACTGGATTCCAAGTCGGATGTATGAAATGGGAAGTGTTACAAGAAATATTCGGTGTAAACGACGAAATTGGAATGAAATTACTGCGTTATGAAAATATGCTTTATCCGCAATATGATAAAGAGTTTTCTAAAATAATAATCGATGAACAACAACGCAATAAAATTATCCAACTGGCTAAAAAAGAATTACGAGAAGCAGATGTAGACTTTATACATCCTAATGTACTAATGCGTTGGCAACAACTAGCTGCGGGTATTTTACCGGATTATGTGGAAGTAGAACAACATGATAAAAAATAATTTTAAATGCATGTATCGCGGCGAAATCGGTGGCGATTGCACTTCTACAAATATATATGTGGCAATTGCTCCTGTGACTGTAAAACAAATGTGCGAATATATTATTTCGCGAACAGGTGAATGGGGCGAAATCGGAATTACTACAAATCAACGAATTTACTTTACATTCGACTGCAAGAATCATTTCGAATACGCTCATGGCAAATATGTCAACAAAATATATTTATCACCACAAATTGCAAATTCTGTAATTAAAAAAATACGTTGGCATGGAGGGTGGTCAAACTCTGACTACATATTATATATATGAGTAGGATAAAAGCAAAAAATACAAACCACGCTTATTTCAGAGCTGCCGAACGATGCGGGTGGGATAAAAAGAAGGCGGAACAAATGATGAGATACGCTTCTAAAAACGGTAAATCTCCGTACTCATTACCAGACGGCCCTGAGCGCGAATATCTAATTAAAAAACAGCAATGTACTAATCGACGCATTAAATTATATCTTGGTTACGTATTCGTATTTGCATCTACATCAACAAAGTGTTTTACGGTCTATCCTCTTGACATTGACATTGTAAAGGAGAATTCAACAATCTATGAACCATAAAAAACAAATAATACAATTGTTAATCGTACTCGGACTCGGTTTCATCATCAGTGGCGTATTTTTACTAATCTTTTATTTAACTGGTGTGTTTTACTGGGACGGCGGTTTTAAATTCAACGCGGAATTACTTGATAGTCTGCGTGACTCAGTGTGGCTCTACTTTGTCTATATCGGTATTATGGCTGGTGGATGTGTGTTATTATGTATGAATCCAGTCGGTAGCGGCGTGTTTGTCTGGTTAGGTATTGCATTATTCGGCGCGAACTGGAAATGTTTCTTAGCCACTTTCGCAGGCTGCTTCTTAGCTTATATGATAATAGACGCTATCGGCAGATTCGGCGGCTCGAAACTGATTATCAAAATATTCGGCGAGAACGAATACAAAAAAGCTGAGGAACTGATTAACGAAAAGGGACTGACTTACGTACCGATTATGTACCTGTTGCCGGTCTTTCCTGACGATATGATTTGTCTCGTTGTTGGTTCAATGAAGTTCAAGTGGTGGCTACATATGATTTATGCAGCTGTTGGTAAGAGTGTAGGAATAGCAACGGTGGTATTTGGAGTGAGTATTATTCCAAAAGACATGTTCTTACCGATTACGAGCGACAAACTATATAACTGGTTCGTCTTAATTGCGGTATTAATTGTGTACGTGTTTGTGCTATTTAAACTAGCCAGATGGATAGATAAAAAAGTATCCGCATATGTGGAGAAAAGGAGAAAGAAAAATGAAAAAAATATTTAGTTTATTATTGTTGCCTTTAATGATTGTTGCTGCGTGTCAAAACAAAGAACAACCAACAAGGCGCAAAACTGAAGATGATGTTATTGTGGACAATAATAAAAGCTACAAAGAAATTACTAAATGGGAAAGCTCTATTTTCTATGAAATTAATTATGAGAATTTGCAATTCCATATTGTTTGGAACGAATTTGTCAACGGTCAATATACAGGTGAAACTAGAGAGTGGTTTGTCTTTTTAACTGGCTTCTATATGATTGAGGATTATCATAAGAATAATTACTTTTATGAATGTCTAAAATCTAACAATTCTTATGATTATTATTTAATCGCTCAATACTAAAAAGACTAGAAAGCCTCGTGCGTACGCGTATGCACCCGCCGTGGCGCAAGCGTAGGCAGAGGCGGGCCTGCCACGGCGCGCGTAGGAGTACCTCTGCCTGCCGTGGGGCGTGTGGGGGCGCGCGCGAGAAAAATTATAAGTTGTAAAGGAAATTTAATTATTTCTTTAAAAAAATGGTGTAATTTTTTCAGACTTGTATATATAATAATATATATAGGAGAATAAATTGTTTAATCCTGTATGAAAATTTCTATTTTTGCGTTACGTATACGTATACGCATATATAAGAAATATAAAAAGTTATATAAAAACATAACAGGATTGATGAATTCTTGTTTGTTATTATGAACATAATAAAAGGAGCAAATTTTTTATGAGCAAGGCTAACGGAAAGATTTTATGGGAAAAATTGGATGAATATGAGCAAGAATTACTAGTGAATTCTGGAGCTAAAATTAAATACTTGTTCGGTAAGGATGAGGTTGTTGTTTTGATGTACGGTGACTACAAATTTAGCGTTCCTTTTGACGCTTTTGAATACATGATTAAGTTTGATAAGGAAAACGGCCGAGAGAAAATTTATAGGTCGAATGATGTTACAGATTTTTATGTAGTGAAGAAAAATGTGGATGTTGCTGAGGAATATCGCGAACTACAATTTAAGGTTTCAGAGGACGTGTACGAGGATGTGTGTTTGCTTCAGTATAAGTATCGATTAGAGCCAGGGATTCTTGGTGCGATAAAAAAAGCAGCTCATGTTCGTAAGTTAGGCAGGACTAAATCGGCCTGGCTTACTTTACAACCTCGCATATTGAAGGGCGGCAGACCGAGGGGTGGTTGCAGTGCGGATGCGGACAACGAGAGGCTTGAGTATCTGTATTCGAATTACGACAGCATTGTGAAAAGCATTGTCTGTAGGGATTCATTTGTCGACTTCTGTGACTTAGAAAGAGAGCTAAATAAGAGGATTGGCATGCATGAAATTAGGGAGAAATATAATAAATTGAAAAAAATGTATTTATAAATTTATGCCCGTGTGTGTATAATAAAATATGGAACACAGGTATGAGTAATATATTTGATTTAATTAAATTAGATAGAGATAGATTCGAACAATCAATAGCAGTCGGTTCTTCCATGAGGGAGATTCAGACGCTTTTTCATAAAACTAACTGGGAAATGAATGACTGGTGTCAAGAAGAATACGGAGCCAATTTTCAAACTGTTTATGATATTTTGATGCAGGATACTGCGGAGAAATATATTGCCACCTTGAAGAAGCTTGGCGAGGAAAGGGGCAATCAGACAGCGTTGAACATTGTGTCCCAGTTCTTGATTAACAAATCGGCCCAGGATAAGGTTGTGAAAATTGTGTTCGACGGCGGTATTGAAGAAGAGAACGAAGAGGATAAAGAGAACGATGGCGACTAAGATTGCGGAAGAAATTGCAACAGCGTTAGAAGTAGAAGGTAGTCAAGGATTAATAGTAAAAAAGTTCCAGAAAATGAGCGGCAAAGAGAGGTGGGAATTGCTCGAAAAATGCCCTGTTCAGCCGTTCACCTCGCGTCAGGTCGTGTCAATTTTCGAAGAACCAGTCTCACAAAACGACCTTTTTCCTGGAAAACCTGGTATTGTTTCTACTAAAGGTAACTATGCTATTTGTTATAACACAATTCAGAACCAGATGAAGAACGGTAATCGTCCTTATGCTATATACACAGACCTTCTTGATTTTCATAAACTTGATGTTTCTGGTCCTGTTCATCTTAGAGAACTTGCAAGACGTATTCCTGAAATAAAGTGGATGTTGCGCAATACCAATTTCAATTTCGGGCTGTTTGCGTTAGCCAAAATGCATCCAGGTTCTCAATTCAATTTTACAGTAAATTGGGTTGAATACTCCGAGATGATTAGCGCTAAGGCAAAAGCCAAGGGAATAGACCTGGACAACAAACCGCTTGTGTCTTACAAATGCAATTACGAAGACTTCGAGAATAAATTTTACAAAGCGGAACTAGCACCAAAACACAATAAAGAATACTACAAGAAAGAATTAAAAGAAGCAGAGGAGGAAGCCAGAAATGAAAGAGAGTAAGAAACCGGTTGTAACATCCGTGCAAGATTACTTACGTGATAAGGCACTTGGGCTATTAGGACTTATTGATTATGACTTGTCCCCGCGTATACGTAACGAGCGCCTAACCTTTGTTAATAATATAAATGATATAAAGGAAGACAGGCTCAGGGAGTATAACTGTTGGTACATCGGTGACGAAGACGAGTTGTTGAACTTCTTTACCCGTGCTAATGCTTTTGATTACAACACAGACCCGATTTACAACCGTAATAAAAAATCGTATTTCTGGTCAGTTGCGTCGACAGAGCGTGATATTAAAAGAACTCATTCGGGTCAACCACGTAACGTCGTTGATACCCTTGTTTCAATTATTGGCGTACCTCATATCCGTGCTGGTATTGCAGAAGTTGATGCTAAGCTTCAAAAGATTTTGAAAGATAATAAGTTCAAGAAAGTTATTACTCAGGAAGCCCGTCCTCTTACTTTCGTAGAAGGTTGGGGTGCCTGGCGAATAGATTATGATACATCGTTCAGGGATACACCTATATTAAAGTATTACCGTGCTGAAGATGTTGATTTTGTATATATGAACCGTCAGTTAGTGGCGATTATTTATAGGGATTACTATCAGGACAAGGACAAGAATAACTATCTTCTCTTCGAAACCAGAAGAAGAGATGGCAAGGATTTGATTATTGAAAAAGACTTGTTCCAGGTAGGAGTGAGCAATGATATCCTTATACCGTGCGAGTTGAAGGACTTGCCACAGCTGAAGGATGTTCATGACAGATTAATTATTAACGACTATCCTGGATTCCTAGGTTGTCCAAATATTTATTACTATGATTCTAGTGATGAGTGTCCTGGCAGAAGCTTGTTTAAAGGGAAGACAGGACTATTTGATGACTTAGACCAGTGTTTGTCCCAAGCTGCGAATACGGTTCGTCGCTCTACCGTGCATGAATACTTCGACACACTGTACATGGAGAAGGACCCGAACACAGGTATGCCAATCATGCCTAATGTGTTTGACAGGAAATATATTAAGTTTAAATCGCCATTAGGAGCAGATGGTCAAGCAGCAGGTACAGCGCCTGTTACAGTTACTCAGCCAAGACTCGACTTCGGTCAGTATGATGCTGAGGCGATTAGCATTATGATTAATATGATTGCTGGAGTTATGTCACCAGCGACTCTTGGTATCGATATAGCTAAGAAAGATAATGCTGAAGCGCAGCGTGAGAAAGAAAAAGTTACAATTTTCACACGTAATATCGTAATTGATGAAGAAGCAGATATCGTTCATGACCTGATGGTTGAATTGCTATGTGCTCAGGAACTCATGGATAAAAAAGAAATTACATGTAAGAATTACGATGTGGCTGTTGAATATGATGAATTTGCGGATGCGTCGTTTGAATCGAAGCTTAACACCGTGCTTAACGGATGGCAAGCTGGATTATTCAGCGATGAGATGGCAGTGGAATATTTGTACAAGAACGAATCCAAGGCAATTAGAGACCGCGAATTGAAATACATCAAAGAAACGAAAGAGAAACAGGAACAAGGACCTTATAGTGATGAAGAGCTCGCAGAACTAGGTTCCATCATGGGAGGAGATAAAAACAATCCTAATACCGTGCAAAAACCTGATGCTGGAGAAGCTCTAGATGACGTTCTTGCAAAATAAGTTCAGGTTGAAGGCGTTGTTAGCCGGATATGAACGTAATTCTATTGTTATTGTAGCTGATGGCCTGGTAAATCATCGGGCCAAGCGGCTAATTTTGAAGGATTTGAAGTCGGAACTCCAGAAATATTCCAGATTATGCCGCTTGAAGACAGATGAAGTACACATGCTGTGGAACGGCTCATACAAAATCCTGAATAGCACGGCTAAGAAGACCTGGGGAAAGAAGAGCTCTGATGAAATATACACTGTTTTGAGACATGAGCTCATATATTCTGGTAATTTCACTCACATGAAGAATCAGGTAGCGAATCGTCATGAAGAAATGGCGAAGCATGACTACTTGATGGACATGATGGATAACAGTGTTACTCCATTTTACCTCTCTGACGCACATAAAGACTGCGCTAAGGGACATTTGGATTATCAGAATAAGTTATATTACGACGCTGATTATTCGTCGCGTTACGGGTTTGATTCAGAAACCATCTCTAGAATCGAAAATTACATCAGTAAGCACAAGTTGATGTCTGTTCAGGAAGTTACAGGAGATGGGATATGGCTGGTGACCAGGCCAAACTGCCGTCACGAGCTGCATCCGGTTCCGATGGAGGATGTATTGCACGGAAAGAAGCTGCAAAAAATATCCGAACCAGGGAATTTACCTGAAAAAAAGTCATATGAATACGGTGAGATGGAATTTTATTACGAGAGGAGTAGGATTCTGGAGAGCTTACGGGATGTGATACCGTGCAAGAAGCTAGATGAGGATTACAGCAGAACCAATAAGTTGGTAAGAAAGTGGAGAAATAAGAAAAACCAGAGATTGTGAGTCCCTGGTTTTATTTTGGAGCCAATAATAGGTAAGATTTGGAGGTTTATGAATATATTGTAATAAGTAAGGTATGAGTTGTGAGGTTCTGGTTTGGCTCCTTACGTATTTTTACAGGTCATTCGTAACAAAATTAGGAATGTTGCGAATAATCTGTACTATTATTCCTCAAAGAAGTCTCTATTTTCGAGCTCTTCTTCCACAGTTTTGTAGAATTCTTCTTCCTGATTATAATAGCGGCCACTTGTTGCAACCCAATCAAGGTTAAGAATCAATTCCTTGAGCTGGTCCTTGGTCATTTCATAATAGTGGTTAGCAACGTAGTCATAGAATGTACCATCGTGTAATGCTTTTCTCAATTCCTTTGTATCCATCGTTTTTCTCCTTTTCTGTCTATATTATTACATATAAAATAAAACAAGTCAAGTATTTTTTTAAATTATTTTATTTTTTTGTTGAAGATGCTGCCCAGAATTGCTTACCGTGCTCCCAGATGAAGCTAAAAAAAGAATCAGGAGTGAATCCTGACTCTCATTAATCGTTCCAAATCTTGTTAACAAGTTCTGTGGCTTTATCTTCGTCCATATTTAGATGACACGATACCATACCAATCGTGGCTTGAACACCATAGATATATGCGTAATCAAGGACGAGTTGGTTAAACATGCGTTCGTAATCATATTCTGTGAAGTTCATATTATTTGACCTCCCTTTGGTAGATGTTGATGTCTTCATGATTATAACAATAGTTTTCCCTTTCCCAGATGCTATAAGACATGTCTCCATCAACTAAATTGGTTTCTTCGATATCATAACCACTCATATCATTTCTAGCAATTTTAATTTCGAGCTTCATTTGAGCTTGCGCTTTTTCCAAAGAATCATACACATGCACATAATTTCCTGTTTCACCAGAATCAAATTGCCACACAACTGTAAGAACATAAACTGTCATAGTTAATTTCCTCCTTTTCTTACAATAATATTATATAACAATAATATATAAAAAACAAGTATTTATTTTACTTTTTATAAAATATTCTGTCCAGGAAGCTGCTGTGATGCTTACCGTGCTTAGTCCTGAACGCAAAAAAAAGCTGGGCTTTGAACCCAGCAGATTCGTTATCTTGTTGCGACAAACAATTTATATTTTTCAAACTCAGTTCCCTTTACTGCTCTATTCCAGTCATCGAATATAAATTCTCGTGGTGCTTGTGGAAATGGGACTAAGATTTTGTCACCTATAACTTGTACAGTGTTAGGATTAGTAAAATCTCCTAAAACATCAAAGATTAAATCTTTTAATTCCATATCTTTCTCCTTTCCTTACCCAAGAATGACGATTTCATTAACATCGTCAGTCTCACTGTCGTAAACGCCATTGCTACATTCGATACATTCCTTCACATCATCAGTTTTGCTTGTGAATCCAAAGAACATACCATGATAGCCGTTTCCTTCGGTGTCGTCGGCCAACACGATTTTTTTGTCTCCATTGCCTTTAAGCATTTCCTCTTTGACCATAGAGAATAATTTTTTAACAGTTATTTGTTTGCTCATAAACTGTCCTCCTTTTCTTGCCTTAATTATAACATTGATATATAAACAAGTCAAGTAAAAAGTTTAATTATTTTTCCATCCCGATGCGCAGCTGCATCCAGGAGTGTAGCACGGTATGTAGCTGTAGAAAAAAGCTGGATTAAATTCCAGCCGTCATTTCCTTGATATAAAGTTTCTGTGTCCAGCCTTTATTATCACACAGACAAGAATAGTGGTCTGTTTCCCACACATCTTTTGTGATGGTGCGACCTTGCTCGTTTGCTAATTCGATATAAATTTTCCTCATCTCAGAGATGTATTTCATCGCAGTTGGTAAGTCTCCAAAACGTTGACCATTAGTATACACATAAAAGCCATCAGACCATTCGTTTTGTTCAACAACCACGTAGAGTCTTTGACTCATTAATTCCAAGCGTTTAAGTGCTTTAGATTTGATTTGGTGGACTCTCGATTCACCTATTCCCATCTCGTTCGCAATGGTGTGGATGTTTTTTCCTAATTCGTAATAGTTAATAATTACAGTTTTTTCCTTGCTTGGTAAACTGTCGACCAATGTTTTAGAAAAGTTAAGTGTTCTTTTCACGACTTTCGTCCTCCTTTGTATATCATTATTATACTATATATGTGGAGAAACCGTATCGCGAACTCGCGACTTTGAAATGTCGTTTCTGAAGCGACAAAATTTGATGCTGCACATGCTATGATGGAAGTTTAGCACGGTAACGCATCCAGAAAAAAAATCCAGGACGAACCTGGATACTTTTTCCTTATACTTCTTTATATTGCGGTATTCTAATGTAACCGTCGAAGTCGAACACACGAACTTCGCCACATAAGCGGTCTTCTAATTCTTTTTTGCTATTCCAACCACTTACATAATATGAACAACCGTTTTCTTCACTTTCGTAGTCTTCTTCGCTTTCGTAAACGATATATTCTCTTCCTGTATTAAAATAACACATTTCAACATATTCGATATCTTTGCTAGTCAATTCACTAGTCGCGTAGCCTTCCTGCCATTCGCTTTGCGCACAACCACGCAAACTAATTTCACGCCATGTTTTTCCTGTAATTAACTTTAATGCTAGACACACATCAACATCGCCTTTATTAAGCATTTCTTTCCACGCGTGTATTTCCTTATTAGAGTATTTCTTACCATTAGTCTTTGGTACATAGTAGTTAAGGTAGTCGCCATAGCAGCCTGCCCAGTAACAATTAATGTTATCGAACTCGTATAAGTCTAGTCTTTTAATTGCGTCATAAGCATTGTTAGTGTAACTTAAATAGTCCTTGTTACCATCAATAATAATATTTTCCGCGATATAGTCGTCATTAATTCCAACGTGGCTATGTTTTTTCTCGTCTGTCCAACGATAGAATAAGTCGTCCTCCGCGAACTCAGGGTTTACTTGTTTTGCAAAATACATAATTCAATCCTCCATTTCTTTTGCTACTATTATATTATCATATATAACAATGTTAGTCAATAGATAAACAAAAAATAATTAAAAAATTTTTCTAGAGCTTCCAGATGATGCTGCGGGTTCACATACCGTGCTAAGGATTCTGGATAAAAAAAGAAGCTGGATGTCCAGCCTCTTATTTTTTAATTCCACAGTGTTCAAGATATTCCCAATTTAACTGTTCGGGTTTAATCTTCTTCTCAATGTGTTTGATGAATTTTCTAATGCACTCATCTTTCTCTTCACTTTTCCAACCATTAAAACTTCGGTTGATTAAGTCCACATAAGCAATGATTTCTTCTTCTACACAATAGAAGTTGTCATCATAACTTAATGCTGCACATTCTCCTCTATTATTCACAAACACAACCATATACTTTTCATCATCGTGAAACATTGTGATGAATGGGTCGCGATAAATTAAATACTTACTTTTCATATATTCATCCATCCTTTCTTATGCTTTTATTATATAACATTATTATACATTAGTCAATACTTTTTTTGCATTTAATTTCACAGCTCAGAATCTGCTGCACATGTTAACTTAGCACGGTAGGTTAGACATGAAAAAAAGCAGCTTCTGGAGCTGCCGTTTTTTAGTTTAAGGACTGTCTTACTTCTTGAACTGTCCAAGGTTTTTGCTCGTACCACTTCTCGCTTTCATCAAACGATTTGTAGCCGAGGCTAAATCCTTTGTAAGGCTGATATTCAACCAAGATTGTGGAATAATTTATCACACAATGATTGATTTGAGCAATGTGTAATAAATCCCAATAACTCTCGTAGTTAAATTCCAATCCAACCTTTTTCATCATAGATTTGAAAGAATTAAAGTCTCTTTCTCCTCTGATAATAATGGTATTTGCTCCATTGAGGAACTCAACCATTTTGTTTGTGTATTTGCTCATATTCTTTCCTCCTATAAATAATATATAACATTATTATATTTAAGTCAAGAGTTTTTGCGTTTTTTTAATCAACAAAAACATGTCCTTCGGTCAACAGTATAGCACGGTAGGTTAACTATAAAAAAAGCAGGACTTTCGTCCCGCTATATTTTCAGGTTATGCTAACTGTTCGGCGGTATAAAACAACGTTGCGCCTTCGCTAATGAATTGGTTATTTTTGTAGCCTTTTCTTCCTAATGGTGTAGGTAGAACAAAGATTTCGTGTCCCATACTTAATGAGTTCATTAGTTGTAAAATACCAAGCGATTTGTCCTTACAAGATATAATAACTTGTCGGTTTTCTAAACCACTAATAATCCTTGTAAAGTCATTAACAGTTCCTTTAACACCATAAGGAACTTCGGTGATAACTAATCCACCACCATTAATGATTAAGTCAACAAGTTCCTTATCAGCATTGTCCAAAGAAGTGTCTAAAACAAGAATAATGTTTTGTGTGGCTCGAGCAAACCCTTTCTTAATTTCGCTATTGCTACCAATAATAAAACGATTTTCTTTATTCTTAAATAACAGTTGCTCAATGGTATACCAAGAATAGTTAAATAAATCATCAGCAACAATACCAATAGCCTTGTCGTTATCTAATAAAGATAAGTTGCCTTTATAAAATAACACAAAAGGTGGTTTATAGACTTGTTTTAGTCTATCAGGGTATTCTTTATCAAGAATTGTAATAAAGTCGCCCAAAACGTCGTTTTCGTCAGTTAAATAGTGTCTATCTTTAAGACTTTGGTGTGTCTTATTCCAATCTCCACCATTTCCAACATAAGTTTTTACTAAGATTTCATTTGCTTTCATATTTTTCTTCCTCCATAAATCTTATACTCTTATTATATAACAATACTATATAGCAGTCAATAACAAAAAATAAAAAATTTATTCCTCCGTCAAGCTTCTGGTTCTGGATTAAAGCACGGACAGGAGAGCTATAAAAAAGAGGATTAAGCATATCCTCCTTCTTTAGCTACAAAAGTTATTGTGCTTGATGTTGTGAGCCATCACTTTAGATACTGTGGTTTCTCCATTATCTACTCGTCGTAATGTTCTCCTATCAATTTTAATAACTCGTTCGTTAAATATGTTTTTCAACAAGTATTGAATGGTATGGTTATTATTATTGCTTCCTTTTCCAATTACTTCCCAGCGACCATCATAGACCTTACCAATAAATTCGTCATTCATAATTCAGTTCCTTTCTATAACAATACTATATAACATTATTATATTAAAGTCAAGCACAAAATTCATAGCATCAGATGCTGGTTCCGGATTGCTGTAGCACGGTAGGTTATCCAGAAAAAAAGAGGCATCAGATGTGCCTCCAATTTTTATAGCGAGAACTTAAATCCGTCAATTTTGTTTTCTCTATTAGGGTTGAGTACGACCATATCACCTTCGTATGTATCCCAGTTAATTCGTTTGGTAATTTTACCAGTTTTGGTGTAACCAGCCAATTCAATTCCACAACTACTATCGTCAACACATTCACCATTCTTGAAATGGTAGTGTTCGCTAAATAGCATTCCCCATTCTTCGCTAAACACTTCAATTTCGCAGTCTTGTGATTGCTCTTTCAAAGATGTTCCCATAAAAGTATCAGGGTGGTTTCTTTTCACATCATTGTAGTAAGTGTGGTCTCCTTCCATCATACAACTCCAAACACTCCACGCACAATATCCATAAATTGATTGTGTGAATGTTCCATCACCATTGTCCTCAAGTTCTTCTTCGGTTGCTTCAAATACTCTAAAAAAGTGTTTGTGTTCAGGTTTCCCTTCGCAATAATTATAATCTGTATTTAGACAGGCGATTACCCTGTTGATAGCCTCTTTGCTACCTCTAATTTTCATTTCGTAATTACAATCGTTAGCCATTGTACATTACCTCCTTATCTGTATATAGTTTAACATATATAACATTGTTAGTCAACAAATAAATTAAAATAATTTAATAAATTTACGCACACTTCTCCATCAGCGTCTGCGGAAACAGCATAGCACGGTACAGAGCCCAGAAGAAAAAGCTGGGCGATTAACCCAGCTCTTGTTTTTACCAACTTGCTTCGTAATAGAACTCGTAGTCTTCGTTTAGTTTTAGTAATTGCTTAATCAAATCTCGTGTATATTCCAATTGTATGAAATACCATTCGTCGTATTCAGTTCCACCGAAGAAGAAACCATCACAAGTAGGCAATAACTCTTCTGCCTTTGAATGGTCTTCTAACACTTGTTCACAAGCACTTAGAAGGTCTTGTAGGTCTTCCCTATTGACATAAACAAGTTTACAATCATCAACACCATTGGCACAACGGTCTACGAACCATTGATGAATAGCATTTGCCTTACGCCAATAACCAACTTGGTATAGCGTTTCCTTTGAAGCAAAGTTCATTTTCTCGATTTGCTCTTGTAGTTCTTTTAAGTCTTCAGGATAGAACCCATCCTTTTTGTAGTTTTCGTTGTTAGTATACTTGCTTTCATACTTACCAACCTTTAAATACATATCTAATCCCATATATGTATCCTCCTTTTCTAATAATAATATAACATTGATATATAAATAAGTCAATAGTTTTTTTAAAAAAATTTTGGATAAATTTTCCACAGCTCTCATCGCCAGCATCTACTGCTGCAGCACGGCTAATGAGACTGTAAAAAAAGATGGAAGCTCTCGTTCCATCCTTCTTAATCTAATTTCATACAATCATTTGAGTAGCGTTGCCATACAGGGTTGTCTTTAATTTTGTTTTCATCAAAGTTGTTGTACGCTCTCACTTCATTAAAGTAATCAAATAAATCTCTATCACCAACCATACGCCATATTTCTTTACCTTTGTGGAAATAAACGTATTCTTTGCTCCTAACTAAAAACCCTAATTGATTAACTTTATATTTTCCTTCGGTCACTAAATACATTAGCCAACTCTCCTTTCCTTATAATTTAATAAAATGTGTTCCTGTGTTATCAAAAACCATGTCTATGCCATTTTTATCAAGAAAATGACTTAATACCCAACTGTTCTCTAATTCGTGTCTTAACGCGCCAAAATCAAGGATACAACTGAATTCGTAATCGTTGTCGTAATCCTTCCATAACTTGCTTTCAGTGTGTTCCTTTAATAAATCAATAATTTCTTTAATTGTAATTCTCATACCATTGTTTCTCCTTATCTTGTCTTTATTTTAATATATATAGCAATGATAGTCAAGTATTTATTTTATTTTTTTAAATTTTTTCTAGCATCGTTCCTGAGGTTCGTGGCCGTCATCAGCACGGATACCCTGATGCCGCATGTGCCGACGCAAATGCAAAAAGAAGGAACCTAAGTCCCTTCCCTAATTTGCTTTGCTTTACTTACTTATTTCATTAAAGCGGTTTTAAGAGTTTGGTAGTTTTCGTCGTCAACGATAATTTCCATTGTGGTGCCTTCTAATGCAACGCGGTATCTTAATGGTGCCTTCTCGATTTCCTTGATTTCCACTAATTCACCTTCCGCGTCGTATAAAGGTTGTGATTTACCTTCGGTGTGAATTTCGGTAATTGCGATTACCTTTTTGGTGTCTAATAAGACCACCTTTGTTTCGTCTTGACGATTAACTCTTTTAATTTCGATAAATGCCATATTCATTACTCTCCTTTCATTTATCTTTTACACCTATATTATATAACATTATTATATGTTTGTCAATAGGTTTTTTTACATTCTTTTAATTTTGTATTTTTCAACAAGTGTATCCCATTCTTTCATTGTTTCGCATAATTCCCAAATGGTTGAGAAGAAATGGTAATCTTCACTACTCAAATGGTAATCGGTTTCCCAACCAAATGAGATAGAGTGAACTTTTCTTAATCTTGAATACATAATGTCTTTGCTTTTGTCGGTGTCTTTCATAATTTTGTTTCCTTATCCTTTTTACATATATATTATAACATTGTTATATTGTATAGTCAATACATAAATTAAAAAAATTATTATAAATAGGAATATATGTGTGTATACGAATACGAACACGATGTGAGTGCTGATAACCACATGCATCAACGGCGCAAGCACGGATAGCATCTAATGCATGATTCTACGCAACAAGAACAAAGAAATATAAAAGAAATAAGAATAACTTCAATGTTATACGCGAAAAAAAATCACAAACTAATATATAAATATATTACGAAAAAAATTCATTAATCCTGTTTGTTTTTTCTATATTTTGCGTTACGTACGTACATACATACATAAGAAGTATTTATTTTCCTAAAAAACATATCAGGATTGATGTTTTTTTAAAATATGTATATATACATAAATTCCAATTTTTTTCACCAAGCTCTATTCCAGCCAAATTTTGGCCACAATTATAGCTCAGGATGCTGCTTAGCACGGGCAACAAGACATAAAAAAAGCAGGAACCTGAATCCTGCCTGTGTTTTAATACTCTTCCGGGAACAGGACAGTGGTAACGCTTCTATCCCATTCAGTGATTATCCAAATCTTCACACCATTTTTGTAATTGTAGGCACTAAAGATTCGGTCATCACCATTAGCAACTGCGGAATCGTTTGATTCTTTATCTTCGTCACACATATCACCCCAATCGCATAAGATATGTCTTGTTAGTGACTTTTGAACAAAGCCAGCAAATTCCTTGTTTTCGCATATCGCGTCATTCACACCCATTGTGCAAACGATTGTTCCTAATTCAAATGCAGTTTCCATAATTGTTCTCCTTTTTCTTTTTACACCTTTATTATATATCATTGTTATTTATAATGCAACATATTTTTCAAAATTTATTTTTATCCCAGATGAAGCTTTCGCCGCATCCCGGATTCCATCAACGGCACGGATAACGAGACAGAGCTCATCTGCGGCATCAGGAAATAAAAAAATTACAAAAAGTATTGTAATGCTATATAAACTATGTTATGTTAGGGCTGAAAGGAGAAAAAACAATGGCAAGTGAAGAATATTTAAAAAGAAAGAGAGCATATATTTGCGAACACAGACGCAAATTTTATAAGACCATCACATTTGACCTAAGATTGGATACCGAAAAGGATATGATTGACTACTTAAATAGCAAACCAAGTCGTCAAGCAACCATTAAAGAAGCCATCAGAAATCAAATGTTGCTTGAAAACCAAGGGAAATAATGCTATAACTGAGGAGAACGTGAGGTCTCCTTTTGTAGCTCATAATCTTTCGCCTCATGGTCAACCGCTACAAAAAGTGGCGGTTTTTGTTTGCTTTATCAGATTTATTACCATATAATGGACATGGTAAGATAGTTGGTCAATCTTATCACGTTGGTAGTTCTTTTCTAAAAATTTCGGAAAACAGTTGGTAATGCAGCCAGCTGTTTTTTTGTTACACTCCTGGATTCGGATGCAGATGAAGCACGGCTTACTGATGCAGAAAAAAACCTGGATGGAAATTCTCCAGGTTTGTTCTTTATCTTTTTAATAGTTCATGTACTAATTGTGGTCTGTCTTCAACATTATCAAGACGTAACTCATGGTATTCAGACATCCAATGGTCTAAGTCATCCACATCAATCTCCATCAAGAATTTTTTGCATTCAGCATATTCCCTTGTTCGAGCTTGTAAGCGAACTTTGTATCTGATGTATTGCCATACCAAGAACGCTACTTCTTCTTCGTCCATACAACACACATGCAAGTTCCAATAAACATATAGCGTAAATTGTGTTAGTAATGGTTTCAACCTTGGGTTCCAATAGGTATAAAGTCTGTTAACCATTGTAGCCACTCTTTCTGACCACCAATCATGGTATCTCTTTGGGTGTTCTTTCAAATACTGTTCAAATGTAATAGGTTCTTTCCACATATTCTGTCTCTCCTTTATCTTTCTAACCATATTATATAACAATACTATATGATAGTCAATAATTATTTTTAAAAATTTTGTCCAGATGAATTAGCTGCGAAACAGCTGGATGTGGAAGCTACAGCACGGACTGCATTGATGCGGCGACGGGATAAAAAAAGAGAGCATTTGCAACTGCTCCCTTCGGTTCTCCCTTCCTACGTTATCTTTGACGTTGTGGACGTAGTTAACACCATACGGATTTTAAGTCAATCAACTGGGTATTTCGTTCACCTTACGCCTATTATGACACTATAGCAGTCTTTGGTTAGTCGCTGGTAAATATTTCCGGAGTAGATTTACCAAACTACGCATTTAATGTAAGGTTTTCGGAGAGCAGTTCTTTGTTTCTTTCACCTTACATATATATATTACCATTAAATAAAAGAATAGTCAAGCATTTATTTTATTTTTTTAATATTTTATATGACGGCAAATTTTCCAGATGACGATTCTGGATATGATTGCGTCTTCAGCTATAGCACGGTCTACAGATGCAAAGAAAAGCTGCCGTCGCCAGCAGCTTCATCTTTTACGCTTTAAATTTTTGAACTAACTTTTCGTCCTTGAAGCCCAATGGTTTTACATTTTCCTTAATTGTGTAAGAACCATAGTAGACATTTCCGTTTTTGTCCTTTAATGGGTATTCATATCTCTTGAACGTTTCCATTACCAATTTCTTCCTTTCATTAAACATAAATCGCCATCTTCAATCCACCATTCACTTGATTTATAGCGAGTGTCTAACTCTTCAATGGTGAGATTGTCAATTTTGACTTGTTTACACTTCTCAGTGTTGAAGTAGCAATAACACACCATACCACTTGTAATCAATGGTTGATTTTGGTCAATAAGGTTTTTTAACTTTCTTGCTTTGTTCATGTCTTTAGAACTCCTTTACCAAAGTTTGGTTTCCCCAAGTTTCGCCTTCGGTTAGAACGAAGGATACATTTGGGAATTGTTTTTTGACTTGTTTAGCATAAGCAATAGCATTTTTCTCATTGGTTATAAATGGGAATAAACTACCACACTTACTAATTATATCTTGGTTGTCGAACCAATCTCCATCGTTAGGCATTAAATTATAATGTTTCATAATCTCTCTCCTTTTCTACATATATATTAACACATATATCATTGTTAGTCAAGTATTTATTTTCAAATTTTGCATCACCATCATCGCTGCATCGCTTCGAACCACTCCTGGATTCTAGCACGGCTAGTGAAGCTATAAAAAATCCAGATGGGTTATTCATCTGGTTTTTATTTTAGTTCCCAAATAGCGTTCCAATTTTCTTTAACGCCATAGAGAGGAAAGTTTAATTTAGTATATTCCTCACCATTAACTATAAGAGGTATCCAACCAAAGAGGTCAGGTTTCCCTAATTTAATGGTTTGTTTCTTTAAATAGTTAATGCTACAAGTATCAAAGATTTTGTAGATTTCCGCCTTGTCGCCATTGAATATGGTTTCGAACAAGAACTCTTTTTGTGCCTTATTTAATTTTAGAACCATACCAAGCAACTGTCCTCATATACATCACAAATAATACTTTCTTTATCAAGCATACCATTAAGTTTTTTAATAGCGTTTTGTTTTTCTTCTTCCGTAAAAGAACAATCACCATCTTTTCTCGCAATGGTATAGTTAGACATATCACCATTTGAATGTTCAATTTCCGCTACAAGAATTGTAATTAATTTTTTAGTCATAATCTTTCTCCTTATCTTTTACATATATATTATAACATTGATATATAAACATTACAACAATTATTTTTATTTTTTTAATTTATTTTTCACACACCACTTCCGCATCACTCCATCCCGCATCCTGAGCTTTAGCACGGATAACGAGACAGCGGCGATTGCGACCGAAGGCATAAAAAAAGAAGGGCTTGTTTCCCTTCCTTGTTTTATTATTTAATGTCGATTAGATTTTCTAATTTAACACTGAATACTGGTGGAACTACACCATTGTTATTAGGTTTAATCACACTTTCATATTCACTTTTTGTAATTTCAACACCATTAGCGTAGTATTTAGATTTTGTTTTAGAACCAGTAGTGCATAATTGAACTAACATATTTCCAGTCTTTGTGTTTAAGAACAATACATCTTCAATTAACCATTGTTTATTGTTTGTTTTGTTTTCATTTTCCATTGGTGCTTTTTCACTTTGTTTAGCAATAACCACTTGAAGATTTTTGTATTTAGCAAGTTTTACTCTACCATTGCTAATCTTTGTGTAATTAACACTATCAACCACTTTTTCACTTTTCCAAGTCGCGTTGTGGAATACGCCTTTTTTAACGTTTTGTAATTCTTCGATTTTCATAATCTTTCTACCTTTCTTTTTACACTTATATTATAACATTGATATATAACATAGTCAATACTTTTTTTAACATTTTTTTATTTTTTTATATAACAAGGAACGCATGTAGAACTGCGTAGCTAACAGTGGCATCCTGGATTTAGGCACGGCATCCTGGATGACGACCGAAGCTACGATGTAGAAAAAAAGCAGCCCTTTTAGAACTGCTTGAGGTAGTTGAGTTGATTGATTATGCTAATTCAATCACATACCATTGGTTTCTGACTTTTTCAGCAAACTTTAATGGCTTGGCGTTTTCAAACATAGTTACCATAACTTTTTCGTTGGTTTGTTTTTGTTTGAAATAGTAATCAGCATAAGCGAGTGTGTCGCACTCAATGGCGTTTCTATAACCATATTCATTTAACCAAGTGACTTTGTACATATTTTTTCCTCTTTTCATCTTACATATATATTATAACATTGATATATAACATAGTCAATACTTTTTTATAAAAAAATAAAACTTTTTTTACAGGCACCCCCAGGGTAGGGGCATATGTGTCATCCTAAAACACACCCCCCTATCCATTTATTCATCCCTCCCGTAACTGCACCCTATCCCGTATAACATTACTATATTGTTCCCGTTACCCGTTATTGTTTTTCTATTTTTATATTTACATTTTTTTATCCTCTAATTATAATTAAATTAGCATTAAGCGTTTTACTCTATTCCAGTGAGGTTAAAGTTATGGAAGAAAAATTAGTTATTGAGGAAGAAAATCAAGCAGTTATTCCTCCTGCAGAAGAGCCAGTTGTCGAACCTGAAGAAAAAATCGAGTTAAATAGCACACCTGTTCCTGTTGACGAGGACGAAAGTCCAGCGCCAGAGGCCGAGGCACAATGCGAAGAACATGAACAATGTCTACAAGAATCAGGCATTCCAGGCGTTCAAGAGAAACCAGCTTTATTCACACAAGAACAAATGAATGAAAAGATTGGCTCGACTCGTGTTGAAACTCGTGAAAGAACATTTAAGTATGTTTATGACCGTTATGGTGTTGAAAACGAGGAACAAATGGATGAACTATTTGGAAATGCTCAACGTTACGAAACTTTGAAAGAGCAATATGATGCAGAACGTGCTGAACGCGAATTAGCGGAAAAGACACGCGCTGATGAATTAGCAGGATTAAAAGAACAAGTAGCGTTAATGCAAAGCGGCATCGATAGCGATAGATATGAAGATGCGAAGCTTATTTTAAAAGGAAAGGGTTTAGAAGTTTCTCTTGAAAACATTGAGAATGAATTAGCTACTCACCCTGAATGGAAAAAAGTAGAAGCACAAGTAGAACCTGCTCCATTTATTAAAAAAGAAAATCCTGAACCAGTTAGTAAAATTTCTGTGTTAGGTAATAGCAAAGACGTGAAACCTGTTTCTCCTGAATTGGATGAGAAAGCACAGGCACGTAAACTATTTGATTTATAAGAAAGGAAAAGAGTACATTTATGAATAATGATGAAATCTTATCATTAATTGACCAAATGAAAGCTCAAGGCCTTGATGAAGAAAAAATCATGGATTCCTTCTATGAAACCTTTAAAGAAGGTAAGATGGATAGAAAAGATTTAGAAGCTCTCGCAAGTGCGTTAGGTTATGAATTGGTTGACGATTTCAAAGAAGATTCTACTCCTGACCCAATCGAAGGCGCTGCTGCTGCTGAAGGCATTTCTAAAGAAGAAGCTGAGGATTTAAAGGAAATTAAACCTGAAGAATCCAAAGAAGAATTCGAAGAAAAAGTCGAAGAAGCTAAAGAAGACGAACCTGAAATTGAGGAAAAGGAAGAAGAAAAAGTCGAAGAAGAATCTGAAGAAAAAGAAGATTCCGAAGACGACGAACGCAAAGAAGCGATGAAACTCTTTGACCTCGATTAAGAAAAACAAGAACCCTTACAGTGAGTATAAATAGTCCTGCCCGATTTACGAATTTGAAAGGATATAAAAAATACTCATTATGAATGCTATTGGATTAATTACCAAATGGAGTACTGAAGCTTGGGATGAAGTGTATCGTGCTGAATCTCGTTCTTCAATTCTCGATGCAAACCAAAAATTATTAAAATTCACAGGCGTTAAGACTGTGAGAATCGCGAAGTTCAGTTCTAGCGGTTTAAGTGATTACCACAGAGCTGCTTCCAACAACGAAAATGTTCCAGGTGAAGGAAACTTCGGTGGCGATGGTCACGACACTGGCATGGCAGTTGGTACTGGCTACGGCTACGAAAGAGGAGATGTCAACTTAGGTTGGGAAGAATTCACTCTTAGATGTGACCGTGGTACACAATTAAGAATCGAATTATTCGATGACGAAGAAACCGGCGGATTAGCAGTTGGTATCGCAACTAAAGAATTCTCCAGAACTCAAGTCGTCCCAGAAGTCGATGCTTATGTGTTCTCAAAATTAGCTGAATTAGCAGGAACAACTAAAACCATTAACATTGCTCCTACATCCAGCAACTTAGGTATCCCACAAGCTGGTGGTCCTATCTATGAAATGAATTTAGCTTTCTTAGCATTAGCTGAAGCTGAAGTTCCTGAAGAAGACCAAGTCATCTTCTGTTCCAACGCTTTCTACAATGCATTAAGAAGCACTGGTGAAATCATCCGTGTCTTAAATCAAAGCGAATTAAAAGGTGATGTCCACTTCACAGTTGGCGAATATGAAGGCAGAAAGATTATCCCAGTTCCAGCACGTAGATTCAAAACCTTAATCAAACTCATGAGAGGTGGATATGGTTGGGAATCCGGTTCCAAATCAATCAACTTCATCGTTTGTGCAAAATCTGCTGTTTACCACATCGTTAAATATGACAAGGTCAAAGTTTTCGAACCAGGCGTTGTCCAAGATTTCGATGGTTACAAAGTTAACGTGCGTGTATATCACGATGTCTTTGTCCCAGACAACAAGAAACCAGCTATCTATGCTTGCTTAGCAAATGATGGTGCTGCTGCTGTTTCTAGCGAAAGAACATTAACTCACACATTAGACGATGATGGCCAAGTCGCTGCTATCGAAGTTATGCCAAATGGCGACTTATTCGGCGCTTATGTCACTTCAACATCTAACGCTGGTGTTATCGGTGGAAAAGCATCTGAATTAGCCAATGTTGCTGCATTTATCCCAGGTATCACAGTGTTAACATCCGGAACTTATTATTTGTACGGAATTGATAATGGTCAAATCACTGGCATCGATGCCACAGCAATCACTATTGCCTAATTAAAATTATCGAATAATTTATAGAGGGGTTGCAAAACTCCTCTTTTTTATTGCACAAGGAAGTTGACATATACTAAAAATGTTATATAATAATTGTAGAAAGGATTAAAAACCGTATGACAAAATTCATGAATTCGATTAATTATAGTCGTAGATTCCAATCACAAAATTGGGATATTTTGTCATGTGCGGTTGTTAGTTAATAATCCTTTTATAAATTTAATAAGGATATAATTAGGCAGCCGCGCGTAGTGGTTGCCTTTTTATTTATCGGTGTCGTTCAATGGTAGGACGGTTGTCTCCAAAACAATTCATTAGGGTTCGAGTCCTTACACCGGTGCCAAATGGAGGAATAGCTCAACAGGCGGAGCAGAGTCTTGATAAGGCTAAGGTTGTAAGTTCGATTCTTACTTCTTCCACCATTTATATTGGGGTATCGTCTAATAGTTAGGACATGTGGCTTTGACCCACACAATTACAGTGCGAATCTGTGTGCCCCTGCCAAATATGCTTCCCTAGCTCAGAGGCAGAGCACTGCGCTGTTAACGCAGGTGTCCGGATATCGTAATTCCGGGGAAGCGCCAATATGGAGAGGTAGCGAAGTGGTCATAACGCGATAGTCTTGAAAACTATTCTGGTGTAATGCCCCGTGGGTTCGAATCCCACCCTCTCCGCCAAATACCCATTTAATTCAGTGGATTAGAATATCTCGCTACGAACGAGAATGTCGGGCGTTCGAGTCGCTCAATGGGTACCAAATATCCATATAGCTCAACGGACAAGAGCAAGAGATTTCTAATCTCTAGGTTGAGGGTTCGAATCCTTCTATGGATGCCAATAATGGAGCCGTGGTGCAGTGGTCAACATGTCACGCTGTCAACGTGAAGAACGAGGGTTCAATTCCCTCCGGTTCCGCCAGTGGAAGATTACTCAAGTGGTTAAGAGGGCAGTTTGCTAAACTGTTAGGCCGTAAGGTGCATAGGTTCGAACCCTATATCTTCCGCCAATATGGTTTCGTAACTTATATGGTAAAGTGGCAGACTGAAAATCTGTAGAAGTTGATTCGAACGCAACCGAAACCACCATATAACTGGGAGTTTATACCGTAAGCAGTAGCGGGGCTGACTGTAAATCAGTTGCGAAAGCTCGGGTGGTGCAACTCCATCAACTCCCACCATAAAAAATTAAAAAAATAAAAAATAATTGTTGACAAGTTTAAAAAAAGGAGTTAAATTAATTACAGAAAAAGACTCATCCAGCTAAAAAATAAGCATTTCTTTTGGGAAGAAAAAAGCGCTCATACGTTAAATGAGAAAATTAGAGTCTTGAGACGCACACAGCTAACTATCTTGGATTTTATAATCTACATGGGTTCGAATCCCATATTCGGTGCAAGCCGAGTCCTGCGGTTAAGGAAAAGAAGCGTCTAGTATTTAAAAAATTATTAATTAGGCACATACAGCAAATAACGTTGTGGGTACACGTAAATACCTAGCCATAAAAAACAGTGCCTAGAAAGGAACCTTATGAAAAACAACAAATTTACTGAAGCAATGGAAAAAGAAGTTGCTTGGAAAGAAACTGAAAATGGACAAACTGCATTAAATACTACATTTGATGCGTGTTTGGATTTATTTTCAACAATTGGAGCGTTAAGAAAACGTTCCGATAAAGACATTGAAGCAAAAGTTGCTGCAGCTTATGCTGAAGACAAACTCGTGTGTATGAAATGTATCTTTTATGCACGTGATATTGAAGAAGGATTAGGTGAACGTCACGTTTTTAGAGTTGCATTAAAATATTTAGCACACAGACATTCACGTGATGTTATTGTTAACATTCCTAATATTGTTAAATATGGTCGTTTCGATGACTTATATGAGTTAGTTGATACTCCAGTTGAAAAAGAAGCATTTGCTTTTATGAAAATGGCGTTTGATGAGGACTGTAAGAATTTAGCAGAACACAAACCATTATCACTTGCAGCGAAATGGTTTAAATCAATTAATACTTCAAGTCCAGAATCTCGCAAATTAGGTCAATTAACTGCAAAATATTTTGGTTTAAGCGAAGCAAAATATCGTAAATCACTTTCTGCATTACGTAAGGCATTAAGAATTGTAGAAAACAATATGTCACACAATGAATGGGGCGCAATTGATTTCAACAAAGTGCCAGGTGGTGCAATGAAGAAATATTATAAAGCGTTTGGCGTTCACGAACCTGAACGTTTTAAAGAATATGTTGATGCACTTCATAGTGGCAAAAAAATCACTGTGAATGGCAAAGAAGTTGAAGCCAAAATTAACACAAAGAAATTATATCCATATGAAATTTTAGAAGAATATGCGAAGCAATCTGGTGGATATTATGGACGTAGTTTTGCTTTAGGACACTACGCATACAATCCAACTATTGAAGCAATGTGGAACGGTTTAAAAGACTGGTTAGAAGATGCCAGCGAAAACACAATTATTGTTGCCGATACTTCTGGTTCTATGCAAGGACGTCCAATGGCGACTTCGGTTGGCTTAGGTATCTATTTTGCTGAAAGAAATAAAGGCGCATTCCATAACAAATTTATGACTTTCGCAAGCATACCATCTTGGATTACTTTAAGTGAAGGCAGTTCTTTAAGTGACAAAATCGCTAGAGTTCCAGATATTTGTGATAACACAAACTTAGAAGCAGCGTTCGATTTAATCTTACGTACTGCTGTTCAAAATAAATTATCACAAAAAGATATGCCAAAGAATCTTGTGATTATTACCGATATGGAATTTGATAGTTGCGTAATCGATAATTCTTGCGAAAGCAGTGTTTGGGGTTGTTATGGAAGAACAACCAAAATGACATTCTATGATGCTATGAAAGCAAAATACGAATCATTCGGTTATAAATTACCTGAAATCACATTCTGGAATGTTGATGCTAGACAAGATACATTCCATACAACCAAAAACCAACCTCATGTGAGAATGGTTTCTGGACAAGCAACAAGTGTGTTTAAATCATTGATTGATGGAAAAACACATACACCATACGAATTCATGCTTGAAACTTTAAACGTTAAAAGATATGAATCTGTTTTGGTAGCTTAAATTAATTATTAAAATTGAATAGACAGACGCATACAGCTAAATTATTGCTAGTTCAATGGATGAACATTTCACTGCTAATGAAAGATTATCGGTTCGAGTCCGATGCACTCAAAAGCGTCTAGAAGTTCAGTAATAATCCCAAAGTGAAAAGTAAGCATTCACGCACCGTAAACGTAAGACACGTTCCTACGCTGAAATCCAGGAGTTGCTTATCTGGTGGGATTACAATCCGATATTGCTTGCTTTAAGCAATTAACTCAATTGGAAAGAGCACTAGTAAATTGTGTCTTGAAATTTAGAAAGGATGAAATTAAAATAAAATTATGACAAAGAAAGTATTGAGTGTTTTATTACCTCTCTGCCCAGTTAGTTCTGGTTCTTTGTCTATGCTTTTCTAAATTAAAATAATCAAAAATAATTAGGCGGCGTGGACAATGCCGTCTTTTTATTTAAATGCCTGAGTGATGCAACGGAAGACAATGCTGTCTTAGAAACAGTAGTTTGCAGGTTCGAATCCTGTCTCAGGTACCAAATGCTTCCCTAATCCAACGGAAGAGATAGTTGCCTCAAAAGCAATTCAGTCTGGGTTCGAATCCCAGGGGGAGCACCAATATGCCCTTGTGATGGAATGGTAGACATAGCAGACTTAAAATCTGCTGCCGAAAGACGTGTCGGTTCAAGTCCGACCAAGGGTACCATATCCGGAATTGGCCCAGTTTGATTACGGCGCCTGTTTTGGGAACAGGAGAACAGAGGTTTGAATCCTCTATTCCGGACCAGATGTTTATTATTTAATTGCATAAATATAAATTACTATTTATAATTAGTTTGTATATATATGAGGTTTTAAGTATGGCAGAGAAAAAATATCAACAAAAGAAAATCCAAGACACCGAAGGCGGTGGATTTGGTTCATATACCGAAGATACTGGTGGTGGAAAGCCTTTTGCAGCTGGTGATAGCAACACCAGAACCACTAAAGAAAATGGTAAGTATCGTAAGGCAAACAATAAAACAATGCAACCACGTACAGATGATGGAAAATTTACTTATAAATCAGTAAATGGTCAAAGCATTGACCCTCAATACGGACCATCTCGTGGCAAAACCGTTAATCCACTTTTAACTGGTGGAAAGAACGGCGTTAAGATTGATGATGTTGAAGAACAATTTGCATCTCAATCTGGCGCTTATTGGGATAAATATAAAGATAAGTGGTATCGTAAAGGTGGCCAAGCCGTTGTCAATGGACTAAAAGTTAAAGTTTCTGCTAAAGCTATTTGGGACGTTGCTAAATCACGTTATGACGAACTTAAAGGTGAATTCGAAGGTGAATCTAAAGTGTTTGATAAATCAAAAATGGGTAAAACCAGCGAAGATGCAAAAGCTGCTAAACAAAAAGCAAAAGCAACCGGTGAATCTCAATACGTTATTGAACAACAAAGTGGTGGAATTAAAGGCGGACAAAAAGAATTACAAGAATATCTCGATAGTATGCCTAAGAAAGAACAAAAACCATTTGTTAAAAAAGAAGTTCCTGTTTCTGCTAAACCTGCTGAAGCTGAAGTTAAGGAAGAAGCCGAAATTAAGGAAGCGCCTGTTTCTGCTAAGTCTGGTGTTAAATATGGTCCAGAACAAATTGATAAAGTTAAACAATTCTTCAAGACCAAATTTAGTGACCAACCTGAAAAAGTTAATAAGTTGTTAGCGGGATTAGATGCTATGTCACCAGAAAAACTTGATGCTCAAATCGATTCTTGGATTTCTAAAGGAACAGATTTCGGATTATAATTCTATATGAATATTAAAGAATATTACAATTACGTCATTAAGGCACTAGATAAGTTTAGTGTCTTTTCTGGTTCTGTTGCTTATCTTTCTAGCAATATTTTAGATGATTTTGAATTTAAGTATTCAGAATATCTTGTTGATGTTGACCGAAACGCAGCATTTCTTTTCGATTTTGATTTAAGCGAAGATGCTCCAGATAATGTTTATAAAGAATTAATGGAAATCTATGCTGATTATCTAGTCGGTTTGTCTGATGTGTTTTTAAATATTGATAAAGATAACGCAGATACAAACATTGAATTTTCACACATGATAGGGGAATTAGAATAATGGCTGAAAATAAAGGCAATCCTTATCATGATGAGGAAGGTAAATTTACTAGTAAAGACGGTGTAAATAGCAAAATTGAAAGCGAAAGCACCGATTTCGATATCGATAATATTGATAGTTTTTTAGATTCTTTTGATTTTGAAGAAGAAGCAAGTATTACAGATTATAAAGAATTTGATAACGTTTTAGATGCCCAAAATTTTGCTAATAAATTATTAGGAAAAGATGTTATTTTTTACGATGAAAGTAAATTAGCAATGGCTAATGATTTTAATAAGGCGTTGTTTGATATTAAGGCAGATTTTCCAAAGGCTATTGATACAATTACGTTTATGACCAATAGAGCTGATAAAATTAAAGAATATACTAAAAATGTTTTAGAAGAAGCATATACAAATTTTGTTCTAGAAGAAATAAACAAAAATAGTTATTTAGCGAGTTTGCCTAATGATAATTTTTTGAAAAAAGCTACTATTGATAAATATGTCAATCTCATTAAAAAGAAAAATAATTTTACATCAAAAAGTTATTGGTACAATGTTAAACATAGCCATGGAATTGAAGTTAGTAATAGCATGTGTGGCGGTGTGACTAACAGTTTAACTAATGCTATAGCATTAAATCCATATAACACAGAAGAAGAAATAAACGATAGATTTTCTAACACAATTAAAGGTGAAGAAAATAAAAACGGTATTAAATGGACGTGTTATCATGAATTAGGCCACATTGTTAGTAACTCATTACTTAAAGTTATTGATGGTGAAGAAAAGCAAAGAATTGTAAAGATTTTTAGAAAAGCTCGCGATGAGTATCATACTACTTATTACGGACGCACCTCTTATCAGGAGTTTATTTCGGAGGCATTCTCCGATTGCTATTTACACGGAGAGAAAGCTAGAAGTTTTCATAAAGAAATTTTCAAAGTCGTTAAACAATTGTATAATAAATACAATGGAGTTGAATAATGAAGAAAGTCGATAATAAAGGCGATAAAGGGAATCCATACCACGACGAAGAAGGCAAGTTTACATCTGCTGATGATGCCAGTAATGGTGGAAATGAAAAATTAGAGATTAAATTTGAAGCCGGTTCTGAAAAGCCTACAAAAAAAGATGATAATTTAGATACAGAAATGGGTGTAATTTCACTCGCTTTTGACGTTGATAATATCGATGATTTTTTAGATTCGATGGAAGGCGGTCTTACTAAAGGTGAGAAAAAAGAAAAGGCCAGAGAAATCGTTTCGGAGAACTCAAAATATTTAGAATATACGAATTATAGCGAATTAAATATTAGCATTGAAAAAAAGAAGGAATGGTTAGATGTTTCTCCTCAAGAATATGATAAAGAAAAAATTGCTGATTTATCTAATGATGAAGTCGAAGCTTTATATCAGGCTGAAAGTGTTTTAAATTCTAAAAGACAAAACGAGCAGAAAATCGCTCAGTTAGAAGATGATAAAAAGCAAATTGAAAGTTCTAAAGATAAATTATTAAGTAAAGCTCTCGTTGATTATCAAAATGAAGGAAAACCTGTTTGGATATACGGCGTTTGGGCAAATTCTGTTTCGTTGGTTGATTATGAATCAAAAGCAAAGGTTGATGAAACCGGAACCAGTGCTATTGATAGAAAACGTCAATATTATGAAGATATTATTAACGATGAGTTTGGATTTGATGACGAAATTGCTGCTGCTCAACAGAAACTTAATGAGTTAAATGCTTGGGTTGAAGCTGGTGAACAGTATCTAAATTATAAAAAACAAATTGATGCTGATTATATTGACGCTATTGAAGGAATTGAGGCTCAGTTAGGTGAAGCCAAAAAACAGCAAGAATTTTTCAATAGCGACGAATTTAAGGCTGTTTTAGAAGACAACAAAAAATTTATTGAAATTTATCAAGACAAAAACGCTCCATATTCTAAAGCTAGAAAAGATGCTGCTATTTGGTTTACAGGAACAAATAATAAGAGCGCTTATACTCAAGCAAAACAGTTCTTTGGACCACAAATGAATAAAAAGTGGATGACATTAACTCCTGCAGAAAGAAATATTGTTGTTTCTTATACAGGCAACGGATTTTCTAGATTTAACAAACCATTAAGAGGTATTGTTCAAGACCCAGGAGGTTACGGGTTTAGTGCTTCTGAAGGAAAATTCTCAAAAGCTGTAATGGATATGACCAACGCTATTGATAAATGTGTTTGGGATAACGATATTTGGGTTCAAAGAGGAATTGATGACTCAAAAATATTCCAGCTTCCTGGTTCATTGTCTTTGACAAATTTATCAAATTTAAATAATGCTCAATTGCAATCGCTTGTTGGAACATCATTTACAGACGGAGGATTCTTCTCTGCTGGTGCTGGCAAAGGAACCGGATTTACTGGAAGAGAAATAATTTTTAATACATATTGTCCAAAAGGAACAAAGATGATTTATATTGCTGAAAAAAGCAATTACAGTAGTGAAAATGAAATGATTTTGCAAAGAGGATATTCTTACAAAATTACCAAAATTGAGAAAAAGGGTTGGCAATATTATGTGGACGTGGAAGTAGTTCTTGGTTCAGAAGAAAATAAACCGACAGGAAATAAATTAAAAGAAATTGGTAATAAATATTTCTATGCTCCACGCGGACAAAAAGGAGAAGACTATGATTGATATTAAAGAGAAAGATGAAGTTATATTAAAAATGCCAGACGCGAAACACATTGCGTGTTTAAAATGCAAATGGGGCTGCATGGATTATTTATTTATCAAATGTGTAAAATATCCAGTTTGCAAGCCATATTCAGTTTATTATGAGAATGCTGAATGCGAAAAATTTGAAAATATTAAATAAAACACTTGACTAATTTTAATAAATGCTCTATACTTTTTCATGAAAGGAGAGCATTTTATTTATGTTGGGTGCAATTATTGGTGACGTTGTTGGAAGCAGATTTGAATTCCACAATTATAGAGACAAAAAATTTGTTTTATTCGATAGTAAATGTTTTTTTACTGATGATACTGTTATGACGTGCGCAGTCGCGGACGCGTTATTATATAATAAGGATATAAAGAATAATTTAAGAAAATTTGGAAATTTATTCCCAGGAAGAGGATATGGCGGTAGTTTTGCTGCTTGGTTGAACAAAGAATTTGATGGACCTTATTATAGTTTTGGTAATGGTGCCGCTATGCGTGTTTCTGCTGTTGGCTGGATTGCAAAAGATGAAAAAGAAGTTATCGAGCTTTCGCGCAAAGTGACAGAAGTTACTCATGACCATCCTGAAGGCTTAAAGGGTGCTGAAGTTACTGCAATGTGTGTTTTTATGGCTTTCAACGGATTTCCTAAATCCGAAATCGAAAAATATGCTGTTGCAAACTATCCAGAAATATTAGCTTTTGACTATGAAATTTTGAAAAAAACTTACAAATTTAACGAAACTTGTCAAAACACAGTTCCTCAAGCTATTTATTGTTTTTTAATTAGCGATAATTTTGAAGATTGCCTCAGAACATCGGTTTCTATTGGTGGCGATACTGATACTTTATGCGCAATTAGTTGTGCTATTGCTGAAGGATATTATGGAGTTCCTGCTTGGATGAAAAAGGAAATCCTTAAATATTTTTCAAAAAAAGATAGACAATTATTGTTAAAACCAATTAACGAATTAGCAAAGAAGTGTGGAATTGATAATTATATTAGTTTATAATGAAATCATGAACGCAATTACAGGTGCAGTAAGTTACAATACCAAGAAAGTAGATAAGCCTTACCGAAAAAAGAGTTTGGTTTATAGAAAGAAGACTAAAAATGAAACTAAAAAAGGCTAGTATTGTTTTTAATATTCTTAACATTTTTGTTATGGTATTACTTATTTTAGGTGTATGTTTTGCTATTTTTGCAATTTCAGTTCTTTTTGGAATTTTTGGCGCAGATGCAGTTAAGTCTGTTATGGCAAAGCTATTCCAAGTTGGTTCCCTGTTAATTGCCCCTCATGTATTTATTTTTGTTTTTACAATTGTTGCTCTCGCTTGTGTGATTTGTAAGAAAGAACAAAAGTTATTAAACAAACCAAAAAGAGTAGAAACTTTCATGGTTATCTATATTGTGTGTTTAGTTTTAAGCGCATTATGTATGTTTGTTCCATTTGCGATTGGCATATATAATATGGCTAAAAATTCAGCACACGGAATTGATAATTGGGATGGCCTTGGAGTATTAGTTTTATATATTGTTTTAGAGGCGTTTTCTATTATTACAAGCGCAATTTCAATTAAGTATTTGAATAATATTCAAAAAAAGATAGAATATAAAGAGGAGGATTAAGATATGATTAACAAAGGAAATCCTTACCACGCAGAAGATGGTAAATTTACTAGTAAAGACGAACAAGGCAGTGGTTCCAGTGCTCCAGAAAGCAAAAAAAGCAGTGACCCATTGATGGACTTATATAGAAGCTTAATGGAGAGCTTAAATGGCGGTTCTAAAAAAGTAGAAAACACAAGAAAGAAATATTATCCATCAACTTTAGATGGTGAAATTTTAGATGAAGAAGGCATTGAAGCCGAATCCGAAGAAGAGGCGATGAAAATTGCTGCGGAAAAATTCCCTGGTCGTGGTGATGAATTGATGGTTTTTGCCGATGATGAAGACGAATCCAAACCAAATTATGAAGATAGCAAAGAAGAAGCTATGAAAATGTTTGACTTGGATGGAAATTCCAAAAAATCTGATTACGATTTTTATAATGATTTATATAACGATGAGTTATATGATTCATTTAACGATTTAGGATTAGATATTAGAACTGCTAGCGATTTTCATGAAGGTGGAGATTCTTCTTTCTTAGTATTTGGAAAAGATAATAATTCCGATTATCAATCCGTCATTAACGATAAATTAAATGAAATTGCTAAAAAATATGGAATAAGTTTCAAAATGAGAGAAATTGAAGGTTGGAACGATGGCCCAACTTCTGTCAAGGCATACAAAATTAAATTTTCTAGAGAACCTCAAGAAGAAGTATCTCAAGAAAAAGCTGAAGAACCAAGAAAAAAGTCTGGACTTCTTGATTTTGTGAAAAAAAATAAGTAAGAGGATAAATAATTATGGCAAGATTTATACCTATTGATAAAATGAAACAATTACGTGAAGCAGCACGTAATGGTGATGAAAGAGCTAAACTTATTCTCAAAGCACAACTTAATGGCGATGATTTCAGTGCTTCTCTTGATGAATATTTTGCACCTAAACCAGAGCCACAAGAAGTTGAAGTTGTTAATAATCAGTCTGGTGATTCTAGACTTGAAAAATTCCTTGCTGATAACGGAATTTCAAAAGATGACCCCGAATATAATGATGCTGTTCACGATTTTTACGAAGAAACAGGTGCCAAGCAAGAAGAAGGCAATCAATATGTAGAAGTCTTGAATAAGTTAATTAAATCTGAAAGTGAAGCTATTGACGATTATTCAAAAGCAGTTACATCATTAATGAATGATTCAACTGTGGATGAAATAACCAAGAAAAGAGCTATTGCGAGATTCAAAGAAATTCGTGGAGACGAAGAAGAACACTTTAAACAATTGAGTGAATTACTTAAATCAGCGTCTGAAGGCCACGAACCAGAAAAAGTAGAATAAGGAAAAGACACATTCCTCCATACAAATACCACTTAATGCGAAACTTAGGTGGTATTTTTTTATGTTTCTATTGATAAAAAAATAACATAATTTATAATGAATATTGTGGTAAGGTATTTATTACTTTACTGTAAGGTTCTGGGGACAGAGTATACATTTATGTATGCTTTGTCTTTTCTTTTTTAATAAATACTAATATAATAAAAAAGAGGTATTCGTTATGGAAGTTATGTTAGACATAAAAAACGTTCCAAAGGTCATGAAGCCAACCCAAAATGATGTTATCGTTTTTAATGGAAAACAGTGGTATATAACATCAAAAGAAAGTTTGCTACAAGATGCTTACAAAATTTTAGAGAAATGTAAGTTGGAACTAGAAAAATTAAAGAAAGAAAATAAAGACTTCAAAAATGAAGTTAATGAACAATTAGGATTTATGAGTGATGCTATTAAAGCGTTATATGAGGTGAATAAGTAGTATGAAAAAATTATTTATGTTATTAGCGGCATTAGGATTTGCCGGATGTATCGGATTAACAGGTATTAAAAGTAATCCAGTCATGGTTCGTGCTGATGATGAAATCACAGAGCCTGAACCAGAAGATAACAGCGCGACAGTTGTTATTGAAAAAGGAAAACACGGTTCAGTTGAAGCCAGCATTTTAGAAGGTGTTGAAGGTGATGTCTGTGAATTAGATGTTAAAGCTGAATTATTGTATTTAGTTAAAGCCGTTTCTGTTAATGGTGTTGCGTTAATTGAAGACGAGAATATCTCTGGATTATATAAATTCGCATTAGTTAAAGGCGTTAACACTGTTACTGCTGAGTTTGTTGTTAATGAAGAATTGCTTGGCGAATTATCTAATATTTATTCACAAGTGAGAGATAAAGATTGGTCGAGCTTATTCACAGTTGAAAATCTTATTGCGATTATTAAATGGGTATTCGATTGTGGCATATTAATTGCTATTATTCGTTATTACATCAGAGATAAGAGATTGGCTAACAAAGTTGAAAAGGGCGTTAAGCAAAGCGTTGAAAAAATTATTCCAGAAGCGACCAGAGAAACAGTTATTGCTACTGTTAGAGATGTATTAGAACCAATATTTGCTCAAATTAAAGCCGATAATATTGAAATGAGCAAAGCAATGTCTGTGTTTGCAAAATGTATGGCATTAGCACAAGAAAATAGCACAGAAAGCAGACTCGCGATTATTGAATTATTATCTCAACTCAATTTAAGTGATGAAAAGACATTAGCTGAAGTTAAATCTTATATTGATAGATTATTTGCTGAACATTTAAACACTTACAACGAAGTTATGAGTAAGTTAGATGAAATCGGAAGCAAAAAAGAAGAAGCAGTTGAAGAAACTGAAACTGTTGAAACAATTGATGTCGGCGACGGTACATCAATCTAAATAAAATATAAAGAAGGACCTTACACATGAAAAAGAAAAGCACATTATTGTATATTATTGTTGCCGGTATATTAGTTATCGGCGCTGTATTGGGAATTGTTGTTAATCTTATTATGGGCAATTCCCTTGCAGATATGTTCGCATCAAAGTTTGCTCTTACCATTTATATCGCTATTGGAGCCTTCGTTGTAATATTTGTAACACTATTTCTTATTGACTGGGGGCGTAGATAATTATGGCAGAGAAAAAACAATTGATTTCCTCAGAGAAGTTAAGCTTATTAAAAAATAGAAAAATTATTCTTGGTGTAACTGCATTAGCTATCTTAATTGTAGTTATATTCCTCTTCTCTTTTGTCCCATATACAATTAGTGGGAAGCAATTAAAAGAACCATCATTTATCGTTGATTTATTGATGGTCTGTGTTATTACAATATTCGCCATGATTGGCACGTTATTTGTCGGCCAAGCGAGTAATGCTCAGAATCCAAGAAGCAAAATCGCGAAAGCTACCGTGGATTTCTTACAAAGTAAAATTAAAGTATTAGAGCAAGGACAATCTAAGTTCAAACAATGGATTGTGAATGTTTTAAGACCAAAAGATAAACAAACAATTATTGAAAGAACCTTAAACGAAGCGGGAATTGAAGATTTAGGCGTTATGAAATTAACTATTGCCGAAATCAAAGGATTAACTATTCCACAAAAATATAATGGTGAATTTTACGACAAATTAACCGAAAAACAAATTAAATTGATTCTTAGAATTAAAGAAGAAGGATTGAAAATTAGCTTTGTTGCTCCTGAATATTATTTAAGTGTTCAAGGCATTAAAGACAAGAGAACAATTTCTGAACGTTCGCAAGAAGAAGACAGTAAAAAAAGTAAGATGGTGTTTGTTTCCATCACAAGTAAGTTATTGTTAACTATTTCGTTCTCAATTATCTTCGCTTTGTTTGTTAGAGATGTAGCGAGTGGAGATTATACCGCTGCAGAAGTGGCGACTAAATTATTTGCTCGATTATTCGCATTCTTCACCAGTGTGTTTATGGGATATATCGTTGGTTGCCAAATTAACGATATTGATGCTGAGTATATTGAAATGAGAACCAGTGTTCATACCGATTTCTTGGAAGATAAAGAATTCAAAGCTAAAGATATTAAAGAAATTGCAAAAGAAGCATTTATAAATAGAGTTAAAGAAGAACAAGTGCTAAAATTAGATAATAAACAGAACCAAATTGAAATGAAGACCGAACCAGAACCAGAAGGAGAATAAAAATGGCAGAGGAAGAAAAAGTTGAAGTTAAAAAAGAGAAAAAATCCTTAATGGTTTGGATTGCTGAACATCCTAAAACCACTTTTGCGACTAGGGCTGTTGCTTGGTTTACTTTTGCTGCTGTTCTTCCATTTTTGTTTATTGCCTTTAGATACGGCATTTTTAAATCACAAGGAACGATTGCTTTAAGTGGATGGGGAATTATCGGAGTTATAATTTTCGCTGCTGTTTTAATCGGTTTAATCGGTTATTTAAAGCAAGGTATGAAAGAAGGCATGGCGAAACAATGTCTTGTCGGATTCTGCAAAATTATTGTTCCATTACTCATGGTTCTCATTATTGTGAAGGGAATCCAAAGCAATGTTGAATTATTTATGAAAGCGTTAGGAGTTACGATTGCGTGTGAAGCAATAGCAATTCCTATTAACCCATTCCCAGCGTGGTTAGAAGCACGTAGAAAAGAAAAGGGCTTGGAAGAACAAGAAAGTGTGTTTGGTGCTTTATGGGATAAGTTCTTCTCAAAGAAAAAGGAGCACGAAGATGGGGAATAATGATTCTTTGGATAAAGACCTTGAATTATTAGCAAGAATCATTATTAGAAATTTGAAGCACGAGTTTGCTTTAAAACATTTAAGTGGTAACTTGGCAAGAACCATCAAAGTTTCACGCAATGCAAACAATCAAATATCCATCCATATACCTGCACAAACATATAATATGTTGGTATATCAAAAAACTGGCGTGATTGTTTATAACGGTCAAGGCAGTTATGCTTCAAAATTAGACACAGAGGGAAGCAAATTCTTCGTTTATCCAAAAAATATGAGGTCAGGAAGCTTTCAAATCAAACCCGGAAATCATAAAGGATATATCAATAAAATTATAAATGAATCTATTGTTGAATGGAATGGAATGGTAGGACACAAAATTAAAAAAATGGAGGACAAATAGAATGATTAGAGAAGCAGTAAAATTAGCAAAAACAACTGTAAATACAGGAAAAAGCGTAAACAGAGGCATTAAGAAATATAATGCTCCAAAATCCTCGCCTACAGCTAAACCATATAGAAAAGCAAAGGTAGCAAAATAATGAATAATATCGTTGTGGATTATGTTTATTTGTTTAATGTGTTGGAAGAAGAAATCAACATCGTTTTAAACACATTAAAAGCTCCTGATAGTGGATTATCTCCAGAAGTTCAAAAAGAAATAAATAAAATTCACAATTTTAGTTTATCTGACGAACAAAACTATATTAAAACGTTATCAAATGGCCAAAAATATGACTTGTATTTTGTGGTTCAATTTGGTGTTGGAACTACAAACTATGGTTCATCTGTATTGCCTATTGCGATACAATGTATGGGATTACCAAATTGTATAAAACCAGCTCAAATTTTATTGAGTGCTTTTGCGGCAAGATGGACAACGTTGAACTTATTGCAAGGAGAAACAACCGAAAATGAACAAATGCTTCAAATTTGGAATACTCCTGAAGTAAGTATGAATTTCAATGAAACAAATGAAACGTTTAGAAGCTTGTATAGAATTAGTGGAAATATTGTTATTGGTCAACAAGCAGTACGTTTAGGAACTTTAACATATATTTATGGTACTGGAGAAAACGATAAAGAAATTATTAACGTAATGGCTTTTAGGGATACATTTAATAATAATTTAGACCCTCAACCATTCGGAAACACTCACGGATTTACTCAAAGCGAAACAAATTTTTCAACATATACTTTTACTATTACGACTTATTCATTAAACAATCGTTTACATAAAGATTTATTAGAAATTGCTGGTTATAGATATAGAACATCAAGCAGTGTTACAAAAAGTACAGTTGACCAAAATAAAACGTTTATTTTGAAACTAGATTTTAACAATGGATATAACAATCTTCCTAACGCAGGAGAAAGTGCACAAACAGACGATAAAGTAATTGGAAGTTCTTTCTTTAGCGAGTTCCATCTTGTGAATTTTTCTACATCACAAGAATTGGGCGCGATTCCATCACTTTCTGTTTCATTTACTCATTAAGGAGCAAATATGGATAAGAGAGAAGTTGTAATTACTTTAAAAGCAGAAAAAACAGAAGATAACAGTTTAAATACTGCTCTCAAAGTATCTGATGATAAAGGTAACGATGTTGGAGCATATGGAAAATCAGCATATGCTGCTTTAGCTATTGCTGCCGCCGAAGAAGCTTTTAACGAAGTTATTGCTTGGGCTGATTTTCAAATAGATAGAACATTGATTTTAAATGACGATTATATTGGTGAGAGAAACAAAAACATTGCTTTGCATTATATCAATGGCGCGAGCTCAGCCATTACGACAATCGGTTCATATACAGCAATGGGAGCAAGTGCTGGAGGATGGGTAGGTGCTATTATTGGCGCTGTTATTGGTACAGCTACTGTTGCTGCCAAAAACATTCGTTCTAATGTTACTAATGCAAGACAACAAGAATTGCAAGTTACACAAATGAATTATCAATTAGAATTCACAAGGATGCGTTCTGGCTGGTCAACTCATGCCGCAAGTTTGGGAGATAATTTATAATGCATAATTTAGTAGCGGAATTTTCTTCTAAAATTGATTCAAAAACCAAATTGCCTAAAAAATATCGTGTTGTTTCTGGCTCTGTTTTTACTGAGTGTTATAACGAAACGCTAGATAATGCGGTAATTGTTTTAAGCCAAATTTTTAAAGAAGATAGATTAACAGACTTACAGCCATATGAATATGTAAGAGTGTATGACGAAAACGATGTAGCTAATTTTGATAAATTATATTTGATTGATAGCATTAGTGAGAGAGAAAACAATATTAAAGAGCACATTTTTGGATACAATATCAATTTAATGAGCGAAACTAAGTTATTAGAAAAAATACAATGTCCTAATTTAACTATTACTCATAAAGTTCTTGAAGATGGTTCAACTACATCTAAAACTATATTTCAAAAAATATGCGAATACATGGAATTGTTTGTTCCTAAAATTAAATATTCTTCTGATGACAGAAACTGGAGCTATATTCCACTAATCGCTAATCCGGGTGTTAAAAATTCCGAGGGAGAATATGAAGCGGGAGAAGATTTAGATTTTTATAATCGCTTTAATGTTAGATGCGCTGATTTTTCATTAAATCAAGGCATGCTAAGGCAGGTTTTAACTACTCTTATGCAACAAGTTGGTTGCATTCCAGTGGTAAGAAATAGAAAATTAACATTTTTAGATTTTCAATTAGATTTGGTTCCTTTTAATGCTTCAGAATACACAATCAATTATATCGATGAAGCCATTTCTAGTGATAGCTATGCAAACACATTGGTTAATATGTCCCAAAACATATTAGATAGCGAAAACGAAGTAATTAGTGAAACGTTAGGATTTAGAGATTCTGCTAATTCTTTATTAAAGCAAAAAGAAAATTTATTTTTAGAAACCAGATTTCCTATTTATAAAATAAATAATCTTACAATGCACTTTTTTGCTACTTGTAATTTTCGTTTTCCGTGGATAGGTGAAGAAAGCAATGGTGCTTACGCAAACACATGTGATTTAGAAGATTATGTTTCTGACGCTGCTAGTAATGTACATGCTTCCGTTGGTAGCGTAGGAACTACACATTTTATATCCATGGAATCTGATGGTCATACAGTAGATATAAGTATTCAAGGAGCAGACCCTATAAGTACAGTTTTATCTCCAGGAACAGTATTGATTGATGGTACAAGATATCCGATAGCTACTGTATATTTCGATGCTAAAATTTATCCTTATTATCAAGAAAATGGTAGATACTATAATTTTAGAGATGCTCAAGGGCATAGAATGTATAGACATTATGAAACCTTTTGGTCCGGAACTGCCGTTGGAACGCAATATCCAAACACAGCCCCTGTTGCCCCTAATGGTCAGCAGGTTCCTTCAGGAATCATATATTTAGATTTGAGATACGATGAATATGGAAATTTCGAAAGCGATTTGACAGGATGTTCAGATGCTTTAATTGATGCGGATATTGCATTTGAATATTATGGAGATGATGGAGAAATGCATTATATTAGTGGCTTAAAATTAGTAAATGCCACATTTATTCAAACTCCTACACGCACAATGACAATGTCTTATGATATAACTCCTCTCACTTTGGAAAACTCTGTCAGAGCATTAACAAGTGTAGATTTTGTGCAAATGAACAATCGTTTTAAAGAAGGAACTTTGGATACGATTGAAAAGTTGTCACAGTATCGCTACGGAACAGTAGGGTTTACAACCGGAGATAAGAAAATAGAAGGATTTTCAAATGTTTATAATATAGGAAGTGCAGATACTTTTGGTTGGATAACAAAAGAATATACATATATTGAAAATATGATTAAGAATTTTTTGCTTCCTACCACATATAAGCAGCAAAATATTTCAGACTTTTTAAATATTAGCGATTTGTTAGATTATTATGATATACCAAATATAAGCCCAGAAACTCATATAGCTCACGGATATAAATATACTAAAAAAATCATTACTATCTCAGGAACTCCGGCTTGGTACAATCCTAACGGAGTGATAAATTATACTTCTGTGTTTTTTGATATAGAATATCAACCTCTAAATAGTTTGCACTTGTCTTTCACAAAACAAGGAAAAGATATTCCATATAATATTACTCAGTTAAATAATGCAGATAGTGGTTTAACTATGCTTGATAGGTTGACCAATCATCAACAAGAAGAAGTTAATAGAATAGGGAACAAAACTTTAACCATTAAACAAAGAACAAAGCAATTATCAGATATTCAAACTTTTGATAACGGTCCTATTGTATTCTATGATTCTAGCGAAAGAGGAAGCAATACTGCTATTCCATATACAATTTTTGAAATTAGAACAGAAATCAATAATAATTATTTTAACGTAAGTTATGTTGGCTCAGAAGCAGCTGTTTTGAAAGATTATTTCACAAGCATTATTACAAAATATCGTGCTTATCAGTATGTTGATTATAATGCTAGTGTATTAAGAAAAGAAAAAGATTTAATCTTTGTTAGAATTTCTGAAGATGATTATTATGATGGCGACGACAGAATTTGGTTTGGAAATTATAGTGAAACTCGTTCACTAGATAATACATTCCTTCTAGTTTGTGATTTTAATAATATTGGGAATGATAAAAAATTAACATATATTGTTGAAAACAGTTTAGGTGCTCATAAAACTTATGTAGCTGATGGAGACGATGTTATAGAAAAAGTTAATGAAATGACAAAAAATGATTTATCCATAGTATCTTCCACAAATTTATTAGCTTTGGTTTATGAAGCTCCTGATAATGTTGGAAACGGAACATATATTCAAAATAATACGTTTGACACCTCAGTGAAATACGAAATAGATGGTTTTACAAGAGTTGATAGTGTATGGATACCACTTAATGGCTATGTTAAAGTTGGCGGCGTTCCACAAACTTGGCAAATTTGGGATGAAGATACATATAATCATTCTCACAGAGTTTGTTTTACTTCTTCATTAGATATTTATGATAAAACTGTAATGCAAGATGCTGCTACTATATTTTCTATGACTAATAGCGAATTGCAACAACGAGCAACAACTTTATTAAGAAGAGCAGCTTTGTCTCCAATTGTTGAAGATACATTATTAGATTTAGAAAATGGAACAGAGCCTCAAATTTCTGTTGTTGACGATAATACTAGTGGTAGTTTTGAACGAACTTTTTATAAGGATTATGCCGAAAGAATAAATCACACGGTTCAATTTATTTATTACACAGTTTCGGACAATATTAAATGGAACGAATTTTTTATTCAATCTTCTCCGTTTGTTGGCCGTGGACTTAAAAAGATAAACAACAGAAATGTATTTTTAACTGTTTTTTATCATGAAAATTATGATAATTTTGAAATCAACGATATAGATACAATCTATGACCCAGCAGAAAAATATGGATGCATTTGGGCAACAAATTCAACAACAGGTTCAGGCCTTTCTAGTTATGTTGAAATAAAAACAGATGAAGCTGTTCCTTATATTTTAGTCCATTGGGCAGATTTCATAGATGTTATTAGAATTTGTTATGCTACTGCTCCTAATATGCAAGGAACATATATGGCTAAAGATGTTGTTGTTTTTAGAAAGCCGAGCGCAGAAGCAGCCGAAACAAAATTCTATTTATCATTAAACGATACCCAATCTGATTATGTTTTAAGCGATTATAATGGACTTTTGTACAAAAAACATAAAGTATTAACGAATATGGGATTAGGTGTAAGAATGGTTCAATATTTGCCAAATGAATATCAACCAGTAAGTTATATTGAAGCCACAAGAACTCAATATATAAAAACAGGGTATGTTCCTAATGAGAACACCGTGATAAAAGCCAAATTTGCTTATACACAAGTTATTGGTAGCTTTGAGCAAGGAAATGGCTTATATTATATTTCAACTGCTAACGAATCTGCTGAGTGGTATATGAATAACAGTGGTGCCATAAAATGTAGATTAGGATATGTAAATGGAAACATTAGTTTTTCAACTTCTGCTTCTAATGATTTAAACGACCACATTATTGAGCTTAATATTCCAAATAATTATTGCAAACTAGATAATGAGCAAGTAAATGGGTTTGCAAATAATTATGATAATTCAAACAATGGAGAATTTGTTTTATTTGGAGCAACTTATGAAAATCAAGTTGCTAGTAAAAGTTATGAAAAAATTTATTGGTTCCAAATTTATGAAAACGATGTATTGCTTCATGACTTCATTCCTTGTTATAGAAAAGCAGACCATGTTATTGGATTCTATGATACAATAACAGATGATTTCTATACTAATGATGGTACAGGAACATTTATTATACCATAGGAGGGCAATTATTATGTCAATAGATTTAAGCAAAAGTAGAAGAGATTATCATGTTTTTTGTCGTTATTGGAAACGTAATGAGAGCGATGAATATACTCCTGATGAGTTAATTTATAAACGTATTCCAAGCGGTAGCTTTTGGGCTAAAGAAATGAGCCCTGAGCAAGACCGCGACAACATTATTGGTGGCGTGTTTAACTTTGATTCCACGCACATAACAATTAAGAGTCCAGATAACTGTGACGGATTAGACAGCAAGGACTTGGTGGAATACGAAGGCGAATATTGGATGGTTGTGTCTGTGCAAAAAACTAAAGCCCGTATTGGGAATAAAATGTACGCCAAAGATAAATATTGTTCGCATTATTGGTATATTGAATTGCGCAAATAGTAAATATATAATAGTATATTATAAGAGGTATAAGATATGTTGTGGGTAAAATTTAATAATAACGGTCAATTTATAGGGCAAGCAAATGTAGGTTCGCTTCCGTTTGCTGGAACAGATGAGTTCCAAATTTTTGCTGTTTTTGATGGTATAAATTTAGACAATTATGGAGCAGCAAGTTTAAAATTATATAAACCAGATTTACAAGCACATTCTGACACAGTTTTAGCAATGACTAAACGAGAAGATGTTGCTTTTGACGGAACAAGTAATGATTATTTTTCTGTCGGGACTTCTTATTCTGGATTCTATTTTGATTTTAGAGATTATGCTAACGAAGATGGCAGTGAAATTTTAGACACTGCTGGTAATTGGCGTGCTGTTATTACCTTATTAAATGTTAACCCTGCTTATAATACAATTAGAAACGTTCAAGGAAGCGTTATTTTTGAAGTTGGAAATGGCGTTGAGTCCGAAGATAGTGGTGATGTTTCTTTAGACGATATTTTAACTAGCATTTATAGACAATTAGGAAATAAATTAAATATTGCTAGCCCAGATTATGTTAAAACTATTAATGAAGTAGATGTTTCTGGTTTTGTTTTTGGCGACGCGTACAATTATGGTGATGTTATTATTAATAGACATGATTTAAAAGTTTATCAATTGGATGCAAATAAAGAGCCAGTTTTTAAATTAGATTTATTAAATTTGCAAGATAAATTAACTGCTGGTGCAAATATTATTATTGATGAAAATAATGTCATTTCTTCAGTAGGCTCTGGCGGTTTTTATATGGTAACTCCAGAAGAATTTGATGATGATGTTTTGGTTTTATCACATGATGATGTTGATTATATCATTGCAAATAAACCAGCAACATTATGTTTTGATTTAATTGATAGTAAATTGTATGCTTTTGCAAGCTATTCAGAAGAAAATATTATTGAATATAACGCTTTTGTTGTTGAAGATGAATCAGTTTTACAGGTTTATAAAATTTCTATTCGTTCAAATTATGAAACATCAATTTTTAGAATCGATGTTGGTGGAGGTGGACTTACTGTTCCAACTTTCGATGTTTATTTTGAATCTGAAGAACCAGATTTTGAAGATTTCCGAATGACTCAACAAGATTTAAACGATATTTGGACGAATAAATATCCATTAATTAATTGCAGAATTGCTTTTGAAGAAGACGGACAAACAATTTATTATACTTTGTGTTTTAAATTAGATTTTAACGTTTCTGATTTTGCATTAAAATACACAATGACTGGTGTTGAATTTGATAACGAAGATAATCACCAACATGATTTAAACGCAATGTCATTTATCATTATTCTTGATGAAGAAACTGATTTACCAGCAATTAGTGCAGCATTCGAAGAATATTATACAAACGATTATAATAAATTAGAAAATAAACCTAATATTCCGCAGGTTGTTACAACAATTGGTCCTGATAGTCTAGATGATACAGTTCCAAGTTCAAAGTGCGTATATGATGCTATAGATACAATTAAAAAAGATGCATATATAGAAGTTGACATAACAATTTATCCAACTTTAGCTGATTTCTTAACATCATCTGGTGAAGAAGGATTTATGTATCTTTATCCAATCGATACCAGCGATTTAACCAAAGGTTATTATAGATACATTTGGGAAAATAGTTCCTGGATTAATTTAGGAACAACAACCATGGATTTAACTAACTATGTAACTTTAAATGGAACACAAACAATTACAGGAACAAAGACATTTGAATCTGGACTAACAGTTGGAAAAACTAATACTGATACAAAGTTAGCAATTATTGGCAGGTATGGAACAAATTATATTTATACAGGAACTTCAAACCAACTTTGTTTTGATAACTTAAATCAACCACAAAATGCTGCTTATATCAATACATCAGAGGTTTATATTGGTGATAATAGAAATCTTAAAATTAAAGCAAATAAAACATTAACTGATGGCACTAACTCTGTAACTATTGCAGACATTGTTAATAAATCAAATGCTAATAATTTAGAAAATGGAACCGGAACTAACGCTGCGCAAGAAAAAATGGCTGACGCAACTGTTGATTTCACAGGAAGAAATGCTAATGCAGAAGCACTTGACCCAACTATTTCAGCAACTATAAATACAGGAGCAAGTGGTAATCAATCAGTTGCGATTGGTAAAAATACAATGGCGTTAGCGACTGCTTCATTTACAAACGGAAATAAAACACTTGCTAAAGGTGAAGAATCTCACGCAGAGGGTTATCAGTCAGTTACATTAGGTGATGGTTCTCACGCTGAAGGAGCACAAACAGTTGCTAAAGGTATTCAATCCCATTCAGAAGGAGCATTAACTCAAGCAATCGGTGACCAATCTCACGCTGAAGGACAAGCAACAATATCTGGTGCGATAGCATCTCATACAGAGGGTGTTGCTACTAAAACTGGCAACTACTCACAAGAAAGTGGAATAGGTGCTGACCAAACACCTGGTGGTGGTGGAAGTCCTACTCCACCAGTTGACCCATATGTTGCAGAGTTTGGAGAAGGTTCTCACAGTGAAGGTTATTCTAATGTAGTCAAAGGTTGTGGTTCTCACGCTGAGGGATTAAGAAACTATTTGGCAGGCAATTACGCTCATGTTGAGGGTGTCAACAATACAAATAGTGGTGATTATTCAGATGTTGCTGGTTTTAACAATATAAACTCAGGGGAATGTGCTTTTGTTACAGGCGTTTGGAATAATAACTCTGGTTATAATGCGTTTGTAGTAGGCGAACATAATAATAACCAATATGACCATAAGTTCGTTGCTGGTAGATATAATCAAAATAAACAAGGCACATTATTTGAAGTTGGTAATGGCACAAGTAATGCTGAAAATAACGCTTTTGAAGTTTATGCAGATGGCACAGTTAAAGCAAGCGGAACTGTTTATTTAAGTAATAACACAGTAGCATCTATTGGAATTGACTTTACAAACCAATATAGCACAGGAACAATTAAATATAGTGGCTATCAATTCCTGTTTTCAGGAGCCATTACTGCAGGAGCCATTAACCCAAATGGCGATAATGTGAGAGATTTAGGTTCAAGTGGTGCAAAATGGAAAGACCTTTATGTAGGTGGACAAGGTAATATTCAAAACCTATCCGTTGGTAATATGGCTAATATTCACTTGCTTAATTACTCTAATGCGGGTAGTTTAAGGATTTATAATCAAACATCAGGAACAGACCAATATAATATCAACGATACCAATATAAGACCAGCAACAGATGGTGCAAAAGATTTAGGTGCAAGTTCTTATAGATGGAAAGACTTGTATTTAAGTGGAAAAATATATGCAACCCCAAATATCAATTTAGGTAGTGCTGGGGACTATGCTATGGCATTTTATTACAATGCAAGTCCTTTATTCCAAGTTGGAACAAGTAGTGCTACAACATTTACAAACATTTTACCAAGTACCGATAATAGCAAAGACATTGGTAGTAGTTCATTAAAGTTCAAAGATGGTTATTTTAGCGGTCAAGTTTACGCACAAAATACATTTAATGTTATTAATGCAACCGATATTGTTGATAATACTCTTACACAAGCACAATATGACTTAATCACAAATGGAAAACCAACAATAATTAAGGGGACACTTATAAATGGTATTGATGCTATTTATGTTTATTGTGGTAATTTCCCAACAAACGCAGTTTTTAGAAGATATACAAGAAGCACAAACACTGGTTATTTCAATGAAAGAACTTGTGTAGTTAATTTATCAACAAAAGTTATTAGTGAATTAAATGCAACTGAAAAACTTGTTGATTTGCAAAATATTCAAGGAATCAATGGCAAAATTATTCCATCATACCCAACAACAAATACAAACCCACAAGCATTAACAATTGGTGCTAATGGTGGTAATTTATCTTGGGAAGATATTGGTAGTGGTTCTGGAACAAATGTTGTTGCAAATCCTACATTAGCAGGAACAGAAAGCGATTTAATTGGTTTAGAAGTCGCTGGAACAAAATACAGAGTTCCACAATTTGAAATACAATCAAATCTTAAAGGCAAAAAGATTTCATTTATTGGCGATAGCATTACAACTTATAGTGGTTATTTGCCAAGTGGAAATGTTACAAGATATCCAAGGGGTGCTATCACAAACGTTGACCAAACTTGGTGGAAGCAATTAATTGACCAAACAGGTATGGTTTTAGGACAAAACTGTGCTTGGGATGGTTCGACTTGTATTGGTAGGTCTACTTCTACAACTAATGCCTATGGTGCGTGTTCAGCAAAAAGAATTAGTCAATTAGGTTTAAACGGAAACCCAGATATTATTGTTTGTTTCATCGGTATTAATGACTGGGGTGCGACTTATAACAATACTGGAACTCACTATGGAAGTCCATTTACTAATGGTGCATTTGTTCCAGTAGGTTCATATACTGGCGAAACAACCGCACCAAGTGGCGATTTACAAACATTCAGTGAAGCCTATGGCTCAATGATTTATAACATTCAAGTTAATTATCCAAATGCAAAGATTTATTGTTGCACATTATTACAAACTAATGGTAAGGCAACTTATAATTATGATGCTGATGGTGCATTCCCAAGCATAAATAGGGATGGTGTTACATTGGCGGCATATAACGAATGTATTAGAACATTAGCGAAAAATATCGGTGCGGAAGTAATTGAGTTTGCCAAATGTGGAATTAACTGGGGCAATATGTCCACTTATTTAGAAGATGGATTACATCCAAATGTGGCAGGTATGAAGTTGCTGTGTGCTTCTGCTAAAGCCAAATTAGAAGCGGACTTTGGTTATACAACAGAAAGCTTTACTCCATTACAAACATTCTCTGTTACAAATAATCTTACAAATGTTACTAATAGCAATAATTCTACAACAGCAAGTGAAAGCACAACCTATTCTGCTTCATTGACAGCAGACACTGGTTACACAATTTCAAATGTAACAGTAACAATGGGTGGAACTGACATTACAAGCAGTGCTTATAGTAATGGTGTTATTAATATCGGTAATGTTACTGGCAATATCGTAATTACAGCATCAGCAACACTTAATGTTTATAGCATTACCAACTCGTTGACTAATGTTACTAATAGCAACCAAGCGACAACCATTAATCATGGCAATTCGTATTCAGCGACATTGACAATGCCTTCTGGTTATAATATGCAGTCGGTATCTATTCAAATGGGTGGAGTCGATATTACAAGCAGTGTTTACAGCAATAACAATATTAGTATTTCAAGTGTAACTGGAAATATTATCATCACAGCAGTTGCTACTAACCAAGTAACCTATTCAATTACTAATAATTTAAGTAATGTAACAAATAGCAACGCAAGTGTTTCTATTATTCAAGGCACTTCTTATAGTGCAACACTTACACCTTCAACTCATTACGAATTGCAAACAGCCAACGTTTCTGTCTTGATGGGTGGAACTGATGTAACTGCAACAGTCTATGATGGTTCGAATAAAACAATTAGTATTCCAAGTGTGACTGGTGCGTTAGTTATTAATGCGACAGCAACTATCATTACACACACGATTACAAATACCTTAACACATACCACAAATAGTAATAATGCGGTAAGTGCTAATGATGGTAGTTCATACTCTGGAACATTGACAGCAGACACTGGCTATAACATTAGTTCAGTTTCAGTAACAATGGGTGGGGTTGATATTACTTCAACTGCTTACAATAATGGTGTAATTACAATTTCATCAGTCACTGGTGATATCGTAATTGAATGTGTTAGCACAGCAGTTGTCTATTCAATCACTAATAATTTGACAAATGCAACAAGCGATAACGCTGCTACAACTATCAACTATGGTGGTTCTTATAGTGCGACAATTACTGCCACTTCTGGTTATGCAATTACATCAGCAAATGTGACTATGGGTGGTGTTGACATCACAAATACAGCATATGACAATGGTGTTATTTCAATAGCAAGTGTTACTGGCAACTTGGTTATTACAGTAACTGCGGCAGACCCAGCTGTTATTACTTGGTATACCAATTTCTCACAAACAAGCACAAGTTCATTTGTTGCTGCTTCAAGGGGTTGGGCATTAGATGAAGTAACCTATGGTAATATCTATAACAAGCCAATTAATAGAATTTCGTTAGTTGCAACCGCAAGCAGTGGTTCTATTGATATTTGTGTCGCACCAAGTTACAATGCACAAACAGGATTTACACAACAACAAACAATTAACTGGACAAGCGATAGTAAAGTCGGCAACATTGTGACACTTGAATTACCGACACCTATTACATTAGCACCTGGCGAATACTTATGTGTTTATGTTAATTCATCACCAGCAACTGGTGTGGCTTGTTACGCAAGTGGTGGCAATGCAGGACAATTCTACTCTTATGTAGGTTCGTCGGGCAGAAGTTGGGGTGCTAAAGGTACATACAGTATTCAAATGAATATTGGCTATAAAGCATAAAACTTGGAGAAAAGATTACATCAAATAGAGTTTTTCAAACATAAAAATAAATGATATACTAATTAAGTGAGGTAAACAAATATGGCAAGTATTTTAGGAAAAAGACCATTCTTAGACAAAATCTTAGGAAGTTGTAGCAAAGAACAATTGTCAACTTTACAATCTTTAATGAATAACCCAGGAAATCCAACTGTGATTTATCTTTATGGACATGAACGTTTATTAAATATTAGTCACGTTGGTGTTCACTATGTCCAATTAATGATTGATGAGTATTCACGTCGTTATTTAAACGGTTTCTTGGTTTATACAAACGCTAGCAATTGTGGATTCTTCAGTTTTGCAAATTTAAGTTCACATTTAGTTGAAATTGAAATTGAACCATTATCATTAGCTTATGTAGACATTTACGAAAACTTAACTGCAGAAGAATTCCGTAGAACAGTAGCTGATATGTCTGGTGGCGAAGGAGGAGGCGGTGGAATTACCGTTCCTACATTTACAGCTACCACATTTGGAGTTGAATTACCAGATGTCAATATCGCATTATCTTCAGAAGATTGTGCTGATATTATTGAAAATGAATATCCAATTATCACTATTTCACATTCTGATGCGAATGAAACCATTTCATTAACTTTTGTTAGAAATAATAGTTTTTCTGGAATAGAGAAAGGTGAACCATTCACCAATCTTCAATATGATTTAATTGTTGATGATGACGAAGATGCCTATCTTGTCGGTTTATCATTTAGTGATGATGACATGAAATCGTGGTGTATGCAAATTGGTGGTGGAAATTTAGAATATGCCACAAATGCAGAGGTTGACGCTTTATTTGCAAGTTCAGAGGAGTAGTATATGAGCAAAATTATTACATTAGATAATTTAGCAGAATTCAAAGCAAAATGCGACGAGTCATACTCTGGAGGTGGAACAAAATTGTATAAACATACTATTACAATTAATGCAGATTATGGTGATGGAGATATAACAGAAACTTTAATTTTTATTAATAATAGTTCTTCTTCTTTAGTTGGTTTGGATATGTATGAAATTGACAATTATATTGAAGGTTTTTATGTAGAAAGTCCAAGAAGTGAAAATGAAGCGTTATGTTCAATCATTACTAAACCAAAATGGGACTATAACATATATTATTATAGCATTAGAGAAAATCGAGTAACCCCAAATGGTCAATGGACAAGCAGTGTATTAACCGACACCGTTACAGAATTATAAAGGAGATAAAT